>Ga0102940_1001721_pt1 | contig 13734 bp, 8 predicted proteins | sample SalPonR2_C_D1_MG_FD_78215 | JGI IMG/M metagenome (GOLD analysis project Ga0102940, IMG submission 78215) | Salt pond soil microbial communities from South San Francisco under conditions of wetland restoration - Salt Pond MetaG R2_C_D1_MG | ecosystem: Environmental > Aquatic > Marine > Intertidal...
CTTCAGCATCGTCGCGCCAGCTCGGTCGCCGACGCCTATAAACGAATCCTCCTGCTGGGTTGCGCGCGCCCCAATCAGCTGCGGCAAGCCGAGCTTTTGCATGTCTATGAACTGTTCGAATCCTGGACGGACCACACCCGATGTGGCCCGGATATTGGTGACGACAGCCTGTTCGTAATCAACATGGAGCGGGACAACCCTCCGTTTTACCGAAGCCTGCTTGAGCAGCAGCCCGGGGATGAGAGCTTTGGCTTCGACACCCGGGATCTCTCTGCCATGCTCTCTGAAACCCTCCATGCCCGCCGCGAGCATAAAGAAACCGATCACCAGCTGAGGGTGCCGGCCAAGGTAAGCGATACTCTGCTCACCCACCTGAGTCAGGCCCTGGGCATTCTCGCCAAACGAAACTTCAACCGCATCGCCAGCCAGGGAACCCTTGAGGTCTGCGTCGGCCTGACAGCCGCCCACTACTTCATCGCCGGCCAGAAAACCTTTACCGAATTCGTGAATGGCAATGACAACGGCCACCATGAGGAAGAGAACCTGTTTATACGGTCTTCTCGCCAGAACCGGGATGCCTGGTCCGGAGCCCACGATGCAGCCCCCAGTGACGAGAGGCTCCACTCTGGCGATACGCCCATCAATTTCAAGGGCTCCTATGGCAACTCGCAGGCGCCATCGACGGACAGGAACCGGCCGAAATCCCACCACTCCCTGCTGATCAATACCAGCCCGGGCGGCTACTGCGTTGCGTGGGAAAGCAATGTACCCCCCTCATTGCAGGCAGGCGAAGTATTGGGCGTTCGGGAACAGAGTACCCACCCCTGGAGCGTGGCCGTGGTGCGCTGGATTCGCCAGATCAAGCACCAGGGCACCCAGGTCGGCATTGAGCTGCTGGCCCCCAGCGCTTCACCCTGTGGGGTGCGGCTTATCCAGAAAGTGGGCAACAATAGCGAGTATCTGCGCGGCCTACTGTTACCTGAAATCAGCGTAGTTAACCAGTCTGCCACGCTGATCACGCCTCGCCTGCCGTTCCAGTCCGGCAGCCGCATTTCCCTGCTCCATGACGGCCGGGAAGATCAGGGTCAGCTGTCTCGCAAGGTTTCCTCCACGGGCAGCATCAGCCAGTTCGAACTCAAGTTGCAGAATGCTGCCACGCTGAGTGCTGGTGCACCGCCCGCATCATCCGGAGCCAGCGAGGATGAATTCGACTCCCTGTGGCCATCTCTCTAAGGTCGCCGAACTGAGACACCGGAACCTCGCAGAGGGTTGTTATTGACCGGCAACCCCTGCATCATTCAGCGTTAGTGAATGAACCGTGTATCACGAGACCCCCTTCGAATGCAGAAAAAGAACGCGACCGTACACCTTCTGATTCTTGATCCATCGCAAAACGATGCCGAATCGCTGGTCAGTTTGCTCCGTAACTCCGGCAAGGCCACCCGAGCCCACAGAATCACCTCTGAAGAAGACCTGGAAGAGACGCTGAAAGCCGGCAACTGGGATCTCCTTCTGGCCCGCGACCTGGACCAGGAGTTCTCGGCCGACGATGCCCTCGCGATGATCCGTCGGATGGACAAGGACATTCCGTTTATCCTGATGACGGAAGAGGATAGCCGTGAACGTACCGTTGGGATGATGAAGGCCGGTGCGCAGGACACAGTACCTTTCGAATACACGGATCTCCTGGTTCTGACGGTTAACCGGGAGCTGGCGGCCCTTGATGAACGTCGCAGGCGCCGGGTTCTGGAATCCCACCTCCGGGAGGCAGAACAGCGTTGCCAGTTACTTCTCGAGAGCTCCAAAGACGCCATTGCTTACATCAATGACGGCATGCATATATACGCCAACCAGTCTTATATGGAGTTCCTCGGGTACGATGATATCGACGATCTTATCTGCGTCCCTGTACTGGACACTCTCACCCCCGAAAGCCAGGAGAAGTACAAGGAGTTCATGAAGTCCTTTGCCGAGAAGGGCGAAGACGGCATGACCATGAACTGCACGGCACGACGCAGTGACGACCACGAACTGAACGTTACCATGTCGGTCTCGGCGGCCACCTACGATGGCGAGGCCTGCACGCAAATTGTGCTACAGCCAGAGCACAGTGATGCGGAACTGGAAGAAAAGCTTCGCCAGATCAGCAGCCAAGACCTTCTCACCGGTCTCTACAACCGTCAGTACCTGATGGATGCGCTTGCCGAAGCGATTGCCAGTGCCGGCAAGAAGAATGAAACCGGTGCACTCGCCTACATTGCCCTGGACAACTTCATGAGCATGAAGGGCCAGGTGGGCATTTCCGGTGCCGACCTGCTACTGGGCGATCTGGCTAACCTGCTCAAGGAACAGGCCGGAGACGACCTCGCCCTGGCCCGGCTGAGCGACGATGCCTTCAGCCTGCTGTGCCAGCCCTGCGATGAAAGCACCATGGCGGAACACGCGGAGCGTATTCGGAAAGCCGTTGAAGACCATCTGTTCGACATCAATGGCCGCACGGTCCAACTGACCGTCAGTATCGGTGTTGCCGCAATTACCGAGAATTCGCCGAAGGCCGAGGAACTTATGGCCCGGGCCCATACCGCCTCGGCGGAAGTGCGAAAGCTTGAGGGGCATGCCGAGGGCAACGGCGTGGTGGTTTACAACCCAGCCGACTTCGAAACACTGGATCAGAGCAATTCGGTGGAAGCCATTCAGAAGGCCCTGGAAGAGAACCGCTTCCGGCTCCTGTTCCAGCCAATCATCAACCTGCGCGGCGAAGGCGAGGAACATTACGAGGCCTTCGTGCGCATGCTCGACAAAGACGACGAAGAAGTCTCTCCCTATGACTTTCTGCCGCCGACGGGTCCGAGCGACACTGCAATCAAGATCGACCGGTGGGTCATCCTGCAGACCATCAAGCAGCTGTCCAGCCATCGTTCACGGGGTCATGATACCCGCCTGTTCCTCAATGTGACGGCTGAAACCCTGCAGGACAAAACCTTCACCCCCTGGCTGAGTGTGGCCCTGAAGGCCGCTCGCCTGCCGGGCGATTCCCTGATCTTCCAGATACGGGAAGGAGATGCCAACAATTACATGAAGCAGGCGAAGGACTTCACCAAAGCGGTCCACGAGCTTCACTGCAAGGTGTCCATTGCCCAGTTCGGCTGTGCCCTTAATCCGTTCAACACCCTCAAACACATCAATACCGACTACGTGAAAATCGATGGCTCCTTTACGGAAGAAATCCAGAAGAACGATGAGGCCAAGGAGCAGGTCAAGGAAATGGTCAAGAGCCTTCAGTCCAACGGCAAGCTCACCATCATTCCGCTGGTGGAGAATGCTGGCGTTCTTGCCACTCTTTGGCAGGCTGGCGTGAACTATATTCAGGGCTACTACCTGCAGGCGCCGGTACCCGAAATGAACTACGACTTCGGCGACAACTGAGCCTGAACGGCTCAGAAGTCGGCGTTTTCCAAACTCTGATTGGTTTCGCTCTCACGGAAACCAATCAGGTAGAGGATTGCGTCCAGTCCAAGGGTCGAAATCGCGTGACGAGCAGATTCCTTCACCAGGGGCTTGGCACGGAAAGCCACACCCAGGCCGGCCTGGCTCAGCATGGGCAGGTCATTGGCGCCATCACCGACCGCAATAACCTGCTCCCTTGAGATGTGCTCTTTCTCGGCGATCTCCAGCAGCAACTCCGCTTTACGTTTGCCATCCACGATCTGCCCGGACACCCGACCAGTAACCTTGCCGCCCTCAATCTCCAGCTCGTTGGCGTAGATGTAATCGATCCCCAGCTTTCGCTGCAGATGGCGGGCGAAATAGGTGAATCCACCCGACAGTATGGCCGTGCGATAACCCAGCGCCTTCAGACTGAGAATCAGGTGCTCGGCCCCCTCGGTCATTCGCAGCCGGGAGGCGATGCCTTCGAGCACCGACTCATCCAGCCCCTTCAGAAGCGCGAGACGTTCGGCGAAACTCTGACTGAAATCCAGCTCACCCTGCATGGCCCGCTCGGTAATCTCCGCCACCTGCTCACCCACGCCGGCTTCCGTGGCCAACTCGTCGATCACCTCCGCTTCGATCAGCGTGGAGTCCATGTCAAAGACCACCAGACGACGATTACGCCGGAAAATGGAATCTTCCTGGAAGGCGATATCCACATTCATTTCGCCGGCAATATGCAGGAAATCCGCGCGCAGTTGCTCGAGATCCGAAGGCGTGCCGCGCACCGAAAATTCGACACAGGCAATGCGGTTATCGGAGGCGTTCAACGAGGGCCTGGCGGAAAGCCGTGAAATGTTATCGATATTCAGGCCATGGCGAGCGGTAATGGCTGAAACCCGGGCAATCTGCTCGGCTTTGATGTCACGGGCCAGCAGGGTCACGATGTAACAGGCGCGATTCCGGGCGGCCGCCCAGGACTGGTATTCCTCTATCGTGATCGGCGCAAACCGGACCTGCAGATCCAGAGCATGGAGCCGGAACAGCAGATCCCTTATGACGGGCGAGGATTTGGATTCATCCGGAATCTCGATCAGAATGCCCCAGGTAAGATGATCGTGGATGACCGCCTGGCCAATATCCAGAATGCGCACATCGTAGCGCCCCATGATGCCGGTGATTTCCGACGTCAGGCCGGGCTTGTCGCGCCCGGAGACATTAATCAGTACCAGTTCACTCACTGTCGGTACCCTCGCTATCAGAGCCTGCCTCTTCCTGCGCCCGGGCAGCGGAAGGAATCACGTCAATGCCGTCAACCCGTTGCAGCCCCCTGGGTAGCTTGTGGCCACGACGGCCCCGCTCACCAAGATAATGTTCAAGATCACTGAACTGCAGACCCATCTTGCGCTTGCCAGCCCGTATCTCCAGTTGGTCGTCCTCGGCGAATACCGCCATTGCCACCACATACTCTTCACGGTTCTGGACCCGGGCAGAGGGAATGCTGATGATCTTGTTGCCCTTGCCCTTGGCCAGTTCCGGCAGTTCGCTCAGGGGGAACACCAGCATACGCCCCTCGTTGGACACCGCCCCGAGATACAGCGTTTTCTCGGTGGCCGGTATGGTAACCGGAGGCATGATCCTCGCCCCCTTGGGCACACTGACGACTGCCTTGCCATTGCGGTTCTTGCTGATCATGTCGTTGAGCGATGTCACAAACCCGTAGCCACCGTCGGTCACCAACAAGGCCTTGCGGGACGGATCCCCCATCAACAGACCTGAAAAGCTGGCACCGGACGGCGGGTTGATCCGTCCAGTCAGCGGCTCGCCCTGGCCTCTGGCAGACGGGAAACTGTGAGCCATCAGGGAATAGGCCCGTCCGGTTGAATCCAGGAAAATGGCCTGCTGGTTATTGCGTCCCTTGGCCGCCAGGGAGAAACGGTCGCCGGCCTTATAGCTCAGCCCTTCGGGCTCAATGTCATGCCCCTTGGCCGCGCGAACCCAGCCTTTTTCAGACAACACGACGGTTACAGGATCGTTCGAAACCAGATCCACTTCACTGAATGCACGGGCCTCCTCACGCTCGACAATCGGTGAGCGTCGGTCATCGCCAAAGGTTTCGGCATCCGCTTGCAGCTCACTCTTGATCAGCTCCCGCAGGCGGTCTTCGGAACCCAGGATTGACTGGAGCTCATCGCGTTCAGCCGAAAGCTCATCCTGTTCGCCCCGGATTTTCATTTCCTCAAGCTTGGCCAGATGGCGCAGCTTGAGCTCCAGGATGGCTTCAGCCTGATCGGCGGACAACCCGAAACGGGCCATCAACTCGGCCTTGGGCTTGTCTTCGGTGCGGATGATTTCGATCACTTCATCAATGTTGAGATAGGCGATCAGCAAGCCTTCCAGGATATGCAGGCGAGCAAGGACCTTGTCCAGCCGATGCTGGAGTCGGCGGATAACGGTGGTTCGCCGGAACGTCAGCCATTCGGTAAGGATCTGTTGCAGCCCTTTGACGCCGGGCCTGCCGTCGTTACCGATCACATTGATGTTGACCCGGTAGGTTTTCTCAAGATCGGTGCTGGCAAACAGGTGCGCCATCAGGCCATCAAGATCGACGCGGTTGGAGCGTGGCACGATTACCAGGCGAGTCGGGTTTTCATGATCGGATTCGTCGCGCAGGTCGGCCACCATGGGTAGCTTCTTGGTCTGCATCTGATGAGCGATTTGTTCCAGCACCCGGTTACCAGACACCTGGTGCGGCAGGTCGGTGACCACAATCTCGCCACTTTCCCGGATCCAACGGGCCCGCATCCGCAACGATCCGCGGCCGGTCTCGTACATCTGCCGGATGTCCTTCCGGGGGGTGATGATTTCTGCCTCAGTCGGAAAATCCGGGCCCTTGATGTGTTCACAGAGTTCTTCAACCGTCGCTTCCGGCTGATCCAGCAAACGAATGCAGGCTGCGGTGACTTCCCGCACGTTGTGCGGCGGGATATCCGTGGCCATACCAACAGCAATGCCGGTGGTGCCATTCAAAAGCACATGGGGCAGCCGGGCAGGCAGTACCGACGGTTCTTCCATGGTGCCATCGAAGTTCGGCACCCAGTCCACCGTGCCCTGCCCCAGCTCGCCCAAAAGCACTTCTGCGAAAGGCGCCAGGCGGGATTCGGTGTATCGCATGGCAGCAAAGGATTTCGGATCGTCCGGCGAGCCCCAGTTACCCTGCCCGTCCACCAGGGGATAACGGTAGGAAAAAGGCTGGGCCATCAGCACCATGGCTTCGTAGCAGGCGCTGTCACCATGGGGATGAAACTTACCCAGCACGTCACCCACGGTACGGGCAGACTTCTTGTACTTGGAGGTGGATTTCAGCCCCAGCTCGGACATGGCGTAGACGATCCGCCGCTGAACCGGTTTCAGGCCATCGCCGACATTCGGAAGTGCCCGGTCAAGAATGACGTACATGGAATAATCGAGATAGGCCTTTTCCGTGTAATCCCGGAGCGAAACCCGCTCGAAGCCTTCATCCGTTGTCTGAAACTCTGGCATGGATGCCTCTTTGATTGCCTGTGTTGCCTGATTTGAATACCGTCGGTGATGCTAAGCCCTGGCCCCGGAATAATCGCCGGTTAGCAGGAGCGCACATTATATGGAGCAAGGCGCCGATACACCAACAACCTGCGGATTTATTGGCCAAAACTGTCGGCCTGTTGCACAGACGCCTGATTCCAATAGCGGAATTCCCGCATGGAGAGTCCGTAAGGTGGGCCGTATGCTCCGTCGAAGTGAATAGAAGACCGTTTTACTTCTCTGACAAGCGGAACACTATGAAACCCAACATCAAAGCCTGCGGGCAAGCCATGGTGACAGCCATGGTAAATGCGGTTCTGGCGGTGGCACTGATGCTCCTCGTAGAGTTTGCAATCAGCGGCAGCTTCCAGATTCCCGAGCCCTACCTTTGGGCGGGTTTGCTGATCTGGCTGGTCATCTTCGCGGGACAGTTCTGGCGCCAGCGTCACCTCTGCAAGTCCTGCGAAACTCCACGGGAATCGCCCGACCCCTCCCGGTAAACCACCTGGCTCCCGGTGCACGGTCCGCTTAGTTGACCGGGAGCAAATACTCTACTATTTCTCAAAACTATTCCCCTGCCGCTGCTATGCTTGCCAATAAGCCAACTATGCAACGCGGGAGAAACGCATGGAGTTTGGTAAGCGCCTGGGACTTCGGGTAAAAATTGCCCTGCCTTTCGGTATCACGGCCATCGCCCTGGTGGTTATCGGCCTGTTTGCTGTCAGCACTGTCCGTAATCTGGTATCCGATACCGACAACATTGCCGATACCTTCCTGCCATCGGTCAGCGAAATACTCAACGGGGACCGGGATCTGTACCAGGCGCTGGTGGCCCAGATGGCCTATGTGGATGCCAGGCTCAACAACGAAGAGGGCGAAGGCCACCTCGCCAGTTTTGACGAAAATGCAGGCCAGGCCCGGGACCGCTTCAACCAGGCCGTTGAACGGCTTGAAGGTACCGGCGTATCTGATGTTGCCCGCGGATTCGATTCAGCCTTCGAGCGCTGGCTCAGTTCTGCCCAGCGGGTTCTGGAACTGGCAGAGGCCGGCAATGCAGAGCAGGCAAGGTCCCTGGCAGGCAGCGAGACCAACAACCTTTTCGACAGACTCCGAAACTACTTCGATGAGGTTGGCGCCCATGCCGACGCCCAGGCTCAGGTTCGGGCCGGCGAGGCTTCCTCAGAAGGCCAGAGCAGTTCTGCCACCATCCTTCTGATCACTGTCGCCGCCATCCTGATCAGTATTCTGCTGTTCGCGGTGTTTCTGAAAATGATCATCAGCTCGATCAAGGCCCTCAGGGATCAACTGGACAACATCGCCCAGGGGGAAGGTGACCTGACCCAAAGAATCCCGGTCGAACTCGATGATGACCTTGGCAAACTGGCCCAAAGCTTCAACCTGGTTCTCGAAAATCTCCAGTCCATGATTGGCTCTATCCAGCAACTGAGCCGGGAGCTTGGTACCGGGGCCACAGATCTCGCCCGGGTAGCAAAAGATAACAACGATGGCGTGACCAAACAGACCGATTCCATCGCGATGGTCGCCACCGCGATCAACGAAATGCAAAGCGCCATCGAGGAAGTGGCCGGCAATGCGTCGAGAGCCGCCGAGATCACGCGGGAGGCCGAAGACAAAGGCAAGAACGGCGCACGAATTATCCGAAGCTCGTCAGAGCAGGTGCACCGGCTGGCAGCGCAGATCTCCAAAGCCGTGGAAGTGATCCGTAAGCTATCTGACGATTCCAACAACATCACATCCGTACTGGACGTGATAAGGGGCATCGCCGAGCAGACCAACTTGCTGGCCCTGAATGCGGCTATCGAGGCCGCGCGGGCCGGTGAGCAGGGCCGGGGTTTTGCAGTTGTCGCAGATGAAGTCCGAACCCTGGCTCAGCGCACCGGGCAATCCACCGAAGACATACAGACCATGATCACAACCCTGCAAACAGGCGTTGCCGACATTGTCTCGGTGATGGAAACCGGTAGCCGGGAGGCAACGGAAACAGAAAAACTGGCGACCGATGCCGAGCAGGAATTGGAGGCCATTCTCGAGGCCATGGCGAATATTGCGGATGTTAACACCAGCGTGGCGTCGGCCACTGAGGAACAGACTCAGGTGGTGGACGAAATCAATCGCAGTATTACCGAGATCAATGATCTGGCCACGGAGAGCGCCAACCGGTCTCGGGACATTGACGGCATCAGTGAATCCCTTGAGGGGTATGCGCGGGAGCTGGAAAGTCAGACAGGCAGATTCCGGGTTTAGGCCCGGAATCTGTCAGTGGCAGGGTCAGCCAGTATTACTGCCGGATACCTTCGACAGAAATGATGATCTCAACAGTCTCGGAGGCCTTCCCGAGATCCATCGGGATGCCAAAGTCCGTCAGACGAAGCTCGGTTTCCGCTTCAAAACCCATACGGTAGCCACCCCAGGGATCTTCCCCGTGGCCCAGCATTTCGGCGTCAAGGGTAACTTCTTTTGTTACACCACGGAGAGTAAAGTCGCCAATGATATCGGCCTCGCCTTCTTCATCCACCACCACGCGCTTGCTCTTGAATGTTGCTTGCGGAAATTCGTCCACATACAGGAAATCTTCGCTGCGCAGATGCTTGTCGCGCTCGGCGTGATTGGAATCCACGCTCGCAGTATCGATCGTCACGTTGACGGTGCTGTTCTCCGGATTCTCAGCGTCGTAGACAAATTCGCCGTCGAAATCGTTAAAACGCCCGTAAAGCCAACTGTAGCCAAGGTGGGAAATCTTGAAGGTAATGAACTGGTGAGCGCCCTTGGTATCAAACGCATAGGTGCCACTGTGCTCGTTGGCCTGAACTGCACCGACAAGCGCCATCGACACGGCAGAGGCAAGCAGTACTTTTCTCATGGTTATCTCCCTTATTTCATTGGTGCCCGACTCCCGGGCGTTGCAAGATGAATAAACAGGCGCCAGTCGGATCACTTCCCTAACATACGCCGCAGTGTTCTGTCGCGATCAAACAAATGGTGTTTGAAGGCACCCGCCGCATGAACTGCGGCGAGACCAACAATTGCCCAGGTGGCCCAATAGTGAACAGTCCCAGCGGTGTCTTCCATGCCCTTGATCTGGCCGGTGACTGAAGGCACCTCAAACCAATCGAACACGCTGATTGAAGAGCCATCCGCAGTGGATATCAGGTAGCCACTCACCATGGCGACGAAAATCAGCACATAGAGCAGAAAATGCGCCATGTGGGCACTGCGCACTTCCCAGCGTGTGTGGCCAGGCAACGGCTCCGGCGAAACATTCGCCGCTCGCCAGACCACCCGGAAAATCATCACCATCAACAGCAGAATACCGATACTTCGATGGATATCCGGAGCTCTGCGATACCAGTCATCGTAATAGGACAGTTCCACCATCCAGTAGCCAAGCCCGAACAGACCAAAGACGACCAGAGCGACAAGCCAGTGAATAATGATCGCCACGAGACCGTAGTTGGCTGACGTGTTCCTGATTTTCATGATGAGAAATCACCCTGTTCCCTGGTTAAAACGCTGTAGCCAAGTCTAGAAACTTGGTCCGATGAAGGAAATCAAAATCTTTTGCAGCGTTACATCAGAATTTCTGACCATTCCACGCCCTTTTGCCTTTGGTCGTATACGGGTTTTACGGATTGTTCAAAATTATAGCAACGATAGACTTAATGCATATTTGGACGCCCCGTCTGGGGCCTCATTGACCGAGAGGACAGGACATGGAACTCGAATTCGACGAAAGCGTGGTTGTACCCAGTAACAACTGATTCTCTGGCGGTCCGCCCGGACCGCTGGGCTTTCCCCTCCGCTCTTCCAGACAGCGAAAGATACAAACCGTTTCCAGTTTCTACATGAAACAGTGGTAATAAACGCGTTTTTTTGGCAACCTTCCCTCCAACAATCAGTAACTTCGCGCGTTTTCACGCATTATCTGTACTGATAAAAGACAGTTCAGGCGCCGGACTGGGGCGACTGATGCGTTCGTTCAATCAACCAGAATCGTTTATGTCGAAACGCCTCCCTGAAAAGCTGACGGCTCCAGAAGTGGAACTGTTGTCCCCTATGCTGAACAGGGAAGGTGATACATGGACAGCCGACTTTCGGGGATTGACGCTCAGAACTGCGCTGCAGCCCATCTACAGCATTTCGCACAAGCGCATCGTTGGCTACGAGGCGCTGATCAGGGCCTTCGATACCGATAACTCAGCCGTCCTTCCGCTCCACCTTTTCCAGCTGCCCGCATCCGATGCGGAGAATCTGCTTCTTGACCGCCTCTGCCGCTACCTGCACATACGCAACTACAGTGGCATCCGGGATCAACTGAACTGGCTGTTCCTGAACGTCTCGCCGCAGGTGGTGACCAGCGGAAGCCAGGCGGATTCATTTTTCGGGCAGTTGCTCGCCAAAACCGGGCTTCCTCCGCACCGTATTGTGATGGAAATCGTCGAGCAGCCAACGGACGACGCAGAAAGACTGCGGGAAACGGTTGCCTACTACAAGAGATTGGGCTGCCTGACCGCCATTGATGATTTCGGTGCCGGCCATTCCAATTTCGAGCGAATCTGGAACCTGTCACCGGACATCGTGAAGCTGGACCGGAAACTGCTCACCCGGGCGACAGACGATCACAAGGCCCGACAGATTCTGAACGGCATTGTGTCACTGCTACACCAGTCCGGCTGCCTGGTTCTTCTGGAAGGGGTGGAAACCCGGGATCAGGCAATGATTGCCATTGATGCTGGCGTTGACTTCGTACAGGGTTTCTATTTCCGCAGACCGAGCACCGACCTGGATCAGCTGACCCATGCGCCCGCGGACTTCGACCACCTGTTGCAGGAATATAAAACCCGTAACCAGGTCACGCTGGATCCGACACGGCAACTGGTGGATTTCTTCAATGGCTTTTTCGACCACGCCATTACCAAACTGCGTAGCGGCATGAGCATGCAGCAGTCCTGCCTGGAACTGTTGAATCACCCTGCGGTATCCCGCTGCTATCTGGTCGATGACAAGGGCGTCCAGATGGATGACACCCTGGTTTCCGACGCCGGCACCCGCAGCATGGACCCCCGTTTCAAACCGCTGGAAAGCACCAGCAGCGCCGACTGGTACCGCCAACAGTATCTTCGCCAGGCTTTGGCCCAACCGGAAAGCCTGCACGTCACAGCCCCCTATCTCTGCGTAACCGGCGCCTATATGTGCGTGACCCTGTCACTGGGGTATTATCAGGATGGAAAGCTTCAGGTGCTGTGCTGCGACATTCTCGCCAATCCGACGGAGCAGTCTTCATAAGCCCAGGCTGATGTCGTACACCAGGGCGATAACCACCACCGTGACGGCACCAATAAACACGTTCATTGGCAGCCCTACCCGCACGAAATCACCGAACCGGTAACCGCCGGGCCCGAACACCATCATGTTGGTCTGATACCCCAGTGGCGTGGCAAAGCTGGCAGACGCGGCCATCATCACTGCGATCACAAACGGCTCAGCGGCCACGCCCATACTGGTCGTCATTGAGAGAACTATGGGGATAACCAATACAGCGGCGGCGTTGTTGGTTATAACCTCAGTCAGCACCGATACCACGAGATAGACCAGCAGAATGGTCAACAACACATTGCCCTGACTGAACTCAAGAATGCCTTCGGCAACAAAACCTGCCGCGCCGGTCTGTTCAAGGGCGGCACCCATGGCAAAGGAGGCGGCAATCGTGAGAATTACCGGCACATCCACCGATTTCTGGGCCTGACCAACCGAGCAGCATCCGGACAGAATCATCCCTGCCGCTCCCAGCAAAGCCGCATTCAGCATGCTGAGTGTGCCGCAGGCGGCGAGACCCACCAGCACCAGGAGGATGCCCCAGGACAGCCAGGCGCGGTCATGCCGGGGCGTCTCGGTTTCCAGATCATTGATCAGCAGAAAATCCTTGTTGTAGCGCTGACGGCTGACAAACGCGGGACGAGCTTCCAGAAGTAGAACATCGCCGGGCTTTAGTCGAATATTCCCAAGGTTGCCGGAGACCCGCTCGCCGCCCCTGGCAACGGCCAGGACAACAGCACCGTATCGGTCCCGGAAGCGCGCGTCCCGAATGGTCAGGCCCAGTACGTCAGACTGGGGCGACAAGGCAGCCTCCACCAACCGCCGTTCAGCCCGGTCCTTGCTCAGACTCGGCTCATCCTCATGGACGGACGGGACGATCCCGTTGATCCGCAGAAGGTCTGAAATGGCCTGGGTATCGCCAGCAAACACCAGTCGATCGCCACCCCGAAGCCGCTCCTCCGAAGGCACAGCGGTAACCACACTGCCATCCCGCTCAATCTCGACCAGATACAACCGTTCCAGCTCCCGGAGCCCGGCCTCACCCACGGTTTTCCCAACCAGGGGACCGTCGAACGATACCGCCACTTCCAGGGTAAATTCCCTCATAGAGCCGAATTTCTGCTGGTCCTTGCGGTCCGGCAGCACTCTGGGCATAACCAGCAGGAGGGCCGCTACACCGATGATGGCCACCGGCAGCCCGACGGCCGTAATAGAAAAGATGGAGAAGCCCTGCTCGCCGGTCAGTTGCTGGTACTGGCCATTAACGACCAGGTTCGTGCTGGTGCCGATCAGTGTGAGGGTGCCCCCGAGGATGGCGGAATAGCTCAGGGGAATCATCAATTTCGACGGGGAGATACCGATCTTCCGAGACCAGGCATGCACCGCCGGAATCATGGTGGCGACAAC
>Ga0102940_1001722_pt1 | contig 13733 bp, 10 predicted proteins | sample SalPonR2_C_D1_MG_FD_78215 | JGI IMG/M metagenome (GOLD analysis project Ga0102940, IMG submission 78215) | Salt pond soil microbial communities from South San Francisco under conditions of wetland restoration - Salt Pond MetaG R2_C_D1_MG | ecosystem: Environmental > Aquatic > Marine > Intertidal...
AAAAAATATTTGAATTAACAAGATACGATGTTTTACTATTTGTTTACATATCTTGAAAAGGCTGACATACCCGGCGCAGGGATGTTTCAGTACATCTCCTTCAGGGCAGCAATGACCGTGATTACATCGCTGCTGATTTCGCTCTTTATTGGTAAAAAAATTATAAGGTTCCTTCAGAAAAAGCAAATTGGCGAATCAATACGCGATCTCGGACTGCACCAACAGATGCAAAAGAAGGGAACACCTACCATGGGAGGGATTATCATCCTTGCCTCAATTGTTATTCCGGTATTATTGTTTGGCCGACTGGACAATGACTATGTGCTTTTAATGCTGGTTACAACGGTATGGCTTGGACTGATCGGTTTTTTGGATGACTACATAAAAGTTTTCAAGAAAAACAAAGAAGGATTAAGGGGTAAATTTAAGATTATTGCCCAGATTGGATTGGGACTAATCGTGGGGATTACTTTTCTCATGAGTGATGAAGCGGTGATAAGAGAACGCATACCGGTCGACAGTCCGCAGGCTGAAGCCTACCAGGATCTGCCTGTTGTGACAAACAATGCAGGAGAACAATTCTATATCAGAGACCGTAATGCGCCCCTGACCACAATCCCGTTTGTAAAGAATAATTAATTTAACTACGAATGGCTGGTTTGGTTTGCAAAAGACCATGCACAGCACCTGGTATGGATTGTTTTTGTTCTCGTAGTAATTTTTATTGTCACAGGAGTATCGAACGGAGCGAATCTCACAGATGGACTGGACGGGCTTGCTACTGGATCGGCGGCCATAATCGGTACAACACTCGGTATACTGGCTTATGTTTCAGGTAACGCCATTTTTGCCGATTACCTAAATATCATGCACATACCATTTGCAGGAGAGTTAGTGATTTATGCTGCAGCATTTATCGGAGCCACCATCGGGTTTCTATGGTATAATTCTTATCCCGCCCAGATATTCATGGGTGATACAGGTAGTCTGGCGATCGGGGGAATCATCGCGGTATTTGCTATTGTGATAAGGAAAGAGCTCTTAATTCCTATACTATGTGGTGTATTCTTTTATGAAAGTCTCTCTGTGATTCTGCAGGTGAGCTGGTTCAAATATACCAGGAAAAAATATGGTGAAGGGCGTAGGATATTTCTTATGGCCCCGGCACACCATCACTATCAGAAAAAGGGTTTTCCGGAACCTAAAATTGTACTGCGCTTCTGGATAATCGGGATCTTATTAGCAGTTATATCAATCGTAACATTAAAAATTAGATAAACAGCAAAATGGATAGAAGAAAAAGAATAGTAATCCTTGGAGCCGGAGAGAGCGGAACCGGTTCAGCAATTCTTGCCAGGCAGCAGGGATATGATGTTTTTGTTTCTGATTCAGGAAAAATAAATCCGAAGTATCGGGATATGTTGAATGAACATCAAATCATTTTTGAGGCCAATGGGCATACCCTGAGGCAGATCCTTAAAGCGGATGAAATAATAAAAAGTCCGGGTATTCCTGAAAGTGCCCCGATCATGAGATCAATTCGCAAAAAGGGGATTCATGTAATCTCGGAAATTGAGTTTGCAGGCAGGTATACAAATGCAAAAAAGATTTGTATCACAGGAAGCAACGGTAAAACAACCACCACTTCACTGGTGCACCACATGTTGCGCAAGTCGGGTTTGAATGTGGGTATTGCCGGTAATGTTGGACAAAGTTTTGCTTTGCAGGTTGCTAAGGAAGCGTATGATTTTTATGTTTTGGAGCTGAGTAGCTTTCAGCTCGACGGGATGTACGAATTTAAAGCCGATATTGCCATTCTGCTAAATATTACAGCCGATCATATGGATCGCTACGATTATAATATGCAGAATTATGTGGATTCAAAATTCCGGATTACCCAGAACCTGACAGAAGAGGACTATTTCGTTTTTTGCTCGGATGATGAAATCACAATAAAAGAATTGGAGCGCATTGTAACCCGGGCTGTTGAACTTCCATATGCATATGAGAAAAAGGAAGAGGATATTGCCTGGGTAGATGAGACGGAGCATATGCACATCGAATTTGACGATGTGGATTTCTCTATGTCAGTTCATGAACTGGCATTAAAAGGAAAGCATAACACCTATAACAGCATGGCTGCTGGCATTGCCGGTAATGTGCTAAAAATCCGCAATGAAGTGATCCGCGAAGCCCTCATGGATTTCCAGGGTATTGAACACAGGCTTGAAGCACTGAATAAGCTCAATGGCATAAACTTTATTAATGATTCAAAAGCCACCAATGTCAATTCAACCTGGTATGCGCTTGAAAGTATCAAGGGAAATATCATCTGGATTGCCGGAGGTGTCGATAAAGGAAACAATTATGAAGAGCTTTTTGAACTCGTTCAAAATAAGGTAAAAGCCATTGTTTGCCTTGGCGACAATAACAGCCGTCTTTTTGAAGCATTTGAAAATAAGGTAGAGGCCATGGTTGAGTCGAAAACCATGATGGAAGCAGTAAAATCAGCTTATTATCTTGCCGGTAAGGATGAAACAGTATTACTGTCTCCTGCATGCGCAAGTTTCGATTTATTTGAAAGTTATGAAGACCGCGGCCGTCAGTTCAAGGCTGCGGTACGCGAATTATAAAGCAGAATTAGCAGGAAAAAGGATGTCGTTGATCAGACAATACATAAAGGGTGACAGGATAATCTGGACGGTCATACTGGTACTGTTCATGATTTCTCTGCTATCGGTTTACAGCTCAACCGGTTCACTGGCATATAAGAATATGTCGGGCGATACCATGTATTACCTGTTCCGCCAGTTTAAGTTTATTTTGCTTGGATTCCTGACAATCGTTGTTGTTCATCTGATTCCTTTCAGATACTATAACTGGCTGGCTGGTATTGCCATTTTCATTGCAGTACCACTCCTCCTCTATACCCTTATTTATGGGAAAGACCTGAATGAAGCCAGTCGCTGGCTTTACATTCCGGGTATGGGGAGCAGAACTTTCCAGCCATCGGAATTTGCCAAAGTAGCACTGATCATGTATATCGCCCGGGTTTTGGCTGTAAATCAGAATAACATAAGTGATTTCAAGGGCGTTTTCCTGAAGCTGATCATTGCCATCTCATTGGTCTGTATTCTTATATTACCCGCTAACCTGTCAACAGCGGCCATTATTTTCACAGTAGCCTTTGTGCTTATGTTTGTCGGCAGGGTACCGGCCCGGTACCTGTTTATGATTGTTGTTACGGGTGCTGCCGGACTGGCAATTTTTCTGCTTGTATCAAATGCCATGAGTTCCGAGGGCCGCATTACCACATGGAAGAACCGCATTGAAACATTTGTTTCGGGGGAGGGCGATAATTTTCAGGCTAACCAGGCGAAGGTAGCGATCGTAAGGGGAGGGTTCCTGCCCAACGGTCCGGGTACCAGTACCCAACGCAACCTGCTGCCTCATCCATATTCTGATTTCATTTTTGCCATTATCATTGAGGAGTATGGCTCCATTATCGGAGGTGTTCTGCTTATCATCTTATACCTCTGGTTGCTGTTCAGGACCGGGGTTATTGTGCGGCGGAGCAAGAGTACATTTGGTGCTTTCCTGGCCTTTGGTCTGGCGCTGGGACTGGTTTTTCAGGCATTTGTAAATATGGGAGTGACGGTAGGACTTTTACCGGTGACTGGTCAGACCCTCCCACTTGTAAGTATGGGTGGTACATCGGTGATTTTTACGAGCATGTCGCTCGGAATGATATTAAGTGTGAGCTGGGGCATAAAAAAAGATATTGAAGAAGAGGAAGCATTACAAAACGAAGAAGTTGCGAATGAGCAAAGCGCAGAAATATAGAATCCTGATTGGTGGAGGTGGAACCGGGGGACATGTTTTCCCGGCAATATCCATTGCCAATGCGCTGAAGGAGCAGCTCCCAAATGCGGAATTTTTATTCGTGGGAGCGCAGGGAAGACTCGAGATGGAAAAGGTTCCACAGTCAGGATATAAAATTGTGGGATTGCCTGTTGCCGGATTCCAACGCAGGCTTACATGGAAGAATTTTACCTTTTTTGTTAAGCTTATACGCAGTATGATCATTGCACAGGGCGTTATCAAAAAATTCCGACCCCAGGTAGCGATTGGGGTGGGTGGATATGCCAGCGGTCCTGTTTTAAGAGCTGCAGCAAGAAAGAAAATTCCGGTCATTCTGCAAGAGCAAAACTCTTATGCAGGTGTAACAAACCGCTTATTGGCAAAGCATGCACAAAAAATCTGTGTGGCATTTGATGGAATGGAGAAATATTTTCCCGTGGATAAGATCCTGTTTACCGGAAACCCGGTGCGACAGGATTTACTCTTGCCCGAGGAGGCAGGTGCAAAAAGCTATGCCAATTTCGGAATTCAACCAAACGACCAGGTTGTATTGTTATGCGGGGGAAGCGGTGGAGCAGGCTCATTAAATGATTGCATCATGGATGCATTGGAAAGGATAGGAAAATCGGACTATAAACTGATCTGGCAATGTGGGAAGCATTATTACGACAGTGCTCGTGAGGCGCTTGCTTCAAGCGGGGTTAAGAATGTGTTGCTTCATCCCTTTATAAGCGAGATGAACAGGGCATACCAGGTGGCAGATTTAATTATCTCCCGTGCTGGTGCAGGAACGATTTCAGAGCTCTGTATCGTGGGAAAACCGGTGATACTTGTACCATCTCCTAACGTTGCAGAGAACCACCAGATGAAAAATGCGCGATCCCTCGGTGATAAAAATGCGGCAGAGATTGTGGCAGATGATGAAATAAAAATACGGTTGGTTGATCGTGTAGAAAATATTTTGAACGATAAGGAAAAACGCGGAATGTTGTCAGAGAATATCAGGAAACTGGCTATCCCTGATTCGGCAGACAGGATTGCGGATGAAGTGATAAAAGTATTAGAACAATGATGTGGTCGAACCTTGATAGTGTGTATTTTGTAGGCATAGGCGGTATTGGCATGAGCGCCCTGGCACGCTTTTTTAAAGTGCGGGAGAAACATGTGGCAGGCTACGATCGGGTGTCTGGCGCACTGACAGATCAGTTGATGCGTGAGGAGATCGATATACATTTTATCGATAATGTAGCGTTGATCGATGATGCGTTTAAAGACCCTGAAAGAACGCTGGTTATTTATACGCCGGCAGTTCCTGAAACTCATGAGGAGTTAAACTATTTCAGGAAGCATGGTTTTCGGGTTATTAAACGCTCAGTGGCACTGGGAGAGGTGTTTAACGCATCTTATGGCATTGCTGTTGCAGGTACGCATGGCAAGACTTCTGTTTCTACAATGCTGGCCCATATTATGGCTGATTCGGGACATGGCTGTAACGCTTTTCTTGGAGGTATAGCGAAAAATTTTGATAGCAATCTGGTGGTTCACCCAACATCGGAATTGGTTATTGCAGAGGCTGATGAATACGATCGCTCGTTTCTTGCACTTTACCCGCAAATGGCAGTGGTGACATCGATGGATGATGATCATCTGGATATTTATGGTTCGCGTGAAAAGCTGATCAAAGGATTTGAATCTTTCATCGCACAGGTGGCAGATAAGGGAAAGGTAATCATAAAAAAGGAGGTTCCACTGGATGTACCTGCCAATTTGAGAGTATTTACCTATTCAATGGAAGATCCGGATGCAGATTATAGTCTGCAGGCACTTTCGTTGCAGGAGCGGGCATACTTGATGACGGTGAAGACACCAAAAAATATTTTTGAGGCCACGCTGGGGATCCCCGGGAAGGTGAATGTGGAGAATGCTCTGGCAGCGATAGCAGTGGCAGACCAATTGGGCGTTCCCCTGGAAGGTATTTCAAAGGCTTGCACAACTTTTAGGGGCGTAAAAAGACGATTCGATGTGCAGGTGAATCGTGATGACAGAATATACATCGACGATTACGCACATCATCCGGAGGAAATTCGCGCATTCATTGAATCGGTCAGGTCGATATATCCTGATAAGCGTATTACGGGGATTTTTCAGCCGCACCTTTATTCGCGGACCAGGGATTTCGCTACCGGTTTTGCTGAGAGTCTTTCGCTGCTCGACGAGCTGGTCCTGTTGGATATTTATCCTGCAAGAGAAGAGCCGATTGCCGGGGTGACTTCTGAAATGATTTTCCAGAATGTTGATTTGCGCGAGAAGGTACTTATAAGCAATGACCTGCTGATGAAGGTTATGGAGGAACGCGATCCGGAATTATTGCTAACCATGGGGGCGGGAGATATCGACAGGTTGGTGGAGCCATTGAAAAGCTGGATGGAGCAGAGATGAACTTTAAATCGGTAACGCATAAACATATACAGGGAATCGAAACAGAGAATTTAGGATAATAAAAAGGAGACAAATAAAAGGATTAAGACGTCTAAACTGAATTTTTTTGAAGTGAGGAGAACCATCTTAAATATGATTATCTGGACTGTGCTGACAGCATCGTTTATTGCTGTAACTGGTTTCGGTATGCGTAAGAACGATACATTGCTTTGCAAGGAGATCGTCATTAGCGTTTCGGATTCTTTAGAGCACCGGTTTATTACATCTAACCAGGTGCGAAAATTGATTGAGGAGGGAGAAGAGGAATTGCAGGGATATCCGGTGGAATCGATCAATACTATGAATCTGGAGGTGTTGTTGGAAAAGAATCCGTATGTATCGAATGCGGAGGTGTATATGAATGTTGAGGGGAAATTATTTGCAGATGTTTATCAGCGTAAGCCTTTAATAAGGGTGATGCCATCGGGAGGTGAGGGTTACTATATTGACACTGAATGGCGGATATTGCCTTTATCGGATCAGTATACACCCAATGTATTGTTGGTGAGCGGCAATGTGAACTTTTCCAAAGAGAAAAATTCAACCGGCGCATTATTGGTCGATAATTCAGAAGACCGCGAGCTTAATGAATTAATGAGTTTTTCAAAGTATGCAGCAGACCATCCATTTTGGAGGAACCAGATCGTTCAGGTTTACAGGGCAAAAAACGGCGACTTTGAAATTATTCCCCGGGTAGGTGCCCACCAGATAATTTTCGGGTCAATGCAAAACTATAAAGAGAAGCTTGAACAGTTAAAATTGCTGTATGATCAGGGATTAAAGAAATATGGCTGGAACAGGTATGATAAAATCAATTTAAAATATTCAAATCAGATAATCTGTACAAAACGTTAATATTATGACTCAGGAAAATCAAATTGTAGCTGCAATTGACATAGGTACAACTAAAATTGTCAGTTTAATAGGCCGCTTGAATGAGCACAAACGGCTTGAAGTTCTAGGAATCAGCAGGTCTCCGTCAAAGGGCGTGAAGCGTGGCGTGGTACTCAATATTGAGGAGACGGTAAATGCGATTCACAGCACCATTAGTGAGGCGCAGGAGCAATCCGGATTGAAATTCAGTGAAGTCTTTGTGGGGATTGCCGGACAGCATATCAAATCTGTCCGCAATCGTGGATATGTTAACCGCGATTCGTATGAAGATGAAATTACACGGAATGATTTGCAGGCATTAATCAGAGATATGTATAAGATCCCTGTTGACGTCGGAGAAGAAATCATCCATGTATTACCTCAAAATTATATTGTCGATAATGAAACAGGCGTTAAAAATCCTGTAGGCATGTTTGGCAAGCGGTTAGAAGCCAATTTCCACATTGTTATTGGCCAGATCTCCTCTGCACGCAATGTTGAGAAGTGTATCAAACGCGTTGGACTGGATGTAAAGCAGCTTGTTTTGGAACCATTGGCATCGAGCGCCGCAGTATTAACAGAAGATGAAATGGAGGCAGGGATTGCCCTGGTGGATATCGGGGGAGGAACCACCGACGTTGCTGTATACTATGATGATGTAATACGACATACAGCAGTGATCCCTTTTGGCGGAAACGTTGTTACCAGAGATATTAAGGAAGGATGCGCAATTTTGCAACGTCAGGCTGAATCGCTGAAAATTCAGTTTGGATCTGCGTTGGGCGACCTGGCAAATGAAGACAAGGTTGTTACTATTCCAGGTATTTCAGGCAGAGATCCGAAGGAGATTAGCTTTAAAAGCCTGGCCTATATAATACAATCAAGAATGGAAGAGATCATTGATGCTGTATTATATGAGATTGAAAATTCAGGATACCTGGATAAGCTTAGTGCGGGTATCGTCCTCACAGGCGGTGGAGCCATGCTGAAAAACCTTAATCAACTTGTTAAATTTAAAACAGGTTTGGATGTTCGGATAGGTTATCCGAATGAGCAACTGGCATCAGACACGCCTGAGGAGATCAACCAGCCTATGTATAGTACGCCCATTGGCCTTTTGCTTAAAGGTGTGGAAATATACAAAGAAAATAGCGAATCATTGAAGGTCGAGAAGATGAATGCTGAGGAAAATGAGGAGATACAAGACCTGGGTAAAAAGAAAATGAGCGATCGCATTAAAGGAGGCAAGCTGCTTGAGAAGCTAAAATATACCCTGAGTGATATTTTTGATGAGAGTGATGTGAAAATGTAGCAATACAGTATTCAGATCCAAAAAAAATTATGAGTTATGAGTGATGATATATTAAATTTCGATTTGACACCTGAGAAGTCTTCAATAATTAAAGTAATTGGCGTAGGAGGAGGAGGAAGTAACGCCGTTAACCATATGTTCAGACGCGGCATAAAGGATGTTAATTTTGTAGTTTGCAATACAGATGCGCAGGCATTGAATAACAGTCCTGTTGCTGTAAAAGTACAGCTTGGTGAATCGCTAACAGTTGGAAGGGGAGCCGGCAGCAAACCAGATATTGGCAGGCAGGCAGCTATTGAAAGCCTCGACCTTGTTAAGGAGATCCTGGAAGCTAATACCAGCATGGCATTTATTACAGCAGGAATGGGAGGCGGCACCGGAACAGGTGCTGCACCAATAATTGCCAAAGCAGCCAAAGATATGGGTATCCTTACTGTGGGTATTGTTACCATTCCATTTAGTTTTGAAGGACCTGAGCGGATCAACTATGCCATTAAGGGGATTGGCGAATTGAAGGATCATGTGGATTCCTTGCTTGTTATTAATAATGAAAAACTGCGGGAAGTATTTGGTAACCTGGCGTTAAGTGAAGCATTCTCACGGGCAGATGATGTGCTGTCAATTGCAGCTAAAGGCATTGCCGAGATAATCACCGTGCATGGATATGTGAATGTTGATTTTGCCGATGTACAGACCGTGATGACAGACAGTGGTGTTGCGATAATGGGATCTGGCACTGCTGAGGGAGAAGGACGGGCCGTAAAGGCCATCGAATCTGCGCTGACTTCGCCATTGCTGAATAATAATGAAATCAAAGGGGCAAGAAGTATTCTGTTAAATATCACATCAGGTGCCCAGGAGATTACCATGGATGAGATTTCTGAGATTACAGACTATGTTGTCAATACCTCGTCGAAAGAAACAAGCCTGATATGGGGAATGGGTCATGATGAAGCACTCGAGGATAAAATCAGTGTGACGATTATTGCGACAGGATTTAAAATGAACAACATTCATGAACAGTATATTAGCAAGAAGCCAAAAGACTTTGTGCCTCTGCGGGATGAAAAGAAATCAGAGTACAGGGATGGCGGCAATGTAAATCCTACACAAAGGCAATTTGAATTTGATTTGCCATCAGAAAATAAGTCGGAAGAGTATGTGCTGTTTGACAAGACTGATAAAGATGAACAAAATGATGAGGATAAAGAAAAGCAAATGGCTGAAAGGGTTAGAAACCTCAAAGAAACCCATGAGCTCATGAAAGAGGCTGGCTATTCTACTACTTCAAAAGAAGATGAAATTGAAGAACTTGAAAATGTTCCTGCTTATATCCGGAAAAAACTGAAGCTTGATCCACAAAAATTCTCTGAAAACGAAGAAGTATCACGCTACAGGCTGTCTGATAAAAAAGACGACGATGATGAGGGACCTAAACTCAGGCCCGACAATCCATATTTGCACGACAATGTAGACTAAGGGTCTGCTGAAAAATATGAAATACATTCATTATCAATTTAATATGGTATTTTTCAGCAGGCCTTAGATTAATACCTGCACATGAATATCTAAAGCAAACAAAAATTACAAATATTTGCTTTAGTTATTAATGCGGGTATGGATATTTTTATAGCCTGTAAATGAAATTGAACGGGCTGATTATCTGCCGTATAGAACTTTCAGTCGGTTATCTTCAATATCGGCCTCTTCAAGCAGGGCATTGTATGCACTTCGTTCGGTACGTGACTGAATCATGTTATTCAGTCTGTTAGTCGTTGCTTGCAACGATGTGTTACCTGCATTTTCGTCGCGGTTGGTAACATTGAGTAAAAAGACATTGTTTTCTCCTGCATAGGGACCTGCTATGGTTTCCAGGGGCAGGTGCATGGCTGTACCAACAATAAAGGGTTCCAATCCTATTCCTGGAATGAATGCATTAGCAAATTGAACCTGACTGGCTTCTTTTACATTGAGATTTTCAGCAGAAGCGATCTGATCTAATGAGCTTGCATTGTTCTTCTTCTCTTCCAGCTGTTCTTTCAATGCTTCGCCTTTTTTCTGCTTTAATACTGCAACTTCAATTTCGCTTCTGACAGTTTCAAAATCTGCATATCCTTCTTCTTTCACTTCTGTCAGGGCAGCAACAATATACTGTTCGTTCAAACTGAAAATTGAGCTAATCTCGCCATCTTCTGCGTTAAATGCCCAGGTAATCATCCTGATTGGGTTCTCAAGCCCGGGAATGGTTCTTTGGTCGTAAGTAATATCAGGAACAATCCGTGGGTCAAGTCCATATTCTTTTGCTTGTTCTTCAAATTTTTCAATGTTGGTTGCCTTGCCCCTGAACTTAACAGCGCGGTTGTAAATCTCATTGTCAGTTTCATTACTTGCGATAACATTGTGTACGATGGATGCTACCTGGTACTTCTTTACTGTATTGCTCTGGGCTTCAATACGTATTATATGTTCCCCATAACTTGTAGTGGCTTTTACAAGGTCACCCGTGCTATTTTCAAAGCATGCATTGTTAAATGGTGTTTCCATCATTCCTTCCCGGAACCATCCTAGATCTCCTCCAATATCGCGATTACTCTCGTCTGCAGAATATTCACGTGCCAAAGAGTAGAAATTACCACCATTTTCGAGCACATTGAACAGGCTGTCTGCTATTTCTTCGGCGCGCTGGATACTTCCTACAACTGAATACCCAATAAGTATATGTCGGGCCCTCACTGAATCAGGCCTGAAAGCAACTTCGTTTATTTTTGAAAGTTTGTATGCTTCATCCTGGTAATACGGTCCGAAGATGTTACCTGCTGGCAAAGAAAGAAGAGAGTCCTGTAGCAATGGATTCATTTCATCCTCTGTGTAAAATCTTTCATCAAATGGCTGATCGCTTACACTATTTACATAAGAGATTAATTCTTCCTGACTGATACGTGCGAATTCATCTTTTGTTTGTTCCGTCCATAGTCGCGCATTGGCATCATCCGATTCGCTGGGAATAACGTCAAATGATACATATTCCAAACTTCTCGATTCATCAGTCTTGTATGACTCAATGTTCTCTTCATAATAGTCTTTAAGTTCTGCTTCCGTGTAGCTTACATCTTCATCATTTAACTCAGTATAATTTTTGGCGATATAGCTAAAGTCAACCCTTTTTGAACTTTCAGTCATGTAGTCTTCTACTTCAAGCGATGATGGTCTTAGCGCCTTGGTAATCATGTTGAAGTACTTATTTCTTAGTTGCTCTTCAACGATTTCATTTTCAATAAAGATCCACCTTGAACGTTCTTGTGCATATTCTTCCCGGTCGAGTGAATTGAAATAGTTTTGCATGATAAACCTGTTAAATTCACCCGTTTCAGGGTTTGTGAACATATTTCTGACAATGGGGTGGGGCTCGTTAAAAAGTGCATTTGGGTTTCCTCCCGCGGATTGGTTACCTGAGACCATGGCTTTCAGCTCGTCGGTGCTGACTTCCAGTCCCATCTGATTATAAGTCTTACCCAGGATAGAAGTGCGGATCATTCTATTCCAGGTTTCATCCTCTATCTGGTCTTCAAGTTCCGGGGTGAGATTGCCCCCATAATTCATTTTATAGAAATTCATGAGCGTATTCTGCTCTTTTCTATAATCTTCTATGCTGTATGAGTGTCCGTTAATTTTCGCAACTGTGTTGCTGGGCTTGACATTAAAGTCTGTAAAAATGAATCCGATCATTGCCACACCTATTGCGGCCATCACAAGTCCTGCGCGTCTTCTGATTTTTTCTAGCGTTGCCATTTATTATAAATTGTAATATAAATTAAGATAAAATTTTGAGCGTACGAATATAGTAATTCTGGGGCGAAACAAAAAAGATGTAAATAATAAAAGCACAACCTTTTAAATGAGCAATTTTAATGAGCCAGATTCCTGTGTTTATTTTAATTATAAAACCTAGCCACGCTACGTGATATAGCGTGTAAATTTCATCAGTGGTTTATAATTTTTACGTGTCTTGTTCCCGGGCTTCATGATTCAGCAACGACAACTCTATTGCCAAACTCTGGACTAGTGTCTGAAAGAAAACATCTATTTTTTAACCGTGCGTTATAAGAACCGGGCTTACGAGCTCAACTTAGCCAGCGCCGCTATTAACGTTTTGACGTCGAGCTCCGCTTCTTGCAAGCACTATTTTGATGGCAGGTTATTCTGCTACGATTGAAAACTCTATAAGTTCGATCCTGTTTGCACTCACTTTGCTGATTTTCACAGTGAAATTATCAATCCTGATGGTCTCGTTAAGCGCCGGGATGTTGTTAAGATGATGTATGATGTAACCGGCTATTGTATCATATTCTTCCGATTCCGGAATTTCAATCTGGTATGTTTCATTCAGGTGACTTATTTCTTGTCTTCCGGAAAAAAGGTAGGAATTTTCCCCGGTTTTTTGTTCGATCAGATCAGTAACATCATGCTCGTCTTCAATTTCACCAAAAATTTCTTCGATGACATCCTCCGTCGTTATCAGTCCTGAAGTACCTCCAAATTCATCTACCACAACAGCTATACTTTTGTTGTCTTTAATAAAAGATTTCAATATTTTATTTACCGGCAGTGCCTCAGGGACAACCGGCAGAGTTTTCAGGTAATTCCCAATGTGCTCGGGGTGTTGGAATATATCTTTCGAATTTACATAGCCAATGACATTGTCAATATTATCCCGAAAGATTAAAATTCTGCTTAGTCCTGTTTCAATAAATGTTTCAATTAGTGATTCCACCTGACTTTCGATTTCTACAGCAACGATTTCTGTTCGTGGTAGCATGCAATCGCGCACTTTCAGGTTTGAAAGTTCAAGCGCATTTTTGAATATTTTTAAATCCTCTTTATCGTGTGCATCATCATTTTCTTTCTGGTTGCTTTCTTTTACAAGATGGTTAAGGTCAACTTTACCAAAAACGGCTGGTCCATTTGTATTACCACCCCGGATTTTAAAAATATATCGCATGGTAAATCTCGATATACCAATTGAGAGCCATGAAATGGGATATAAGATGATGTAAAAAAGCATTAGAGGGATTGCAAAAAACCTTAAAGTACCGTTTGGATTAATGCGAAATATAGTTTTTGGAAGGAATTCAGCTGTGATTAAAATTATCAATGTAGAAATTACCGTTTGGATGAAAAGCACCAGTACTTCAGAATTTGTGTTGAGTAA
>Ga0102940_1001723_pt1 | contig 13716 bp, 11 predicted proteins | sample SalPonR2_C_D1_MG_FD_78215 | JGI IMG/M metagenome (GOLD analysis project Ga0102940, IMG submission 78215) | Salt pond soil microbial communities from South San Francisco under conditions of wetland restoration - Salt Pond MetaG R2_C_D1_MG | ecosystem: Environmental > Aquatic > Marine > Intertidal...
GCGTTCGACAACCTGACGCCGCTCTATCCCGATGAGCGTTTGAATATGGAAGTCGACGATCCGACCATCAAGGATCGCTCGGCACGTGTGATTGATCTGGTAGCGCCGATTGGTAAGGGTCAGCGGTCGTTGATTGTGGCGCCACCGCGGACGGGTAAAACGGTTATCTTGCAGAATATCGCAAGCAGCATCGAGAAGAACCATCCAGAGTGCTACCTGATTGTCTTGTTGATCGACGAACGCCCCGAAGAGGTGACGGACATGAAGCGTAGCGTGAAAGGTGAAGTGATCAGCTCCACCTTTGACGAACCGGCCGCGCGGCACGTTGCCGTCGCTGAAATGGTCATTGAGAAAGCCAAGCGTCTTGTCGAGCATAAACGAGATGTTGTTATTCTTCTCGATTCAATCACAAGACTTGGTAGGGCATACAATACAACTGTACCCTCCTCCGGCAAAGTTCTGACAGGTGGTGTGGATGCGAATGCTCTGCAACGGCCAAAACGTTTCTTCGGTGCCGCGCGGAACATCGAAGAAGGTGGTTCACTCACCATCGTGTCGACCGCATTGATCGACACCGGTAGCCGCATGGACGAGGTGATCTTTGAAGAATTCAAAGGCACGGGTAACTCGGAACTCGTGCTTGACCGTAAGATCGCTGACAAGCGTGTCTTCCCGGCGATTGATATCCTGAAGTCCGGAACCCGGAAAGAAGACCTTTTGATCGACAAACTGGATTTGCAGAAAACGTATGTTCTGCGCCGCATTTTGAACCCGATGGGTACGACCGATGCGATCGAGTTCCTGTTGTCGAAACTCAAGCAGACCAAGACGAATGCCGAGTTCTTTGATTCAATGAACACCTAAAGGGTTTCGCGCGGGGTCACGCCCATGGATACGATCTATGCCCTTTCAACTGCGCAAGGTAAGGCTGGCGTCGCGGTCATCCGCGTATCCGGCCCGATGGCCTTTCACGCCTGCGAGTCTGTGTCAGGCGATGTGCCGGCGCGACGCTACGCGGTGGTTCGGACGTTGCGGGACCTAGATGGCTTGCACTTGGATGATGCAATTGTGCTCACCTTTGCCCGTGACGCCAGCTTCACCGGAGAGGATGTTGTTGAATTTCAGGCCCACGGTAGTACGGCGATCATTGCATCTATCTTGCGAGTTCTCGGGGAAATAGATGGTCTTCGCGCAGCTGAGCCGGGTGAATTCACACGCCGTGCTTTGGAAAATGGTCGGCTGTCGCTTGCCCAAGTCGAAGGTCTTGCCGACCTGATCGAAGCGGAGACCGAGGCACAGAGGCGGCAGGCTTTGCGTGTGCTATCGGGGGATCTTGGGAATCTTGCTGAAGGCTGGAGGCAAAAACTGATCCGGGCTGCGGCCCTGTTGGAAGCCACGATTGATTTTGCAGATGAGGATGTTCCCGTTGATGTCGGACCAGAGGTGGCGGAGGTTGTGACCGGTGTCCAAGATGATCTTGAAAGGCAAATCCAGGGTGTTGGCGTATCTGAACGGATACGAACAGGGTTTGAGGTCGCCATCGTTGGTGCGCCAAACGTTGGAAAGTCGACATTGCTGAACGCGATTGCCGGGCGCGATGCTGCGATTACCTCGGACTATGCCGGCACAACGCGCGATGTGATAGAGGTGCGGATGGACCTCAAAGGCCTTCCGGTGACTATCCTTGATACGGCAGGGCTTCGCGAAACCGAGGATTTCGTTGAGTCCATCGGGATCGACAGGGCTAAACAGCGGGCGGAACACGCCGATTTGCGGGTTTTCTTGGTCGAGAATGGTCAACAACCGGATTTCTCGCTACAGCCAGAGGATATTGTTGTTAAGGCGAAGGCCGACCTTCTTGAAGCGGCAGACAATGCTGTTTCTGGCGTTTCTGGGCAAGGTGTTGGGGATTTGATTGACAGGATCACGGATACCCTTTCCGAACGCACTACTGGCGCTGCAATTGCTACGCGGGAACGACATAGGATGGCGATGGTCAAGGGCTATAGCGCCTTGAGTGACGCAAGGGCGCTCTTACCTCATGGTGAAGAGTCGGCCGATGTGGCGGCTGAGGAGATTAGAACAGCTATTCGTGCGCTTGATTCTTTGGTAGGACGCATAGATGTCGAGAGCGTTCTGGATGAAATCTTCAGCAGTTTTTGCCTCGGGAAATGAGGAGTGTTTCACGTGAAACATTTTGACGTCATCGTGATTGGCGGCGGCCACGCGGGTGCTGACGCGGCACATGCCGCGGCGCGTTTTGGTGCAAGAACAGCCCTTGTCACCCTGTCGCGTCGCGATATTGGTGTGATGTCGTGCAATCCTGCCATTGGCGGGCTCGGGAAAGGCCATCTCGTTCGCGAGATTGATGCCCTTGATGGTGTGATGGGGCGCGTGGCGGATCAGGCGGGTATCCAGTTCCGACTGCTCAATCGGCGGAAAGGCCCAGCGGTACAAGGCCCTCGCGCTCAAGCTGACCGCAAAATTTATCGCGAGGCGATGTTGTCCGAGATTGAGGCACAGCCCAACCTGACGGTAATCCAGGGTGAAGCAGCGGACTTCATTTTGGAGAATGACCGTGTTTCCGGGATAACCTTGGTGGACGGCTCCGAAGTCAAGGCAGGGGCCGTGGTGCTTACGACTGGAACATTTCTTCGGGGAGTCATTCACATTGGTGACGTGTCGCGTGCAGGGGGCCGAATGGGTGACAAGCCCTCTATCAAGCTTGCAGAGCGGGTTGATTCATTTGGCCTTACGCTCGGACGGTTGAAAACAGGCACCCCACCACGTTTGGATGGTAGTACCATCAATTGGGACGGCTTGGAGGAACAACCCGGTGACGATGATCCGGTTCTGTTTTCTTTTTTGTCCAAGGCGCCGTTTGCGCGTCAGGTTTCTTGTGGAATAACGCATACGAATGAAAAAACTCACGAGATCATTCGGGAGAATCTCGATCGGTCTGCGATGTATGGTGGACACATTGATGGGGTCGGTCCTCGGTATTGCCCGTCCATCGAGGATAAGGTAGTCAGGTTTGCAGAAAAGACATCGCATCAAGTCTTTCTTGAGCCTGAAAGCCTGTCGGACAACGTGATTTATCCGAATGGGATATCCACATCGCTCCCGGTAGAGGTACAGGAGGACTATGTGCGTTCCATTCATGGATTGGAAAACGCGACGATCCTGCAACCCGGCTACGCCATTGAGTATGATTATGTCGACCCGCGTAATCTTGATTCGGCATTGGCGGTCAAGTCTGTGCCGGGCCTCTATCTTGCTGGCCAAATAAACGGAACGACCGGCTATGAGGAAGCAGCGGCCCAAGGCTTGGTTGCCGGGTTGAACGCGGCTCTATCGGTAGCAGGACAGGACCCTGTGTTTTTCAGCAGGTCGGATAGTTACATCGGCGTGATGGTTGATGATCTTGTTACGCGCGGCGTGTCTGAGCCCTATAGGATGTTCACATCGCGCGCTGAATTCCGGCTGTCGTTACGCGCTGATAATGCAGATCAACGGCTTACGCCTATTGGGTTGGCAGCCGGATGTGTGGGATCGACGCGCCGGACGGTGTTCGAGGAAAAGATGGAGCGTTTGGACGCTGGCCGAGAGGTGCTGACATCGAAAAGTTACACTCCAAAGGATTTGGTTTCGACAGGCCTCAAGATTAATCAGGATGGAACAAGGCGAACAGCGTTTCAGCTTCTGGCCTTTCCGGATATTAATTTTTCAACTTTGGTTGCCCTTGATGCTGCATATCAGAAGATTGATGGCGAAACGCGCTCTCAGCTTCAGAAAGATGCACTGTACGCCAATTATATTGCAAGACAGAAGCAAGACGTCGAGATGATGAAACGGGACGAAGCTCAAGAGATCCCGAATGATTTCTCGTATGAGAGCATCCAGGGCCTGTCGAATGAGCTTAAATCCAAGCTTACTGTGGCGCGGCCATCGAATTTGGCGCAGGCAGCGCGGGTCGATGGCGTGACGCCGGCTGCACTTTCCCTTATCTTGGCGTGTCTGCGCAAGGACAGACGGGCGAAATCCGCATGAGCAGACAGCCCGCGCTCGCCGGTGTTTCACGTGAAACATTGGAGCGTCTGGAGTGCTTTGCTGGGTTACTTAGAAAATGGAATCCGCGCATAAATCTTGTTTCGAGAAAGACGCTGGATGATGTTTGGGCACGGCACATCATCGATTCAATGCAGATACAGGAGCTGGCCCCCGACAATATTGACCATTGGGTTGATCTTGGGTCGGGCGGCGGGTTTCCTGGATTGGTTGTTGCTATTTTAGCCTTGGAAACTGGATCACCCCGCCGCGTTACTCTTGTTGAAAGTGATGTTAGGAAATGCGCCTTTCTCCGTACTGTCTTACGCGAGACCGGGGTAAAAGCAACCGTTCTCAACAAGCGGATTGAGGAGTTACCCAGCTTGAATGCCAATGTCGTGTCGGCGCGCGCCTTGGCTGATCTGCCCAAACTTCTTGGATTTACCGCCCAACATTTGGCGAAGGATGGCGTCGCGCTTTTTCCGAAAGGCGCGTCATGGCAGAAAGAGGTTGAAGACGCCCAAAGCCAGTGGAAGTTTGAATATCAGGTTGCTAAAAGCAAAACAGAAGATGGCCCCGCCATTCTTGGAATAACAGGAGTTTCCCGTGTCTGACCCCATTCGCCCCCACGGCCCAAAAATTATTGCCGTTGCCAACCAAAAAGGGGGCGTTGGAAAGACCACTACCACGATTAATCTTGGCGCGGCTTTGGCTGAGGCTGGGCAGCGAGTTCTGATCGTCGATCTGGATCCGCAGGGGAATGCATCGACCGGCCTTGGAATTGAGCTCGATGAGCGAGAGTTCACCACGTATGAACTGTTGCTTGAAGATATTGACCTTTCCGATGTCATTCGCCCGGCGAGCGCTGAAAATTTGATGATCATTCCGGCGACGGTTGACCTAAGCTCTGCGGATATTGAGCTGATTGCCAATGAAAAGCGCAGTTTTTTGCTCCATGATGCCTTACGTCAACACGCCATGGATGGATATAGCTTTGATTATATCCTCATTGACTGTCCGCCATCCCTTAACCTTTTGACGGTGAACGCGATGGTCGCCTCCCATTCGGTGCTTGTCCCGCTTCAGAGCGAGTTTTTTGCTCTGGAGGGCCTTTCGCAATTGATGCTGACCATTCGGGAAGTGCGCCAGTCGGCCAATCCAAGTTTGCGGATCGAAGGTGTTGTGTTGACGATGTATGATGCCCGCAACAACTTGTCTTCCCAAGTTGAGGAAGATGCCCGCAACAACCTTGGCGATCTCGTGTTTCAAACCCGAATTCCCCGCAATGTCCGCGTTAGCGAAGCGCCGTCCTATTCTGTTTCGGTTCTAGACTATGATACGGGCTCCAAGGGGGCGCAGGCTTACCGCGACCTTGCCCAAGAACTTATGAAAAACCAAGCGCGAGCCGCCGCATAACGAAGGGAGCCAGCCATGGCCGATAAAAAATCCAAACAACGCGGCCTTGGTCGAGGGCTCTCCGCGCTAATGGCGGATGTTGCTGAGGATAGCGCGCAGAGTGATGAGGCGCCCAAGGCGCCCGAGCGTGATATCCCGATCGAGAAAATTTCACCGAATCCGGATCAGCCTCGCCGAAGTTTTGACCCAGAAAAACTTGATGACCTCGCAGCGTCCATCAAAGAAAAGGGCATCATCCAGCCATTGATCGTGCGGCCAAAGCCGGGCACCGATGGGGCTTTTGAGATTGTGGCGGGTGAACGACGTTGGCGCGCCGCTCAAATGGCCAAGTTGCACGAAGTTCCGGTTCTTATTCGGGAATTCGACGATACCGAAGTTCTTGAAGTTGCAATCATAGAGAACATTCAGCGCGCGGACCTGAACCCTGTTGAGGAGGCCGCAGGTTATCAGCAGTTGATGGACAACTTTGGCCATACACAAGAGAGGCTGGCCGAGGCCCTTGGCAAAAGCCGGAGTCATATCGCAAATTCGATGCGCCTGTTGGGTCTTCCGTCAGAAGTTCAAACCTATCTGAGCGAAGGGAAGCTTTCGGCCGGCCACGCGCGCGCCCTCATAACCTCGGATGACCCGGCTAAACTGGCCCGCGAGGTGATCAAAAAGGGTCTTTCCGTCCGCGATACTGAAAAACTCGCGAAAAAGCCGATCGGCAACATTTTTTCCGAGGATGGCGGCGGCAAGACATCCGCTACACCGACAAAGGACGCGGATACAAAAGCGCTTGAGGGCGATCTATCTGCCAATCTCGGTATGAAAGTCTCGTTGAATCACAAACCGGGCAAGGAAAACGGACAAATCACCATTTCCTACGATACTTTGGATCAGCTGGATGAGCTTTGTCGTTTGCTGAGTTCAAGCTGATGTCAGCAAGCTACTCAAAACCGAATTGAGTACCAGGCGACCGGCTTGGGTTGTTCGAACCCGGTCGCCAGCCTCTTTAATCATCCCAAGGTCAAGAAGATCATCCAGTGCCTTACGTGATAAAGGTTCTCCGGCAAGGTTTTGGTAACGCTGCTTGCTAATCCCTTCATTGATGCGAAGGCCCATCAAAAGGAACTCAATTGCCTGCTCTTCCGCTGGAATAGGCTCAAAAACCTTCTCGGGTTTAGGATGCCGCACGCTATCAAGCCAGCGCGCCGGATTGGAAAAAGCCTCTGTCGCGTTCCGGGCCCCATTCCGGGTAATACGCCCATGCGCGCCGGGCCCGATTCCGACGTAGTCACCATATCTCCAATAAATCAGGTTATGACGGGATTCGGCACCAATTTTCGCATGATTAGAAACCTCATAAGTCCCCAAACCCTTCGCATCACATAACTCTTGCGTCAGTTGATACATGTCCGCGGCAAGATCATCCTTCGGCAATCCTTTCAGGCCACCTTTGGAAAAACGATCTCCAAAGGCAGTGTTCGGTTCGATTGTCAGTTGATATAGTGAGAAATGATCGACGGCCATTTGCAGTGCCTCGGTCAATTCGTTTCGCCATTGCTCAAGCGTTTGATCTTGCCGGGCATAGATCATGTCGAAACTGACGCGACCAAAGTTTTCCCTCGCAATATCAAAGGCTTGCCGGGCTTCTGCGACGCTGTGAATCCGGCCAAGACGCCGAAGGTCATCATCATTCAGCGCTTGGATACCCATAGAGACCCTTGAAACACCGCCCTGCGCGTATTCACGAAAGCGACCGGCTTCGACCGATCCGGGGTTGGCTTCGAGCGTAACCTCAAGATCATTCGCGACTGGCCAGTGCTGCTTTACGCGATCCAAGATCGCGGCCACGGTGCCGGGATCCATCAAACTGGGCGTTCCGCCGCCAAAGAAAACAGAATTCAGTACGCGATCAGGCACTAACTCGGCGTAACGATCCAATTCCGAGAGATAAGCCGCTTTCCAAGCGGCCTGATCAATCTGACGCGACACATGCGAATTGAAATCGCAATACGGGCATTTGGCCTCACAAAACGGCCAGTGGATATAGAGGGCGAAGCCCCCGTTCTGCCAATCTTCAGCCAAAACAGCCCTTCACAAGTTTCGAAAAGGCATCTGCACGGTGGCTGATGTTGTTCTTTTCCCAGCGATCAATTTCTCCGAAGGTTTGATCGTAGCCGTCAGGTTGAAAAATCGGGTCGTACCCATGCCCTTCATGTCCGCGCATCGGCCAGACGATCTGCCCTTCTACCGTGCCTGGGAAAACCTCGTCATGTCCGTCAGGCCACGCCAGTACCAAGGTACAGCAAAATCGAGCTGTCCATGGTTTGGCTTCGCCGCTTTCCAAAAGCCGGTCATGTGCCTTGCCCATGGCCATTATGAAATCACGCCCGTTCTCGGTTTCGGCCCAATTTGCCGTGAAAACACCCGGCGCGCCGTCCAAGGCGTCTATCTCGATACCTGAGTCATCCGACAAGGCCGGCAGACTGGTCGCCTTGGCCGCCGCGTGAGCCTTGATCCGTGCATTCCCGACAAAGGTGGTTTCGGTCTCTTCAGGCTCATCCAGGCCCTTCTCGGCGGCACCAACAACGTGTACGCCGAAAGGCTCCAGCAAATTGGCGATCTCTTCCAGTTTTCCGGCGTTATGCGTCGCCACCAAAAGCGTGTCGCCGTCGAACTTACGCATCGACAGCCACCTTTTGTGCCGTGACCAACTCTGAAACACCCTTTTCGGCCAAATCCAAAAGATGGTTCATCTGGTCCCGGCTATAGGTCGCGCCTTCGGCACTCATCTGAACTTCGATCAACTGTTTTGATCCGGTCATGATGAAATTCCCGTCGACGCCTGCCTCGCTATCTTCCGGGTAGTCCAAATCCAAAACCGGTTGCCCCGCATAAATCCCGCAGCTCACCGCCGCCACCGGATCAATCATCGGATCGCTCACCACGTCGCCGAGTTTCATCAGCTTCTTGACCGCAAGGCGAAGCGCAACCCAACCCCCGGTGATCGAGGCACAGCGCGTCCCGCCGTCGGCCTGTATCACGTCGCAATCGACGGTGATTTGTCGCTCCCCAAGGGCGACCCGATCAACGCCAGCCCGCAACGACCTACCAATAAGCCGCTGAATTTCAACCGTGCGGCCACCTTGTTTCCCAGCCGTCGCCTCGCGGCGCATGCGGCTGGTCGTGGAGCGCGGCAGCATTCCGTACTCTGCCGTGACCCATCCAAGGCCCGATCCCTTGATGAAGGGCGGCACCCGATCTTCGATGGTGGCGGTGCATAGAACATGGGTATCGCCCATTTTGATCATGCACGAGCCTTCGGCATGCTTTGTAACGCCAGTTTCGATTGAAACAGCGCGCATTTCACTTAAATCTCTACTCGACGGACGCATGGTTTCTCCCTCAATACGTTTGGCTTGGGGATACATGTGCCGCCCGTCGGATAGCAACCCCGATTGACCTTTTCCACTTAGCGTCTTTAATGACCGACCAGACGGGATATATGGGTCTTATGAGTGACGCAGGCAAAATTCTGGAACAGATGAACGACCGCTCGCGCGAAGTCTTTCGCCGCGTCGTCGAATCTTACCTTGCATCCGGCGATCCTGTCGGCTCCCGCACGCTGACCCGCGACATGAGCGAAAAAGTCTCTGCGGCAACCGTCCGTAACGTGATGCAGGATTTGGAATACCTTGGTTTACTGGGCAGCCCCCATGTCAGCGCAGGCCGCATTCCAACACAGGAAGGCTTGCGCATGTTCGTAGATGGCCTTCTGGAAGTCGGTGATCTCGAAAACACCGACCGAAAGATGATTGATGCAACCCTTGGGTCCAACTCGGACGATGTCACCGGCGCATTGGATCGCATTGGCTCGGCCCTTTCGGGGGTCACACAAGGTGCTTCGTTGGTTCTTGCGCCAAAGCACGAGGCCCCGATCAAGCATATCGAGTTCGTCAGCCTCTCGCATGATCGCGCTTTGGTGGTTCTGGTCTTTGCTGATGGCCATGTCGAAAACCGCATCTTCCATCCGCCGCCCGGCCAAACGCCAAGCTCCATGCGCGAAGCGGCTAATTTCCTGAATGCGCTGATCGAAGGTAAGACCATCTCCGATCTGCAAACCGTGATCGCCCGGGAAATCAGCGCACGGCGGCAAGAGATCGACAAATTGGCCCACCAACTCGTGGAAAGCGGTTTGGCGGTCTGGGATGGCGACAGCGACAATTATGAACGCCTGATCGTTCGTGGCCGCGCGAATCTTCTGAATTCGGAAACCGAGGAAGAGGAATTCGATCGCATTCGCACCCTGTTTGACGATCTGGAACGCAAGCGTGATATCGCCGAATTCCTCGAACTGGCCGATGAAGGTGAAGGCGTGCGCATTTTTATTGGCTCCGAGAACAAACTTTTCTCACTTTCGGGTTCCTCTCTGGTGGTCTCTCCTTATATGAACGCAGACCGAAAGATCATCGGCGCGGTGGGCGTGATTGGCCCGACGCGCCTGAACTATGGACGTATCGTGCCGATTGTGGACTACACGGCGCAACTTGTTGGAAAGCTGATCGCGGACCGCAGCTAAAGGTGAATTATGGCAGAGCCGAAAAACGACGACTTCCTCGACGATCTTGAACAGGCCGAGGCCGAGGAACAAGCCCATCACGCGGATGAAATTGACGATGACGACGCCGAGATCGAGTCGCTGCGCGCGGAACGTGATGCCTTTCAGGATAAATTCATGCGCGCCCTCGCCGATGCGGAAAACGCCCGCAAGCGAAGCGAGAAAGACCGCCGCGAGGCCGAAAACTATGGCGGCTCCAAACTCGCCCGCGACATGCTGCCGGTCTATGACAACCTCAAGCGCGCGCTCGAAGCAGCCACTGACGATCAAAAAGAAGTCTCCGCCGCCCTGATCGAAGGGATTGAGCTGACAATGCGCGAATTGCTGAACGTGTTCGCCAAGCACGGTATCACGCTGATTTCCCCCGAAGTGGGCGACAAATTCGACCCCAACCACCATGAGGCCATGTTCGAGGCGCCGCTTCCCGGCACCAAACAAGGCGAGATCATTCAGGTCTCGGCCGAAGGCTTCATGCTACATGACCGTATCTTGCGCCCCGCGCAGGTGGGCGTGTCGTCCTTCCAAGGCTAACGATAGGCCGGGTTTAACCCGGCTTATCCGCCAACCCCTTCAATTCATAAATCAGGTTAAGCGCCTCGCGCGGGGTCAGGTCATCGGGCAGTATCTCGGCAATCCGTTTGTCCAGATCCGACTCCCGCGCCGGCGTGGTCGCGGGTGGTGGAGTCGCGGAAAACAGTGGCAGATCGTCGATTAGCGCCTTCTGCGCCGTACCGCCTTCGCGCTCACCTTTTTCCAAGGCATCCAGAACAATCCGAGCGCGCTCCACCACGGCGGATGGCAACCCGGCGAGCTTGGCCACCTGCACCCCATAACTGCGGTCTGCCGCGCCGCGTTTGACTTCGTGCAGGAAGATCACCTCGCCTTCGTGTTCCTTCACGCTCACCGTGGCGTTGTCCACGCGGGTCAGCTTGTCACTCAAGTTGGTCAACTCGTGATAATGCGTGGCAAACAAGGCCCGGCAACCATTTACATCATGCAAATGTTCCAAGGTGGCCCAGGCGATGCTCAATCCATCATAAGTGGCAGTCCCACGACCGATTTCATCAAGAATCACAAGCGCATGATCATCGGCTTGGTTCAAAATCGCGGCGGTCTCAACCATCTCCACCATGAAGGTCGACCGGCCGCGTGCCAGATCGTCACTCGCACCAACCCGGCTGAATAATTGGCTGACCAACCCAATATGGGCACTTGAGGCGGGTACGAAACTCCCGGCCTGCGCCAAAAGTGCGATCAGCGCATTCTGACGCAAGAAAGTTGATTTGCCCGCCATGTTTGGCCCGGTCAGAAGCCAAATGTCGCTCTCACCACCAAGCGCACAATCATTGGCGATGAAGGGTTCGCCGGTTTTGCGAAGGGCTTGCTCAACAACCGGATGTCGCCCGCCCTCGACCTCAAGCGCGAGGCTGTCATCCACCTGTGGCCGGCACCAATTTTCGCCCCGCGCCAAATCTGCCAAACCAGTGGTCAAATCTATTTCGGCCAAGGCGCGTGCGGCTTGTGAAACTTCTGCCGATCTGTCCAAAATGGCGGCTTTTAGGCTATCATAGAGCCGCTTTTCAATCTCAAGCGCCCGACCCCCAGCGTTAAGTATCTTGGTTTCCATCTCGCTAAGCGGCACAGTGGTAAACCGCACTTGGTTGGCCGTAGTCTGTCGATGCTTGAAGGTCTCGTTCAGTGGCTCCGACAACATCTTGTCGGCATGGGTGCTGGTCACCTCGACGAAATAGCCAAGCACATTGTTGTGCTTGACCTTCAGGCTCTGAATCCCCGTCAATTCCTGATATTCGCTCTGCATCGCCGCTATCACGCCTCGCCCTTCATCGCGAAGTTGGCGCACCTCGTCCAATTCCGCGTCATACCCCGGCGCTATGAACCCGCCATCCCGCGCCAAAAGCGGCGGTTCAGCGATCAGGGCTTGATCCAATAGGTTCAGCAATGCGTCATGGCCGCCTAAATCCCCTGCCGCATTGGCCAAGGCTTTGGGCAGGCCCACGCTTTCGACCATCCCGGCAATCTCGGCAGCCTGCGCCAATCCGTTGCGAATGGCCGCCAAATCCCGCGGCCCGCCGCGATCCAGACCTAGCCGCGATAGCGCGCGGTCAAGATCCGGCACTTTCCGCAGAGCCGTGCGCAAATCCTCCGAGAATCGAGACTGTTCAACCGCAAAAGCCACTGCTTCCAGCCGATCTTTCACCATCTCCAGCACTCGGCTGGGACTGGACAAGCGCCGTTCCAACAACCGGCCGCCGCCCGCCGTCACTGTCCGATCCACCGAGGCCAAAAGTGAACCAGCCCGCCCGCCGCTCATGGCTTGGACGATCTCCAGATTGCGGCGCGTGGCGGCATCAATCTGCATCACCCGCGCTTGCGCTTCACGCTGTGGCACCTGCAAGAGCGGCAGTTTGCCCTTCTGCGTGATCTCCAGATATTCGACGATGGCGCCCATGGCGGCCACCTCGGGCCGGGTGAAGGCCCCGAATGCCTCCAGCGTGCCAACGTCAAACAAGTCACACAGGCGTTTTTCGCCGCCGGTACTGTCAAAGGCCGCGCGGCCCAACTCGGTGACAGAGGCCCCGGATTCAGTCACTATTTCACCTAAATCGGTGTCATCCTCGCTTGCCACGATAACTTCTGACGGCGCCAACCGCGCCAATTCCGGGCCGAGCCGTACCTGCGCCAAGGGCATCACGTGAAAAGCCCCCGTGGAAATATCGACCCACGCCAAGGCCCCCTCGCCCCGCACCTGTGCGAAGCTGGCCAGATAATTGTGCCGCCGCGCCTCCAGCAGACTTTCCTCGGTCAGCGTCCCGGGTGTCACCAGCCGGACAACTCCGCGTTTGACCACGGATTTCGAGCCGCGCTTTTTCGCCTCTTCAGGGCTTTCCATCTGCTCGCAGACAGCCACGCGAAATCCTTTGCGAATAAGCGTCAAAAGGTAATTCTCGGCCGAATGCACCGGAACCCCGCACATCGAGATATCCTCGCCCAGATGCTTGCCCCGCTTGGTCAGGGCAATATCCAAGGCCTCGGCTGCCGATACCGCGTCGTCAAAGAACAACTCGTAAAAATCCCCCATCCGGTAGAATAGCAAAGCCCCCGGATATTCCGCCTTGATCTCAAGGTACTGCGCCATCATCGGCGTCACGGTGGATTTCATGGATGTCACGTCTGCCCCCCGGCGTTGATTGCCGCCAACATTACAAAGCCAAGGCCGCGCATGAAACCCGAAAACCCGCTTGTGGTTGAGGCTTATGCAAACCCCCGCTATGGAGTACCAATTCCGACTGATCCCAATAAGGCCGCGACATGTCCAAACCCAAGTTCACCCGTGAAGAGGCGCTTGCCTTCCATCTCGAACCCACCCCCGGCAAGTTCGAGATCACGGCCACCGTCCCGATGACTACGCAACGCGACCTGTCGCTGGCCTATTCCCCCGGTGTTGCCGTCCCGTGCGAGGAAATCGCCGAAAACCCCGGGCTGGCCTATGACTACACCAACAAGGGCAACCTCGTGGCGGTCATCTCGAACGGCACCGCCGTTCTGGGCCTCGGCAACCTCGGTGCGCTGGGCTCCAAACCGGTGATGGAGGGTAAATCTGTCCTATTCAAACGCTTTGCCGATGTGAA
>Ga0102940_1001726_pt1 | contig 13711 bp, 9 predicted proteins | sample SalPonR2_C_D1_MG_FD_78215 | JGI IMG/M metagenome (GOLD analysis project Ga0102940, IMG submission 78215) | Salt pond soil microbial communities from South San Francisco under conditions of wetland restoration - Salt Pond MetaG R2_C_D1_MG | ecosystem: Environmental > Aquatic > Marine > Intertidal...
AAAAAGCGCTATTTCAGGATGAACAACCAGCAAATACGGATTTCGAAAGGTGCCATTTCACACAAATGGGAACAGATGGAACTGCACAAAATTCAGGCAGTGGAATTCAGACAATCCATTTTTCAGAAACGAAGGGCGCTGGCAAGTTTAGATTTAATGAATGCATCCGGTACAATTACAATTCCGTACATCAACGAAAAAGTGGCTAAAAACATCTACAATTATTTGTTATATCACACTGAAATTTCCGGGAAAAGCTGGATGTAATTCAACAATCCCCTTTTTGAAATAAATACCAACTTCAATTAAAAATCAATTTAGTGATCAACCGGAACTATTTCACATATTTTTATTCATGATTTTGAAATGAAATGCCTCAATTTTGTATTTTCGGGAAATCATCAGCTAAACCAATTTGTAAAATGAAGGTTAACTTCAGGTATTTACTTACCATTTCGCTCGTTACCGCTCTGGGCGGACTGCTTTTCGGATTCGATATTTCTGTAATATCAGGCACCATTCCCTTTCTCCAGGATTTTTTTGAACTGAACGAAACCATGAAAGGCTGGGTAGTGAGCAGCGCACTCATCGGTTGCATTCTCGGTGCAAGTTACTCAGGCCGGTTAGGAGACAAATTTGGCCGTAAAAATATATTGTTGATTGTTAGTATACTGTTTGCTATTTCGGCCATTGGCAGCGGGTTGTCCAATTCCATTCCCACATTTATTTTTTACCGGGTGCTGGGTGGAATCGCAGTTGGAGGTGCATCGGTTTTGGCGCCGATGTACATTGCCGAAGTTTCACCTGCAACTTACAGGGGACGAATGGTTTCGATCAATCAGCTCACCATTGTAATTGGTATTTCGCTGGCCTACTATTCCAACTGGTTTTTGCTACAGGTTGGTGAAAACGCATGGCGCTGGATGTTTGCAGCCGAAGCTGTTCCGGCGTTGATTTTTTTCGTGGCCCTGTTTATTGTTCCCGAAAGTCCGCGCTGGCTAATTGCGCGGCACCAGGAAGAAAAAGCCAAACATGTTTTGCAAAAAGTTGCAGGTGCTGATTTTGCACGTTTTGAGCTGGCAGAAATCAGAGAATCGCTGAAAGGATCAGAAAAACGGGGAACTTTAAAAGATGCATTCCAAAAAAAATATTCCGTAATTCTTTTTCTCGGAATTTTTCTGGCAGTTTTTCAGCAATGGTCGGGCATCAATGTCATCTTTTTTTATGCGCCCGATATTTTCGCAAAAACAAACCTGGGCGTTGATGATGCACTTTTCCAAACTACATTAATCGGAATAATGAATCTACTGTTCACGATACTTGCCATGCGTGTAATCGATAAAATGGGGCGAAAAAAGTTGATGTTGATCGGTAGCGCGGGAATGGTTGTTTGTTACACTGCAATCGGGTATCTTTTTTACACCAACCAGGCAGACAATTGGTTACTGCTCACTTTTATTTTATTGACACCTGCCTTTTTTGCATTTGGTCTCGGCCCAACCGTTTGGGTGGTATTATCCGAAATTTTCCCGAATAAAATCCGGGGGGCTGCCATGTCGGTAGCCACTTTGGCACTTTGGGTAGCAAGTTATCTGCTAACACTCACCTTCCCCATTTTTGTAGAAATATTAAGTGCCGGGATCACTTTTTGGATTTATGCAGTAATTTGCATCATTGGTTTTGCGGTAATTTTTAAATATCTTCCCGAAACAAAAGGAGTTTCGCTTGAGAAACTCGAAAAAATACTGGTGAAAGAATAATCAATTTCAAAATATGTATATTTCAGGAATCTGAAAAATTACCTGTTATCTAAAACAATAAAAAAACGATGAACTCAAGAGATCAATTTTTAAAAGCGATAAATCACCGTCAAACCGATCGCGTAGTACTTGATTTGGGATCTACCGCAGTGACCGGTATTCACGTAAAAACCGTTTCCAACTTACGCAGGCATTTTGGCCTTCAGCGGAAACCTGTCCGGGTAATTGAACCGTTTCAAATGCTCGGCGAAGTGGGCTGGGAACTTATTGATTCCATAGGCATTGACGTGATTGGCGCCTGGGGAAAAAACAACATGTTTGGATTTGATAACCATGCTCCTTTTAAAGAATGGAAAACTCCCTGGGGGCAACGGGTGATGGTCCCGGTTGGATTTAATGTTACTACCGACGAAAAGGGAGACATACTGATGCATCCCGAGGGAGACACCTCTATTCCCCCCTCTGCAAGAATGCCAAAATCGGGTTATTTTTTCGACGCCATTATTCGTCAGGAAGAAATTGACGACGAAAAACTAACTGAGGAAGACAACCTGGAAGAATTTGGATTGATTTCGGAAGCCGACCTGGAACACTGGCGCGTAGAAGTAGATAAAGCCTATTTTTCGGGGAAAGCCGTAATTGCGGCATTCGGAGGAACCGCGCTCGGAGATATTGCACTGGTTCCGGGAATGCAACTGCGGCATCCGAAAGGAATCCGCGATGTGGCAGAGTGGTACATGAGCACCATCAGCCGCCCCGATTATATCAAAAAAATTTATGACCGGCAGGTGGAAATTGCCATCGAAAACCTGCGCAGAATTTACGAGGTGGTCGGAAATAAAGTACAGGCCATCTTTTTGTGCGGCACCGATTTTGGCACCCAGGATTCCACTTTCTGCTCGCTCGAGCAATTTGAAGATCTCTGGCTCCCCTACTACAAGAGAATGAACGACTGGATTCATGAAAATACCCAGTGGAAAACTTTCAAACACTCGTGTGGAGCTGTTGAACCGTTTTTAGACGGCTTCATCCGCGCCGGATTCGATATCATCAACCCGGTACAAATAAATGCTGTGGGAATGGATCCGAAAAAACTGAAAGAAAAATATGGTCGTAACCTGGTTTTCTGGGGCGGGGGAATCGACACCCAAAAAATGCTTCCGTTTGGCAAACCCGAAGAAGTGCGTGAACAGGTACTTCGGAATTGCGAAATTTTTTCAAAAAATGGTGGTTTTGTTTTTAATACCGTTCACAACGTTCAGGCAAATGTTCCTGTTGAAAATGTAGTGGCTATGCTTGAAGCCATTTGGGAGTTTAACGGAAAGTGAAAAAGTTGTCAGTCGCAATTGACAGTCACAGTCGATAGTGAAATAACAAAAAAATTGTACACATAATAAAACCATATAAAATGAAAAAATTAGTAATTCCAATTCTGACCCTGTTTTTTACATTTCATTTGAGCGCACAAAATTACCAACCCAACTGGGAGTCAATCGACAGCCGCCCGGTTCCGGAGTGGTTTGAAGATGTTAAGTTTGGAATTTTCATTCACTGGGGAGTGTACTCAGTTCCGGCCTGGGCACCGGCTGATGCCGATATTGGGATTTATGCAAAATATTCTGAATGGTACTGGAGAAGAAAACAGGACGACAGCAAAGCCGGCCAGCTCTTTCGCGATTACCACAACAAAACCTACGGCGAAGATTTTAAATACCAGGATTTTGCCCCTGATTTTAATGCCCGTCATTTTGAGCCGGAACAATGGGCAGATATTTTTAAACGGGCAGGCGCCAAATATGTGGTGCTCACCTCTAAACACCATGAAGGTTTTACACTCTGGCCCAGCGAGCAAAGCTGGAACTGGAACAGTGTTGACATCGGTCCGCACCGCGATTTGTGCGGCGACCTGAGCAAAGCAGTAAAAGATGCCGGATTGCACATGGGTTTTTATTATTCGCTGTATGAATGGTTCAATCCGCTTTACCACAACAACCTGGATAAATACGTCGATAATCACATGATTCCGCAGATGAAAGATTTGGTAACGCGCTACGAACCAGACATTTTGTGGACCGACGGAGAATGGGACCATCCGAGCGAAAAATGGAAAAGCACCGAATTTCTGGCATGGCTCTACAACGAGTCGCCGGTGAAAGACCGCGTGGCTGTGAACGACCGGTGGGGAAAAGAGACCCGCGGAGTTCATGGTGGCTATTTTACTACTGAATATGATTTGGTGCACGAACAGGAAGGTGTTGGCGAAGTTGAGCGTCCGTGGGAAGAATGCCGCGGAATCGGGACTTCGTTTGGTTACAACCAGGTGGAAGATTTGAATAATTACATGACTTCGGATGCGCTGGTTGATTTGCTGGTAGAAAAAGTGGCTGGCGGTGGTAACCTGCTGCTCGATGTTGGCCCCACAGCCGACGGCCGCATTCCGGTTATTCAGCAGCAACGTTTACTCGACATCGGAAGCTGGCTCGATATTAACGGAGAAGCCATTTACGGAACCCGCAAATGGAATGGCACAGCCGAAAACAAGCAGGAAAATGTTTTCTTCACCCAAAAAGGAAATGACTTATATGTTATTTGCACCGAATGGCCGGGAGAATCGGTTACTGTGAACGGAATCAGTAAACTTGGAGATGTAAAAATGCTCGGGCTCGATTTTGCGGTAAAAACAAAAAAATCAGGTTCAGCATTGGTGATTTCAACTCCGGAAATAAATCCGGCAAACAATCCAAGCCCCTATGCATGGGTATTCAAAATTGAAAATGTATTGTAAAATTTAAAACAGTTAAAAATGGATAAAGCACAACAATTTTTAAAAGAACACAAATTATCGGCCTCCGATGTAAACCTGGAGGAGCTGGTAAATGAATTTATGCAGGAAATGACAAAAGGCCTTGAAGGGAAAGACAGCTCGCTGATGATGCTGCCAACCTACATCGAAGCTGAAGGCGAAGTAAAAGCTAACGAGCCGGTAGTTGCCATTGATGCGGGAGGAACCAATTTCAGGGCGGCAAAAGTTTATTTTGACGAAAAGTTAAACCTGCAAACAGAAAATATTCAGTTGAATAAAATGCCCGCGGTAGATGAAGAACTTTCAAAAAATGAATTCTTCAATACTTTCGCTAAATACCTGGAAGATTATAAAAATGTTTCGGACAAAATCGGCTTTTGTTTTTCGTATGCTGCCGAAATATTTCCGAACAAAGACGGGAAGCTGCTCGAATGGAGCAAAGAAGTAAAAGCGCCCGAAGTGATTGGCGAAATGGTGGGTGAAAACCTGCTGAAAGCTATGGGCACGCCCAACAAGCAACTTGTGTTGATGAACGACACCGTTTCCACTTTGCTGGCCGGGAAAGCCGCAACAGCAGGAAAAACCTACGATACATACATCGGTTTTATTTTGGGAACCGGAACAAACACGAGCTACATCGAGCCCAATAAAAACATCACAAAAACATCCGGACTGGATTTGGCAGGCAGCCAGATTATCAACATCGAATCGGGAAATTTTGGAAAAGTTCCGCGCACCGACCTCGACATTAAATTTGATAATACCACTAAAAATCCGGGTCGCTACTCGTTTGAAAAAATGTTTGCGGGCGGTTATTTCGGAGGCTTGTGCACTGTGGTTTTGAAAACTGCAGCCGATGAAGGATTGTTTTCGGAAGAATCAAAAAACAACATTCATAAATTACCGGAACTGACTTCGGAGCAGGTAAACAAATTTGTTTCGGGCATTGATCTCGACAAAGAAACTCCGGCTGAATCTATCGCTGTTGATAAGAAAAAAGCAACAGCCACCCGCGTAAGTGAAATGGAATTAAACGAGTTGGATGAAGCGCTTGTGACTCATGATGATAAAATTGCTGCAACTATTATTATCGATGGCCTGATTGAACGGGCCGCTAAACTGGTTGCCGCTAACCTTGCATCGGTAATTCTCAGAACCGGCAAAGCAAAATCGGAAGATAAACCGGTTTTGATGACCATTGAAGGAACCACTTTTTATAAACTGAAAAAATTCCAGAGCATGTTTGAATCGTTCCTGCAACAATTTCTTTCAGGAGATAAAAAAAGGTATTACGAAATTGTGGAAGTGGAAAACTCGAGTTTACTTGGAGCAGCCATTGCAGCAATTGTAAATTAAACTGAACAAAATAAAAACAGCCGGGAACTTAAAAGTAAAACTATCAGTTTTTTCAGGGATTACATCAAATGTTTACGAAGCATGTTTAGTAAATCTTCTTTCCTGACCGGCTTGGCAAGATAATCACTACACCCGGCGGCCAGCGCTTTTTCGCGGTCGCCGGCAAGTGCATAAGCTGTTTGCGCAATAATCAACGCATTGTCGTCCATTCCTTTAATCTTGATTGCAGCACTGTAGCCATCCATTACCGGCATTTTAATGTCCATCAAAACCAAATCAGGCTTAAATTCAGCATACATCTCAACGGCTTCGCGTCCGTTATTTGCAAAATGAATTTTTTTGCATTCATTTTTTAGTAATTCCGAGAGATACACCCGGGCTGGTTCGTCGTCTTCGGCTATCAGAATTGTCAAATAATTAATCAAATCATTGGGATCATTTACCTGCGGCAACTGTTCTTTTTCAATAACCGAACGGTCAGTGCCGGATTCAATTTCTGAAATATCAGTAACTGCAACCCTGAAATTTTCTGGGTCATCGTTCTTATTAGTTGCCGAAATGAATACCCTGCCATAAAAACCTGAATTAACGGTCGTTAATTTCAAATCGCATTTGCTGATTGATCTACCTGAATCAAGTTCTTTAAGTAAGGTGCCAAATAATGTATGATGCTCTTCGTCGACAAAATCTGTAAAAAATCTTCCGGTAAAATCTTCGCAGTTCATACAAAAATGAGCACAGGCAGTGTTGTTAACTTCCTGAATCTTGAATGAAGAATCGAGAATAAAATAGCCAACCGGGGCATTCTCAAATAAATCGGTGTATCGGTCTTTTAATGCTAAAAGTTCGGTTTGGGTTGTTTTCAACAGTTGATTTTGCTTTTCCAATTCTTCGTTACAAGCCAACACATCCTGAAACAATGCTTCAAGTTCTGTAATATTTGCAGAAGAAACAGATTTAATTTTTTCTTTTAACGTCTTTTCTACTCCTTTTGGTAAAAAATCTTGCTTTTTCATAACCACCTTTCCAAAGGTTTTTTTGTTCAGGTGCCAATATACCCAAATTTCGGCAGATTTTAATAATCGTATAGTTTAATAGAAAAATAAGATTTGAATGGTGGGCTAAAAAAGAAGAGGGCGGCTCAACAGCCACCCTCATAATTTTAACCCCCAAACACACATGCAATACAGAACGTATTGCGCTAACAAATATAGAAAATCTTTTAAACTGTACAAAAAATATTTGCACTATTTTTAAAAATTATATCAGTCCTTCAATCAAAAAATAAACAAGTGAAGCTAATCCCGCTCCGGCTACAGGTCCTAATGCAGGAATCCAGGAATAACTCCAGTCGTTGGCGTCTTTATTTTTTAAAGGCAATAAAGTATGCACAATTCTGGGTGCAAGGTCGCGCGCCGGATTAATGGCATAACCGGTGGTTCCACCCAGACTCATACCAATTGAAAAAACAACCAGCGCTACCGGAAGTGCCCCAAGTGAGCCCAGCCCCACTTTTGTGTTGCCAAAGCTTCGGTATTCAAGTTCAGGAAGTGTGATTAATAAAACAGCCAGCACCAGCACAAAAGTTCCCACAATTTCAGAAAAGAAATTATTGCGGTAATCTCTGATTGCGGGTGCAGTGCAAAAGCAGGCTTTTTTTGCCCCCGGCTCGGTTGTTATGCTAAAATGGTTTCGGAAAAAAATATAAACAGTAAGTGCCCCCAGCATACCACCCAGCATTTGTGCCAGAATAAACGGGACTACTTTTACCCATGCAAACAAACCACTGAATGCCAATCCCAGGGTAACTGCAGGATTTATATGCGCTCCGCTTAAATCGGCGGTGACCAGAACAGCCACAAAAACAGCCATTCCCCAGCCGGCGGTTATTACAATCCATCCTGCATCTTTACTGTATGTTTTATTGAGGTTCACATTGGCCACCACTCCATTTCCAAGTAAAATTAAAATGAACGTGCCTAAAACTTCTCCAAATAGTTCTATTATCATTTTTAAATGGTTTTATACTTCAAAAAAATAATTTTTAGCCACTTCTCTGAAACCCTCAACCTGTTCCTTTCTCCATTTTCTGTTCTTGCCCAGTTCTTTGGCCATCAATTCTGCCACGATGGGAGCCATTTCCAGGCTTTCCCGTGCATCGAGGAAAAGCGCCCGTGTGCGGCGTGCCAGAAAATCTTCCACTGTGCGGGCGTACTCCTGGCGTACTGCCCATGCAACCTGCGATTTACGAATCTGCAGTTTTTCACTGAGCCACCCTTTCCAGGTCTTATTCTCTTCAATTGCCAGAATTTTTTCTTTATCGAGGCCATAATGCGCCATTGGATCAGTATACGGATCGATATCCATTCTGAAACCATGAATGGGTAAATGGTGTGTAACACATTCCCTTTCGGGTAACCCTCCAAGCATTATTGCTTTTTCAATGGCATCCTCAGCCATTCTGCGGTAAGTGGTCCATTTACCACCAATAACGGTTATTAATCCTGAAATTGAAATAAGTACTTTATGGCCCCTTGAAATTTCCTTGGTTGCTTTTTTGCCACCTTCCGGTTTTGCCAGCGGGCGCAGGCCGGCAAAAACACTCAGCACATCTTCTCTTTTAGGTTTTTTCGTTAAATATTCGCCAGCGGTTTCAAGTACAAATTCAATTTCCGATTCAAGCGCTACAGGTTCCAGTGAATAATTTTCGATTAGCGTATCAGTTGTTCCCACTACCACATGATTGTGCCAGGGAACGGCAAACATCACCCGCCCGTCGGCAGTGTGCGGAACCATAATAGCATATTCACCCGGCAAAAAACTTTTGTCGAGGATAAGATGAATTCCCTGGCTGGGCGTAATCATTTGCGGTTTTTCAGGTTCGTCCATGTGAATAACCTCATCGGCAAAAACACCGGTGGCATTGATAACAACTTTCGAATTTATTTTCAGTATTTCACCTGTTTCCTTGTCTTCAGCTACCACGCCGTTAACCAGTTCGCCATCTTTCAGCAACCCGGTTACTTTACAGTAATTAAATACCGTGGCTCCATAGTCAACTGCGGTCATTGCCAGGCTTACCGCCATACGGGAGTCATCAAACTGCCCGTCCTGGTAAATGACGCCGCCCGTCAACCCATCGCCAGAAATTGTTGGAAGCGCTTCAATGGCTTCACTGCGCGAAAGATGTTTCGATGGCCCGAGTCCCAGTTTCCCGGCCATCATGTCGTAAACTTTTAGCCCCACAGTGTAAAAAGGACCGCCCCACCATTCGTAATTCGGAATGACAAACGACTGGTTGGTTACGAGGTGGGGTGCATTTTTAAACATCAGTCCGCGTTCCTTCAATGCTTCAAAAACCAGCGATACGTCGCCTTGCTGCAGGTAACGCACACCTCCGTGAACCAGTTTTGTGCTCCGGCTGGAAGTTCCTTTTGAAAAATCGACCTGTTCCAGCAACAGTGTTTTGTATCCGCGCGATGCAGCATCTACGGCGCATCCCAAACCAGTGGCACCGCCACCAATTACCACAATATCCCAGTCATTGCTTTTTATTCGTTCTAAAATTATACTCCGCTCCATATCTGTTTTCTTTTAAATTAATGCGATTCGACCCATTTCTTACTTCTTTCCACAGCTTTTTTCCAGTTGACAATTACCTGTCTGAACTCTTCGGGATCCTGCTGAGGACGGAAGGTTTTATCAATTTGCCATTGTTTTCTTATTTCTTCGATATTCTTCCAGAAACCAACTGCCAAACCTGCAAGATAGGCAGCTCCGAGGGCAGTAGTTTCAGTAATTTTGGGGCGGGCCACTCTATTGCGTATGGCTTCTGCCTGTATCTGCATCAAAAGATTATTTACAGCAGCTCCGCCATCCACCCTCAGTTCGTGGAGTTCAATCCCCGAGTCTTCCACCATGGTTTCAATTACCTCCATCGACCGGAAAGCAATTGCTTCTAACGCGGCCCGTGCAATGTGTGCTTTATTGGTTCCTCGGCTCAACCCGATAATTGTTCCGGTGGCATACTGATCCCAGTGCGGGGCTCCCAGCCCTACAAACCCGGGAACAAAAGAAACCCCGTCGCTGTCTTTTACCCGGCTGGCCAGTTCTTCAATTTCTGCGGAAGATTTTATAATGCCAAGTTGATCGCGCAACCATTGCACAACCGCACCGGCAACAAAAATACTGCCCTCGAGTGCATAAGTTATTTCATCACCTATTTGCCAGGCAATGGTTGTCAGGAGTTTGTGTTTCGAAGCAATGGGCTTGCTTCCGGTATTCATAACCACAAAGCAACCGGTTCCATAGGTGTTTTTTACCATTCCTTCTTCCACACACATTTGCCCGAAAAGTGCTGCCTGCTGGTCGCCGGCGATTCCGGCAATGGGTATTTCGCCTCCAAAAAATTCTTTGTCGGTTTTTCCGTAAACTTCGCTGCTCGATTTTACTTCGGGCAACATCGAAACCGGAATACCGAGTATTTCCATCAATTCTGTATCCCATTCAAGGGTGTGGATATTAAAGAGAAGTGTGCGGCTGGCATTGGTCACATCGGTAATGTGCAGTTTCCCGCCAGTCAGTTTCCAGATAAGCCAGGTGTCTACTGTACCAAAAGCCAGTTTGCCGGCTTCTGCCAGCTTGCGGGCACCATCTGCATTATCGAGTATCCATTTTATTTTTGTTCCTGAGAAATAAGCGTCGATGACCAGCCCGGTTTTTTCGGCAAATGTTCTTTCCAGGTTGCGGTCTTTCAAATCATCGCAAATGCCGGCCGTTCGCCGGTCTTGCCAAACAATTGCATTGTAAACGGGTTCGCCGGTCTCGCGGTTCCAAATCAGGGTAGTTTCGCGCTGGTTGGTAATTCCAATTGCAGCGATTTCAGATGCGGAAATACCCTGTTTCTCAATTACCTCTCGGGCAACAAGTAGCTGGCTGTCCCAAATATCTGCGGGCCGGTGCTCCACCCAGCCCGGACGTGGGTAAATTTGTTCAAATTCCTGCTGGGCAGTACTTGTAATTTCACCGGAATGGTTAAAAAGGATTCCCCGGTTGCTGGTTGTTCCGGAGTCGAGTGAAAGAATATACTTCTGCATGGTTTAGATGAATTTTAAATTATTGATTTAGAATGTTGAATTTACAATAATTCCTTCAAATATTAAGGATGTTTTACAATAGGTATATTCCGAAAGCTATTTTTTTCTGAGAAACAACACGCCGCTATTCCTGTTTCAATCTTAAAAGCGGTATAAAAAAACTTCTTACTTTTGACGGCTGTGAAAATAAGATTATGAATCTAAAAAAAGACAGGGTTGGAATTATTGGAAGCGGAAGCTGGGCAACTGCTATTGCAAAAATGCTGTTCGAAAATGTGAACCAGCTCAATTGGTTTTTCAGAAAGGAAGAAACAATTGAACAGTTTAAAAAGCTGAAATCCAATCCGCGCTATTTGCAAGGCATTGAGTTTGACACCACCAGAATTCATTTTTACAATGATATCAATAAAATCATCTCCGATTCAGAAATATTGATACTGGCAGTTCCTTCCGCATTTCTTCCCGGCATTTTAAGCAAGGTAGATTTCAACCTCAACCAAAAATATATTCTTTCAGGTGTAAAAGGAATAATTTCCAAAAAGAACCTGCTGGTTGTGGAGTATCTGCACCAGGAATACAATGTTCCGCTCGGACAAATGGGAGTAATTGCCGGCCCGAGCCACGCCGAAGAAGTAGCACTTGAAAAACTCACCTACCTTACGGTGGCGGGGCTTGATGAAACCAAAGCGGCCAACTTTGCCCAGCTTCTGCACTGCGATTATATTTCCACTTCGGTTTCCGACGATATCTGGGGAACGGAATACACTTCGGTTATTAAAAACATTGTAGCAATTTGTGCGGGTATTGCCCACGGATTGCGTTACGGAGACAATTTCCAGGCAGTGTTGATTTCGAATGCTATCCGTGAAATAAAACGTTTTGTTGATGCAGTCCACCCCATTTCACGCGATATAAAAGATTCAGCCTACCTGGGCGATTTACTGGTAACGGTTTACTCGCAGTTCAGCCGAAACAGGACTTTCGGAACCATGATTGGGAAAGGTTACTCCGTAAAAAATGCCATCCTCGATATGGATATGGTAGCCGAAGGATTTTTTGCAGCCCGCTCGGTTTACGAAATCAACCGGAAATACAAGATCGATATGCCCATTTCAGAAACAGTTTACCGGATTTTGTACGAAAAAGCCTCTCCCAAAAAGGAGATGGAAAACCTAAGCAGGCGATTAAGCTGAATCGGAGCAAAACCATAAATCACTGAATTAGAGAGCCCGCCCGGGAGGCAGACCCGGTTTTCCCATCGATGGGAAATGTTCCCCGTCATCTCGGGCAGGTTTTCCCAGCAATGGGATGTCTTCCTCGTGACACGATTCTGACTTTCCCAACAACGGGATTTCGTGCCAACATACAGCGGCAAGATTTCCCGTATGCGGGATTTTCGCCACAACGCCCCCGGCAAAGCTTCCGGTACCAAAAATATGTTCCCGATGACTGCCGGCAGGGTTTCCGACTCATAGAAAATCATCCCGATAAGTGCCGGCAAGGTTTCCCGGCTGTAAAATCTTTTACAAATTTCATTGGACTTTCAGTTAGCTATAAACAGGCGACCCCATGGCCTATTTTCATCAATAACGGAATTAAAATAAAACCTTACTGAGACCGGGAAGCTCTGAATTTATGAAGAGATCACCCGGCGGAAGTTAGGTTTTATGAAAATGGAGGTTGAAGATGAAAATCAGCCTTGATTTTTGTGTTTACTATTTGGATCAAGCCAAATAGTAAAATCCGTCTGATAAGACGGAAATATAAAACAGCGAAAAGTATATAATGAGATTAGTGATAAATTCTATGTTCTCCGTCAATAAAAAAATACCATCTTTTTCAGGACAGAAAAAGATGGCAATTATTTATTTGTTAGGTCGAAAATGACGCGGTTATGCCGAAGGCATCACTACGTGACAAACCGCATCACCCGGCAACCTCTATCTCATTTCTTTGTATGCATTAATCAATCCGTTTGTAGAACCATCGTGCCCGATAATTGGTTCTTCACTTTCCAACTCAGGCAAGATTGCTTTAGCCAGTTGTTTGCCCAGTTCCACTCCCCATTGGTCGAAACTGTAGATGTTCCAGATAATTCCCTGTACAAATATTTTATGTTCGTACATGGCAATAAGCGCTCCCAGCGTTCGCGGTGTTATTTTTTTTACCAAAAATGAATTCGTCGGAATATTTCCCTGGAATACTTTAAACGGAAGCAAGGCTGCAATTTCCTCATCGGTTTTGCCGGCTTCTTTCAGTTCGGAAACCACCTGCTCTTCGGTTTTTCCAACCATCATCGCTTCGGTTTGTGCAAAGTAGTTGGCAAGCAGTTTCGGATGGTGGTCGCTCAGCGGATTGTGACTGATTGCAGGCGCAATAAAATCGCACGGAATCAGTTTTGTTCCCTGGTGAATCAACTGGTAAAAAGCATGTTGCCCGTTGGTTCCGGGCTCACCCCAAATAATCGGACCGGTTTGGTAATCTACCGGTTTTCCGTTTCGGTCGACATACTTTCCGTTGCTTTCCATATTTCCCTGCTGAAAATAGGCGGCAAATCGGTGCATGTATTGGTCGTACGGCAAAATGGCTTCGGTTTCAGCCCCATAAAAATTGTTGTACCAAATTCCTATAAGCGCCAGAATTACCGGCATATTTTTATCAAATTCTGAATTTCTGAAATGATTGTCCATCTCCTG
>Ga0102940_1001730_pt1 | contig 13692 bp, 7 predicted proteins | sample SalPonR2_C_D1_MG_FD_78215 | JGI IMG/M metagenome (GOLD analysis project Ga0102940, IMG submission 78215) | Salt pond soil microbial communities from South San Francisco under conditions of wetland restoration - Salt Pond MetaG R2_C_D1_MG | ecosystem: Environmental > Aquatic > Marine > Intertidal...
ATCGAGTAGGAGATGAAGGCGGGCTGACGCCCGACCTCATCGTCCTCTCACACCACCGGACGTACTCTCGTATCACGGCGGTTTCTTTAAACGTGTAACCGGGAGTAGAGATTCATCACATCTAATAAGCCCTGCTTAGCGAACCATTCACTGTTCATTCCTTCCTGTGCTGCCGGAGTTCCTGCTTTGCGCCACCAGCCTCGGCGGGTAGCCGCAGTAGCCCAGCTTCGACGTTCGGGAACACCCAGTTGCTGTAACCATCTGGCGATGCTCCTGGCTCGCTTACATTGCTTCAGGCGATAGGTACGCAACCGACGTTTGAGCCAACTCATCAGGACTTGGAGCTTACTTTTCATCTTCGCATAGCGGAAATAGTGCAACCAGCCTTGTAGTCGCCGGTTGACTTCCTCGATGATTTGTTCAAAACTCCGGCCTCGGTTGCGACGGGTGATCTGACGAAGTTTGTCCTTCAAACGGGATTCGCTTGGTTGACTCAGTATCAGACTACCGTCCAACTTAATGCCATGTCCCAAAAAGTTGAGAGCCCAACTCCTTACTATCTGGCTCTTCTGGCGATTCACTCTTAACTTTAAATCACCTTCCAGATATTTGATCAAGCTGCGTTGTACTCGTTCAGCTGACCTTTGACTGCCTACTAACACAATCACATCATCGGCATAGCGCACAAAACTGTGCCCTCGTCTTTCCAACTCCTTATCCAGTTCATCCAGAACTATGTTGGATAGTAGGGGCGACAGAGGACCGCCTTGTGGTGTTCCTTTGATGCGTTGGTTCATCAAGCCTCCTTCCAACAGACCTGCTTTCAGGAACCTGTGAATCAGTTTTAGTACGCGCTTGTCTGCGATACGAGTACTTAGCCGCCACATCAGTCGATCATGATTGACTTCGTCGAAAAACTTGGCCAAATCTAGATCCACTACGTAGCTCTTGCCTGTCTCGACATATTCTCCGGCTTGCCTTAGAGCCTGATGCGCGCTGCGACCGGGCCGAAAGCCATAGCTGTGGGAAGAGAATATGCGTTCATACCGGGGGCTGAGTACCTGTAGGATCGCCTGTTGCACCAGCCGATCTCTCACCGTTGGAATGCCTAATTGGCGATAACCTCCCTTCGGCTTTGGTATCTTTACCCCTCTGACGGGGGTGGCCTGGTAGGCACCATTGAGCAACTCCTCGCGAAGTGCTTTATGGTGGCGGCTGAACCACTGTCGTAGTTCGTCCACTTCCATCCCATCTACTCCGCCTCGTCCACCGTTTCGAATCACCTTACGGCAGGCTTGGCTCAAGTTCGATAGATCCGCTATCGAATCCATCAAATTGGTGGTCAAGGTTCTCTCTTCTTCACAATCTGCAAGCCACTCCTCGGTTCGTCTATTCGCAGCAACGCTCACGTTCGCACCGCTCCAGACCAACCTATCTGCTTGCCATTCGTCTAGTCTCGCTAGACTCATCTGACCGCTCTGATGTTTCCCTGAGTTCTTCATGGCTTGTACACCTGTGAAAAAAAAATTCCTTGGTTCAAAGATTCGGTCCTTCCTTCCCGTTTGTTAACGGTCCGTACTATGACCTCGGCTGACTTCTCCTCCCCTCTCGGAGCGGAGACCTCCCATGGTAAGCATGTTCCTTTTCCGTGAATTGTGCCGGATTTACCTCAGTTGGTTACGGAGAGCTTTGGGGCGTCTCAGTTTATCGCCTGATTACCCCCAACTGCGGCCTTGTATCCGATTCCTGTTCGTCACAACCCACTTTTGCTACAGGCTTCCTTCAGATTCCACTTCGCAGTGGACACCCTTGCCCTTCGCTAGCGGTTCCCTGCCCTCAGGGCCCGTTTGGGATTTGCACCCTATAAGTGACATGCATGCATGGCACACCAAAACCAGGAGGCGCTGGAAAAGCGCCGCCTGGTGCGGCCTACCGGTTTTCGAAAGAGCGATCCGGAAAAGCCGGCGCTTCCGGCACCTCCCGGGGATCTTCCTCGATCAGCTCCAGCAGATGGTTGATCGCCGCATCCAGTTGGGCGTCCTCGCCTTTGAAGGTGGCGTGCGGCAGGTTGTCCACCACGATATCCGGTTCTACGCCGCGCTGTTCGATCAACCATTCGCCTTCGGGGCCGTAGACGCCCATCATGGGGGCGCGGGCCAGGCCGTTGTCACTCAAGCGGTTGGCGGAACTCAGCCAGATTTCGCCGCCCCAGGTGCGCGTCCCGATCACCTTGCCGAGGTCCAGGCGGCGGAAGCCGTCGGCGAAGGCCTCGCCGTCGGAAGCGGTCCGTTCGTCGACGAGCACCACCAGGTGGCCGCGGAAGGCGTACTGCATATTCCAGTAGGGATCGCGTTCGCGGTTTTTCCAGTACATCCAGGCTTTGCGCAGCAGCTTTTCCAGGATGAAGCTTTCGATGTTGCCGCCGCGATTGTGTCGCACGTCGATGATCAGCCCCTGCCGGTTGAAGACAGGGTAGAACTCGCGGTACCACTGTTCCAGGTCATTGCTGCCCATCGCCTGCAGATGCACGTAGCCGATCTTGCCGTCGGCCTTTTCCTCCACGGCCAGGCGGCGGCTGTACTCCCAGTCGCGGTAGCGCAGCGCGTATCCGCTGCGGAGCGGCGTCACGATCATATCCTTGTCCTCCCCGGCTCCGCCGGTTTTCACGCCAATGCGCACCTGCTCGCCGGTCTGATTGCGCAGCAGCGCGCCGATATCGGGTACGGAAATCGTAGCCACGCCGTTGATGTGCGTGATCACATCCCCGGCTGCCACCTCCAGCCCGGGCCGGTCCAGCGGCGAGCGCTCGTCGGGGAAGTCCGGATCGGCCTGGTAGATGTAGTCGATGCGGTAGCCGCCGGCCGCTTCGTCGCGGGAGAAGCGGGCGCCAAGGCTGGCCACATCCACATCGTCGGGACCCTCGCGCGTGTCGCCGCCGCGCACGCTGGTGTGCAGGGCGGAGAGCTCGCCCACAAAGCGGCCGATGAGGTCGGAAAGCTCGCTGCGCGTCGTCACGCGATCCACCAGCGGGAGGTACTTCTGGTACATGGCGTCCCAGTCGACGCCGTGCATACCGGGATCGTAGAAGTAGTCACGCTCCATACGCCAGGCGTCGGTGAAGAGCTGGCGCCAGTCTTCGCGCACATCGAGCGAGAAGGTCCAGTCGCTGAGATCGACCTGGGCGTCAGACAGGTTATTAACCGCTCCCGTACCGGCGTCGACGACGTAATAATTGGAGCCGTTCTTACGCAGGAGGATTTTCTTGCCATTGGCAGAGAGGTCAAAGCCCTGAATGTTTTCGGCCATGGTTGCCGGCTTGGGGGAATCGTTGTCAATTTTGAGGACCATAAGGTGGGTTTTGGCGTTCGCGCCGGTCTCGCTGGAAGTGAAGTACAAGGCTTTATCGTTGACGCGCAGGTTGCGGTAGTTGCCGGGCGGTACGGGCACCTCCTGAATGCGCCGGCCAATGCCATCGGTATCGATGCGGACAGTCAGTTCTTTTTCCCCGTCTTCTTTCTCTTTTTCCGGCTCCTCCCACAGTTCGTCATCAGGTTGGAAGGGCGAACGGGCGCCCGTCTGCAGCGCAACGTGATAGAGTTTCATTTTGCGGTCGAAGTAGGGTTCCGGCTGCCGGCTGCCCCAGGGGCTGCCGACCAGCGTTTCGAAGTTGCGGTCGGAGAGGAAGTAAAGCCACTGTCCGTCGGGGCTCCAGGAGGGGCTGTTGCTGTTCATGCGATCGGTAGTCAGTTCGCTTAGGCTGCTATCCGCCAGACTGTAAAGCAGGATTTGAGCGAAGGTGTTTTTGGCCGTTTGCACAAAGCTGATCCAGCGGCTGTCGGGCGACCAGGTGACATCACCGATGCCGTCGGTGTTGGTCGATATCCTTTTTTGTTCGCTGCTGGCCGTGTTCAGCAGCCATAGGTGCTGGTTCAGGTCGCTGTAGGCGATCCATTTGCCATCGGGCGAAGGTGTCCCTTTGAAGCGGAGAATGGTTCCGTCATCAGTCAGCGCTTCGTGCTCGCCGATGCCGTCCGCTCCGATTCGCATAAACTCAAACTCGCCGGATTCATCAGACAGAACGAGGATGTGCTCCCCATCCGGCATAAAGGTGGCGTCGCGGTAGCGCACGCCCTCCTTACGGGAGAGCTGGACGCGGCGGCCGCTCTTGACCGGTACGACGAATACACGGCCCCGGGCGGTGATGACGAGCTGCTCGCCTTCGGGATGTAATTCGACGCTGGTGATATATTCACTGGGATCATCCACCCATTTTTCACGCAGCTGATCAAGGTCCGATGCCAGGCGTATGGGCACCACGCTGTAATCTCCGGAAGCGATATCGTACAGCCAGATATCGGCGCCGCGCTGATAGACGATGCGGCCGTCCGAGAGGGTGGCGTAGCGCACGTCGAAGTCTTCGTGGGTGGTATGCTGTTGCAAATCCTCCCCGTCTTCGGTCATCGACCACAGGTTCATCGTCCCGTCGCGGTCGGTGATGAAGTAGATGCGGCCGTTCCACCACATGGGATGGTGGCTTTCGCCGTCGTGGCCGGTAGTCAGCTTCACCGCTTCTGCTGTTCCTTCCGTAAATCTCCAGATCTGGCGAGCCGTGCCGCCGGTATAGCGTTTGGTCACATTCCGGTGATCGGCCGGACGGACAAAGAAGACGGTCTGTCCGCTTTCGTCAAAACTCGTCTCGCTGGCCTGGCTCAGGGGGATGAGCGTGCGCTCTTTGGTTTCAGGATTGATCTTCACCGATTGCAAATGGGGTAAAGTGGCATAGTGAATGGTGGTATAAACAACCTCCCCCTGCGGCGTCCATCCCGACGCGGTAGAGGATTCCGCCTCGTAGGTCCGGCGCTGGGGCAGCCCTCCCGTCAGGGGCATGGTATACACCTCTGCCGGGCCTTCGTAGGTGGCCGTAAAGGCGATCGTCTGCCCGTCCGGCGAAATATGCGGGTTCGTCTCCTCCCCGGGATGGGTCGTCAGGCGCCGGGCGAGGCCGCCCTCTACCGGAACGGTCCACAGATCGCCCTCCGCGGTGAAGACGATGGTCTCTCCGTGGATAGCCGGAAAGCGGTAATAGCCTTGGAAGCCCTGGGAGAAAACAGAGAAAGAGGTCAGTAAGAAAAGCGTGAGAAAAAAGAGCTGTGATTTTTTCATGATGACTGGATGATGGTTCCACGCCAAGATAGGAAATTACGGGAAGGCGGAAGGCGGAAGGCGGAAAGCGGAAAGCGGGAAGCGGGAAGGTTGCCGGGAAGCGTTTTAAAACTTACCTTATAAGAAGACCACAGCGCCAAATTCTTATTTCATTTTTCATCCAAACCTGAACCCTCCATTCATGAGACAGAGCGTTCGTTTTTGCAGAGCCGCCGACGGGATCCGGATAGGTTACGCCACTTTGGGCCAGGGATCTCCCTTGGTCAAAGCCGCCAATTACCTGACCCACCTGGAGCACGACTGCCAGAGCCCGGTATGGCGCCACTGGTTGCGGGAGCTCTCCCGCCGGAATACCCTGGTTCGCTACGATGCCCGCGGCTGCGGATTGTCGGACCGGGAGGTGAAAAACTATGATATGAACGGCTGGGTGCAGGACCTGGAGGCCGTCGTTGACGATATCGGCCTGGAAAGGTTCCCGCTGCTGGGCATATCGCAGGGGGCATCGGTTTCCTTAGCCTATGCCGCCAGGCATCCTGAACGGGTCAGCCATCTCATCCTCTACGGCGGCTATGCCCGGGGCCGGTTCAACCGGGACCTGACGCCAGAAGAACAAGCCAAGGCGGAAACGCTGATCAATATCATCCGTGTCGGCTGGGGGCAGGAGAACCCCGCTTTCCGTCAGCTCTTCAGCACGCTGCTCATGCCCGGCGGCACGGAAGAACAAATGCACTGGCTCAATGAGCTGGCGCGTATCTCGACCACCCCCGAAAATGCGGCAAGGATGGAACGAGCTTTTTACCATATCGACGTCACCGGTATCGCACCCTGCATTTCCGTCCCGACGCTGGTCCTGCACGCTCGGCACGACGCCTGTATTCCCTATGAAGAGGGCCGCCTGCTCGCTTCCATGATCCCCAATGCCCGTTTTGTCACCCTCGACAGCAGAAACCATATTCTGCTGGAAGAAGAACCGGCCTGGGAGCGCTTTCTTTCGGAAATCCGCCATTTTTCGGCTGGCGGAGAGGAGCCGGCCACAACAGTTGACCCTCAAAGCATCTTCCCCGAGCTGACGCCCAGGGAAAGCGAAGTCCTGGAACTGATTGCCAGGGGGTTTAGGAACGATGAAATCGCCGAAAAGCTTTTCATCAGTTCTAAAACGGTGCGCAACCACATCACCCGTATTTTCAACAAGTTGCAGGTAGACACCCGCGCCCGGGCGATCGTGCTGGCCCGGGAGGTAGGGATTGGAACAAATTAGTAGAGATACCGACCTGTCAGATTTCAGCTATGTATTTAGCGCCATTGACGGGAGAAATCGAGTGAAAAGTTTAGAAGTTTAGCGCGGCGCCCTTCCTACGGACCGTCCGGTCGGGCTTACTCTTTAGTAGTTTAGAAGATAGAAAACCGGAATTCTCATTTTCAAACCTTCTAAACTTATTTTGAGATACGATTTTACGCTAAATACATAAGATTTCAAAAATCGGGTAGGTCTCTCAGCCCGAATATTCTGTATTATGGGGCCAGCGTCCCGGTTTCCCCCCTCCTATCCATAAAAAGATTGAGACACTCGCCTCTTGAGCAGCCTTCCAATAGTTCGTACCATTGGTATTACCAATTCCGTCAAGCCTACTAAACTAAAACCATTCGGATTATGATGAGCAGAATTTCAGCTTTCCTGTATGGCCTCATTGCCTACGTCCTTTTCCTCGGAGTCTTTCTGTATGCCATCGGCTTCGTGGGGGATTTCATGGTTCCTAAGACTATTGACGCCGGACAAAGCACCCCCTTTCTCCAGGCATTGATCATCAATCTTCTTTTGTTGACCCTCTTCGCCGTTCAGCACAGTGTGATGGCCCGCCCGGCCTTCAAAAGGTGGTGGACCCGGATCATCCCCAAACCCATAGAACGCAGCACCTATGTGCTGGCCGCAACCGCCGTGCTGGCTCTGCTGATGTGGCAATGGCGCCCCCTGCCGACGAGCATCTGGCAGGTCGAACAGGAAACCGGACGATATATTCTCTGGGGAATCTTCGGCCTGGGCTGGCTGATCGTACTGACCTCCACCTACATGATCAGTCACGCTCACCTCTTCGGGCTCAAGCAGGTGCACCAACACCTGAAGCGGAAAGAACTGACCGGCCCGAAATTTCAGACGCCGGGTTTCTACCGCTACGTTCGCCATCCGCTGATGACCGGCTTCTTCATCGCCTTCTGGGCTACGCCGCATATGACGCTGGGACACCTGATCTTTTCGCTAGCCACCTCGGGGTATATCCTGATTGCGCTTCAGCTGGAAGAACGGGACCTCATCAGCCTGTTTGGCGATCGCTACAGAAAATACCGGCGGCAGGTACCCATGCTTGTTCCCATACCGGGAAAAAAAGCCAGGATGGAAAAACAGGAAAAGAGAGCGGAAAAAGAAATGGCCTGAATTGAAAACGGGGGAACTTGGAGGCAAGGGGACCAGGAGAACAACAGTCCTGAGCATCCCCTTGTCCCCAGGTCATTTTCCTCTTTCGTGTCCACCCAACTGAAATTTAGAAAGTCTTCGATTTTTTTTCTTCTCTCCCTAAGTTAAAACCAAAGCAACTCCCACCTCAGTATTCACCGGCCTTTTGCCTTTACCTGCATCTTTTATATCTTAACCCTCCTCAAATTTTTTTAATGAAATGAAAAACTTTTTAAATAAAACATCGTTAATTTTATAAACACTGTTTATTTCCACAGTGAATCATGCAAACAATGGGTATTAAAGAAAGAAAAGAACGGGAAAAAGCGGCGCTCCGCAAACAGATACTGGACGTAGCCGTTCAGTTATTCCGCGAAGTGGGATACGAGAAAACGACTATGCGAAAAATCGCCAAGCGCATCGAATATAACCCCGCGACGATTTATTCCTATTTCAAGAATAAAGAAGAAATCTTCTTCGAGCTGCAGCGCCGGGCCTTTCAGCTGTTCTACGAATCGCTCCGCCATGTAGAAGAAATTGAAGATCCCGGCAAGCGGCTGACGAGTATGGGCCGGGCCTACCTGAAATTTGCGATAGAGAATCCCGATGACTACGATTTGATGTTCATCATGCGGCAACCTATGCAGGTCCTGGAGGAACACGAAAAATGGAAATTAGGCGAAAAGAATTTTGAATTGCTACACCACACGGTACAGGAATGCATCGAAGCTGAAATACTCCCCCCCGAAGACTCCGAAGCCATGGCAGCCATGGTCTGGTCATCCGTACACGGACTGGCTTCCCTGCAGATCCGCGGTCGTTTTAAGATGAAGCAGTTTAAAAATGAAGACCTGGATTTTATTCTCTACAACGCCTTTTACATTTTCGACCGCATCCTGCTTCAAAAGTATGCCAAGCGGGAAGAATAATTTTTTTTGTCAAAAAATAAACACTGTTTAATTTTTAAACAATGAAAAAACACCTGATCTCACTCGGACTTACGGCCTTACTCAGCCTGATGCTCGTGCAGCCAGTACTTTCGCAACCGGGTATCCTGGAGCAATACATCCGGGAAGGCCTGCAACAGAACCTCGGTATCCAGCAACAGCAGTTAGAGGTAGAGCAAAAACAACTGGGCGCCCGTCGCGCCCGCGCCAACTACCTGCCGGAAGTTGATTTTGCTGCCACTTACCTGCTGGCCGACGGCGGCCGTATGATCCGCTTTCCGGTTGGCGACCTGCTGAACCCGGTCTATAACACGCTCAACGACATGGTAGATGGCACGCCCTTTCCCCGCGACCTGGAAAACGTGGAAGAACAATTTCTGCCCAACAATTTTCACGATACGCGCATCCGTGTACGCCAGCCGCTCTTTAACACCAATATTCACTACGGCGCCCGCATCGCCGAAAGTGAAATTGCCATCCAGGAAGCCCAACTGGGGGTACGCCAAGCCGAAATCTTGCGTGACGTATCGGTCGCTTACTACCAACACATGCAGACCCGCGCTTTGATTGAAATCTACGACAGCACCCAGGTACTGCTGGAGGAACTGCTGCGTTTCAACGAAAAGCTGGTCCGCTACGATAAAGCCACACGCGATGTCATTTCCTCCGTCGAATTCGAACTGGCCGAACTGGCCGGCGACCGGGCCGAAGCCGTATTACAACGCGAACGGAGCAAGGCTTACTTCAACCAATTGCTACATCGCCCCCTGGAAGAAGCGATCATTGTGGACAGCGCTGCCCGCCAATTGCCTGACCGTCCGGCGGCCACCTCCGGGACGCTCCGCACCCGGTCCCTGCAAAACCGCTCCGAATTGCAACAACTCGAAAAAGCCATCGCCACCAATGACCTGCTCACCGAACTGCGAAGGAAAGACCGCCTCCCCCAGCTCGGGCTGGAACTCAACGCCGGCTTCCAGGGCTTCGGCTACGATTTCAACGGCGAGCAATCCTATTACAGTCTGGGCTTTTCTCTCAACTGGAACCTATTCGGCGGCCAACGCAAGCAACTGCGCATCCAGGAAGCGGAAGTGGAGCAACTGCAAACCCGTACACGGTACGAAGAAGCCCGGGAACAGGTCCAGGTTCAGGTCATCCAGGCCTACTACGACCTGCAGGCTGCCTGGGAGAAATACGAAGCTAGAGGGGCAGCCCTGAAAAGCGCCCGGGAAAGCTTCCGCATCATCGGCAAACGCTACGAAAATCAGCAGGTGCTGCTGGTGGAATTGCTCGACGCCCGCACGCGCTACACGAACGCACAGATCCAAAGCGCCATCGCACGGTACGATATCAAAATCAAGGAAGCGGAGCTGCTGCGGGCAGTGGGCAGTCAGCAGTAGGCAGTCTTTGCCCGCCGAAGCTTTATGCGAAGGCGGAACTGTTCAAGGGTTAAGGTTCAACAATTCTCCCAGCTCATCCTTTGGCTGGTCGGATAAACCCGGACAACTACACTTAAAAATACATTCACAGAAAACGCACCATTAAAAAACCATATCATGAAAAAGATAAGCTTCATTTTGCTCTCAACGGTTTTACTTTTCGGAAGCGCCTGCAAACAGCAATACGAGGGCGCCACTATTTCCGCCGAAGAACAACCGGAAGGCACGCCTGTCCGCATTCAACCCTTACAAAGCAGCAATGACCCTATTCCCATCGAAGCCGGGGGAGTGCTGTCGACAAAAAAGGAGACGAATCTTTCCTTCAAAACCGGCGGCTTTATCGATCGCCTGTATGCCGATGAGGGGCAGCGGGTCGGGGCCGGACAACTGCTTGCCCAGCTCAATCCGACCGAGATCAACGCCCAGGTGATCAAAGCCAGGCAGCAGGTGCAAAAGCTGGAACGCGACCTGCAACGCGTAAAAAAACTCTACGCGGATACCGCCGCCACCCTTGAACAGGTACAGGATCTCGGCACCGCCCTGGAAGTAGCGGAGGCTGACCTGGAGATCGCCGAGTACAATCAAAAGTATTCCAAAATTTACGCTCCGGCCGGAGGCCGGATATTGCGCCGCTTTGCCGAAACCAACGAACTGGTACAGCCCGGACAACCCATCTTCCAGGTAGCCGGCGACGGCAAAAACGCTTTCATTCTCAACATCGGGGTAGCCGACCGCGACGTGGTCCGCCTGCGGCTGGGCGACCGGGCCGACATCCGCTTCGACGCCTACCCCGGTGAAAACTTCACCGCTTATGTCAGCGAAATCGCGGAGGCAGCCAACCCCGCTACCGGCGCCTTCGATCTGGAACTGGCGGTAAATCCCGCAGGTAAAAACCTGCGCAACGGCTTCGTCGGTAAAGTGACGCTCTATCCCGGCCGGCAAGCTCCTTACTACCGGGTGCCGATGGACGCCCTCGTCGAAGGATACCGCGACCAGGCCAAGGTCTTCCTCGTTGATTCCAGCCGGACTATCGCCCTCCGCCGGATGGTAAAGCCAAATTACATCGGAGCCGAATTTTTTACTATCCCCGCCACCGACCTGCCGGCCAATGCCTATGTCATTACTTCCGGCGCCGCCTACCTCAAAGACGGGGCGAAGATCAGGGTGATGGAAGAACAGGTAACCCGGGAAGAACGGGAAATAACTGGGAGGTGAGTCAGGTGAAGTCAGGAAAGGTCATTTTTATCCAAAACCCAATACAATCATGAATTTTCCACGCATAGCAATTAATAACGCTCCCTTTATTCTCACGCTGTTACTGATCGTGGTGGTGATCACCATTTTATCTTTCGGGCGCATGCCGCGTTCGGAGGATCCGCGCATCAACCTGCCGATTTTCAACATTGTCGTGGTGTACCCGGGGGCCAGCCCGGAGGATATGGAAGAGCTGATCGTCGACCCTATCGAAGAGGTAGTGGATGAAATCGATGACATCCAGGAAATCATTACCGAAATCCAGGAAGGATTGGCCGTTTTGCGCATCGAAGCGGATTTCGGCATCGATGCCGATGAGAAATACGATGAGCTCGTCCGCGAAGTCAACGGCATACGGCCGGACCTGCCCCGTGGTATTGCGCTGTTCAATATGGAGCAATTCCGGCAGGAAGACCGCACCAACATTCACCAGTACGTGCTGGCTTCCTACTCCACGCCCTACGCCGAATTGTACGACTGGGCGGAGCAACTGGAAGAACAGCTGGAAACCATCGACGGACTGAAGTCTGTAGATATTGAAGCCTACCCGGAAGAGGAAGTGCGCGTCTCACTCGACTTTCAGCGCATGGCCAGCTACGGCATTTCGCTGGGAGAAGTCTTGCAGGTATTGCAGGGCAACAACGTCAACTTTCCCGGTGGGGAGGTCGCGGGCGCCGGCAAACAATTCAGCATCAAGACTACCGGTGGTTACGAGTCGCTGGAGGAAATCAAAGCCACCGTCATCCGTGCCGGCCGGCGCCAGCTGGTCTACCTGCAGGACATTGCCGAGGTGCGCATGGACTACGAAGACATCCGCTGGAAGGCACGCTATGAACAGATGCCGGGTATTTTTGTCACCCTCAAGCTGAAAGAAGAAGCCAATATCCTCAAAGTGGCCGAAGATATAAAAACGGTGGAACAAGGTTTCCGGGAAACCCTACCCCCCAATATATCCCTGATCACCGCTTTTGAACAGGCGCCGGCGGTAGCCCAGCGCATTCAGGGTTTTTTCGGCAACCTGCTGCAGGGCATCGCGCTGGTGGGACTGATCATCCTGATTTTTCTCGGCTGGCGCTCGGCCGTCATCATCATGACCATCATTCCGCTGAGCATCATGATCGCCCTGACGCTGCTCAACGGCAGCGGCTACGCCATGCAGCAGATCTCCATCGCCGCGCTGGTGATCGCTTTGGGATTACTGGTCGACAACGGCATCGTCGTCATTGAAAATATTGCCCGTTTTATGAAGGAAGGCTATTCCTCGCGGGAAGCGGCGGCCAAAGGCGCCGGAGAAGTGGGCTATGCGATCATTAGCTCCACGGTCACCACCCTGCTGGCATTCTTCCCGCTGACCCAGCTTGGGGAAGGTCCCGGCGAATTTCTACGCACCTTGCCGCTGACGGTCGTCTACACGCTCATCGCTTCCCTGATTCTGGCCCTGACGCTCTCCCCTATTCTGGCGGCGCGCATCATGCGACTACCCCGGCGGCAGCGCCCCAACTCCGCGGAGCGACTGATCAGCGGTACGATCGAACGGCTTTACCGGCCCACCTTAAACTTCGCCATGCGCCGCAAATGGCTGGTGCTGGGCGCAGCAACGGTCACGCTGGCCGGCAGCCTGAGCCTCTTCCCCAGCATCGGCGTCAGTTTTTTCCCAACGGCCGATAAGCCCATGCTGCTCGTCGAAGTGGACGCCCCTTTCGGCGCCAGCCTGAACGCTACCGATGACGCCGTCGCCTACGTCGAAAGCGTCCTCGATACTATGGATTACATAAAGGACTACACTGCCAATGTAGGCCACGGCAACCCTATCGTGTACTACAACCGCATACCGGAGGAGTATAAGAAAAACCACGGCCAGGTACTGGTTCGCTTTAAAGCGTGGAACCCCGAACAATTCTATGCCGCGCTCGGACAGTTGCGACGTGATTTCGGCAACTATCCGGGCGCCAAAATCACTTTCAGCGAACTCAAGAACGGCGCCCCCTTCAAAGCCCCCATCGAGGTGCGCATCATCGGGGAAAACACCGACACGCTAAAACGAATCGCCGCGCAGACTGAAGCCGTCATCCGGACGGTTCCCGGCGTCATCAACGTCGACAATCCGCTGGCCATCGATAAAACCGACCTGCGCCTGCGCCTTAACCGGGATAAAGCAGGCCTGACGGGCTTGACCCATCTGGATTTCGACCAGACGGTGCGCGCCAGCCTGACGGGGTTGCGCTTCGACGAGGTATCGCTGGAAGCCGATGAGGAAACCTACCCGCTGGTCGTGCGAATGCCTTTCGAGGGCGAAGCCCGGATCAGCGACTTCGACCGGGTCTACTTCGCTACCCGCCGCGGGGGGCAGGTCCCGCTGCGACAGGTCGCTCATCTTGAATTCGAAACCAGCCTGGCCGAACTGCTTCACTACAACCTCGACCGCCACGCCACCGTCATGGCC
>Ga0102940_1001731_pt1 | contig 13691 bp, 11 predicted proteins | sample SalPonR2_C_D1_MG_FD_78215 | JGI IMG/M metagenome (GOLD analysis project Ga0102940, IMG submission 78215) | Salt pond soil microbial communities from South San Francisco under conditions of wetland restoration - Salt Pond MetaG R2_C_D1_MG | ecosystem: Environmental > Aquatic > Marine > Intertidal...
GAATAGTCAACAATTCAGGCTTCCTATGCCGAAAGATGGTGACTTCAAACCTATTTTTGATGGACTTGATTACACTATTCAAAAACCCAAAATCAATTCTTCAAACTGAAAATCTTAACAAGTTCTAGTTAAGGTTGACATAGAAAGCTGAATACGCCAAAAGTGTACGTTCAGCTTCGAGAGAACCTTCAGGTTACTCACCTCGTGTGGTTATTTTTATTTATTAATGTTTATTGGTGGAGCAATAAGTAATGAATTTAAAGTTTCACGAGAGCTATTCATAGATTGTTTAAAGTTGCCATTTTCTACAAGTTCGGATAAAGAGAACCCCCCTATTCAAACAGTAACAATTAAAGGGGTAGTAATTGATCAACGTTTAGATGGTTTGATTAATATTTCAGCTTTATTTAAAGCAAGTAGAAATAAGACTTATAAAGTGTGGAAAAAAGTTCTTGGAACAGAAGAGTTTTTAGGTGCGTGGACAAAAGGATTAAACTGTCCATTAGACAAATTATTGAAAGTAAAAAGAGGTTTAGGAAATTCTTACGCTCATCCTTTTTTGAATTAACTAAAAAAAAAATGCCTTTAGTTTAAATAAAACTTTTTTAAGGGCTAAAATATTCTTTTATTTTTCTTTTGCTAATATGTTTATAGTTTATTATTATTTAATTAAAATTGTTTTGGGTCTATATTTCCCGTATGTAACGAATGATGACAGTATTTGAATATTCAATAGTTGCAAAAGACTATTTAGCTCTTTTAATAATGTTAGTAATTGCTGTTCTTTTAACAATTGTTATTTTGGCTTTCTCTTATTTATTAGCAAGACAAAATCCGGACTCCGAAAAACTTACTGCTTATGAATGTGGATTTGAGCCTTATGAAGATAGCCGTCATATTTTTGATGTGCGGTTTTGTGTAATTGCAATTTTATTTGTTATTTTTGATATTGAAATATTATTTTTAATTCCTTGGTGTGTGTCAATTTCTAAGCTCACTTTATTAGGGTTTTGGTCTATGATTGATTTTTTATTTGAGTTAGGTGTCGGGTTTTTTTATGTGTGGTACGTAAATGCTCTAGACTGGGAATAAAAAACTAAATAGAATACTTTTTTTATTTTTTCGCGATGTTTTCTTTATCACAGTTAATTTTTACCTTTTGGTTCGGTGATGCGGCTGTAGCGTATCAATTAGGTTTTCAAGATCCTGCAACAACAACAATGGAAGGTATTTATTTATTTAATTTGCATCTTCTATTCGTAATAATAAGTATTGTAATTGTAGTTGGATGGCTACTATTTTCAGTTCTTACAAATTTCACCGAATTCGATAATAGTGATGTTGCCACTTTTGTACATTCGAATCCGGTTGAAATTATCTGGACTACCATTCCCGCTTTAATATTGTTAAGTTTAGCTTCTCCTTCGTTTTCTTTGTTATATAGTTTAGATGAGATTTCTAATCCCGAGCTAACTTTAAAAGTATTAGGGCATCAATGGTATTGGAGCTACGAAATTTCAGATTTTAACTCGTGTTCTGAATCAAATCAAAGTTTAAAATACTCTAGTTATATGTTGACTAATGAATTTTTGCAAGAAAATAATTCAATTGGTTTTTTTAGAGTTTTAGAAACAAATAAGCGGGTTGTTTTACCTACCAACACTCATTTACGCCTTTTAATAACAGCGGTTGATGTATTGCATAGTTGGACAATTCCATCGTTTGGAGTTAAGGTTGACGCATGCCCTGGAAGATTGAATCAAGCAAATTTATTTATAAAGCGGTTTGGTGTGTTTTTTGGGCAGTGCAGTGAAATTTGCTGACGACTAGATATGTTTAATAGTACTGAGAAAACTTTGAATATGTTTACATTCTCTATCAATTGCTTTAGTGTGATAAACGACGTTTTATTGCGCGAGTTAAAGTTAAAACAATTTGGTATTATAAAGTCCCATGCTTTGTATAACCCAATAATTGAGCGCCCAGCAAATTTTGTTGGAAGAATGTTAAAGAGTTCTTTTTCGCCTGAGGCTGCGTTAACGCTTATCTGGGATTATGATGGTTTCCCTTTAAATTTGAAAAGATTGTATGCACAGAACATAATTTCGCAAATGATTATGTTAGTAAACAGAATAAAAGGAATTGCATACCGCGGTACAGAAAAGAAGACTTTAACATGTAATGCTACTATTAAATTTAAGCTAGGTAACCCCGTAAAAATTTATATTACTATAAATTCTCTTAACCCTGTAAGAAGCTTATACTTAAATAAGGTGTTTTTTGGGAAACTAAAGAACACGGTTGCCGGGGGCAAGATCGGGACCAAGGTCAGCTCGGGATGGCGAGCTAATCCAAATTCTCGTACTTATCGAAGCGGTAGAACTCTATTAGCTTTCGAACTAAGTTCTTACTTAACGCCGAAACGTTGTTTTACAACGCATACGGTCAACAAAAGCGATTATATAGATAAAGATTTGACTAAAAATATTAAATTACGGTTAGACTCTAAAAAATGGGTAACTATAAAACAAAAAAAACTTTTGATTAAATGTATTGAAAACTGTCAAACAAATCTATCCGCTTTAAGTACTAATAAAGATTTTTCTTCAAAGCAAGTCTTTTATGTTACGGAATTATTACTAAATAGTTTACTGTTTCAGGTTTACGCCGTTGAAACTCTCTCAGCAAATAAAGGCAGCAAGTCAGCAGGCATTGACGGCAAGATTTTAAAGAATACTCCTGAAAGTAAACTAGAATTTTTGCAAAACTTAAAAAATTTTCGAAATCATAAACCCTTGCCTGTAAAACGAGGGTACATTCCTAAGAAAAACAATGAAAAGCGACCTATCAGTATTCCTTCTATATCGGATCGTCTGGTACAACAACTGTTTGTTTTAGTGCTAGACCCTATTGTTGAAGCAAAATCAGACGCTCATAGCTATGGTTTTCGAAAAGGTCGAAGCCCAGTAATGGCTATTGGGGACATTCAAAAAAACCTGCAAAGCAAGATTCGTAAAGGCTCCTCCTTAGAACCCATTTATATTTGGGATGCCGATATAAAAAAATGTTTTGATTCCATTAATCATGGATGGTTATTGAAAAATGTTCCTTTCCCTCCCAAATATAGGTATATTTTAAAAAATTGGCTAAAACTAGATCATATCAAGTTTGGAACGAGGTTTGAATCAGCAAGTGAGGCCGGAGTACCGCAGGGAGGCATTATTAGTCCACTACTTATGAATTTTACATTAAATGGCATGGAAGATTTAATCAATCGTGAAATTTTCGAATACCAAAAAATCACGCAGAAAAGTCGACTAAAAGGTAGCGAACAAAATGAATTATATCTTTTTCATAAACTATCGGATGGTAACTTCAAAGAGCGCAAAATCAGTTGTCGGTTTGTTAGATATGCTGACGATTTTATCGTTATATGTTCATCTCCTGGGTTATTGTCTTTTATTAAAAAAACAATTAGAAAATTTTTGGAACAGCGTGGACTAATAATACATCCCAACAAAAGGCAAACGCTTTTGTTTAAGGTAAATAAACCTTTTGATTTTTTAGGTTACACCTTTATTTATCTTGTCCGCACAAAGTTTATTAAAAGCAAATTGCTACATAAACAGAAACCGGAATATAGGTTACATGGTCGCCCTAGGCTGTTTGTACATCCTTCTAGAGCATCGCTCAAGTCTTTTAAATCCCGTATTAAAAAGCTTCTAAAACAAAACCAAAATGTTTCAGCTTATAGACTTATAGCGCTTTTGAATCCCAAAATTAGAGGTTGGGTAAATTATTACTCTTTTTCGAATGCCCATGGAGTTTTGAGGTTATTACGGAAGTGGTTGTACGATCGAGTAACTATTTGGGCGAGACGCAAGCATCCAAAAAATTCCAGAACTTGGTTAAACAACTACTACTTTTTAATGGGCAATTTGTTAGAAGCGCACGACTTAGAAAACAACCCCAAAACCATTGAATATATTTCAAGGATAACTTCTATAAAACAAGTCCAGAGAAATCAATGGAATTTTTATGGGGTTGCTCGTAAAAGTGCCGAAGGCTTCAAATACGAAACTCCAAGAATTAATGTTATGCTTTGGCCAAATTCAATTAAAGACATTCGCGTAGCTACAGTTTTTGTTCCAAATAAGAATCTCTTGGCGTCCAGCTACTATTTAAACCAAAATAAATGGTTAGGTGAGCGCAAAAAATTAGAGCTTCTACACCAAAATAAGGAAAATAAATTGTTTTCTTATTTATGGAAAAGAGATGGTGGTTTATGTTACCTATGTGAGACTTCTTTAGCAGATGAATTAACTAGTTTTGACAATAGTATTGAAATTCATCATATTTTACCTTTTGCTGAAGGTGGATCAAATGAAACACCCAATCTGGCACTAACACACAAAAATTGTCATGAAAATTGACATTATGAATACTCCATCCAGGTGTCCGATAAAAACATAAACTATACAAAAAATCGACAAAAATTCAAATAATAATTCCTACAGTACTTAATATAAAAATTTTATAGTTTATTTCTCTGTAAATATCTGTATAAAATTTAAATTCGAGAGTAGAGCTCAGTGCATCGAGAGGTGCTCGCTGAGATCATATGGGGGCTAGATCAGTGATGGTCTAATCTATCCAAGTGGTGTTAACCATGGTTTTATGCCAATTGTATTGCTTGCAATGCCTTCAATTCAGTATCATTATTTAATAATGACAAATTTACATTTTAATTAGTTTTAATAAAAGCTTATAGCTCAGCAGGTTAGAGCGTGTGCCTGATAAGTGCAAGGTCAGTAGTTCAAGTCTACTTAGGCTTAATATTTTAAAGATTTATGCATTTTTATTTATTTTAAAAATATTTAATCAAATGATTGCAAAAAAAAAGAATGTTGTTCGAAAAATAAAAAATTTTACTATTAATTTTGGTCCTCAGCACCCAGCAGCTCATGGAGTTTTAAGACTTCTTTTAGAACTTTCAGGAGAAACTGTTGTGAAAGCAACCCCACATATTGGATTGTTACATAGGGGCACAGAAAAATTAATTGAATATAAAAACTATCTTCAAGCACTTCCATATTTTGACCGGCTAGATTATGTGTCTATGCTTGCACAGGAACATTCTTATTGTTTGGCAATAGAAAATTTAATAAATTGTAAAATTCCAAAACGTGCTCAGTACATACGAGTAATTTTTGCAGAAATTACTAGAATTTTAAATCATTTACTAGCTGTTGGTTGTCATGCAATGGATGTGGGGGCTATGACTCCTATGTTGTGGGCTTTTGAGGAAAGAGAAAAACTTATGGAGTTTTACGAAAGAGTATCAGGAGCTCGAATGCATGCCGCTTATTTTAGACCAGGAGGAGTACAGTATGATTTGCCTGCCGGACTACTTTCGGATATATTTATTTTTGTTTCTCAATTTAAGACTAAACTTGTTGAAATTGAAGAAATGTTAAATGAAAATCGAATTTGGAAACAAAGACTTGTAGATGTTGGTGTTGTTAGTGCAAAAGATGCCATGGATTGGGGTTTTAGTGGGGTAATGCTAAGAGGTTCTGGAATCTGTTGGGATTTAAGAAAAAGCCAGCCTTATGAGATTTATGATAGAATAAATTTCGATGTTCCAGTAGGTCGGAATGGTGATTGTTATGATAGATATTTAGTTAGAATTTTAGAAATGAAACAATCCTTAAATATTATTTTACAGTGTCTTGAACAAATACCGTATGGTATAATTAAAACGAATGATAATAAAATTGCTCCACCAACTAGAACTGAAATGAAACAGTCTATGGAAGCATTAATTCATCACTTTAAGATCTATACGAATGGTATAACAGTACCAAGTAATGAAACATATATTGGTACAGAAGCACCAAAAGGAGAGTTCGGAATTTATTTAGTTTCTAATAATACAAACAAACCGTTTAGATGCAAAATCAAATCTCCGGGATTCGCTCACTTACAAGCTTTAAATCATATGGCTAAAGGTCACATGATTGCTGATGTTGTTACTATTATTGGAACTCAAGACATTGTGTTTGGTGAAATAGATAGATAAATTATGAAATCAATTAGTATTAAATCGATTGAAGTATTCAGTAATGGAACAATTAGCTTTTCTTACACTCATTTTAAATCTAATAAACAAGTGATTTTTTATGAAAAAGATTTTTTAAATTCGATATTTAGTAAATCTTCTAAAAAAAGTCAACAATCTAAGAGTATTTTTCGCACTTCGTATAAATCAAAATATAAATTTTAAAAACTTTTATGTTAGTTAGTTATCATGATATTGTAAAAGTTCTTCCTGTAATACAAATTGAGCTTTATGGCATACAACATTGTTTTTTAATTCAAGTTAATTTGTTAAAAAATATTTTACTTATTTTTAAAACCCATTTTCGATATCAATTTAAAGTACTTACCTGTATTTCGGGAATGGACTACCCTGAAAATTTGTACAGGTTTAAAATTGCTTATGAGTTACTTAGCATTAAATATAATGCACGATTAAGACTTAAAATTGTTCTTGATGAAATTACTCCTGTGAACTCGATTGAAAAACTTTTTTCGGCTGCCACGTGGTGGGAATGTGAAGTTTGGGATATGTTTGGAATTTTTTTTTTAAACCAAGCAAACATTACAAGACTATTAACAGATTATGGATTTCAAGGTTATCCATTAAGAAAAGATTTTCCTTTAACAGGTTTTACGGAATCTCGGTATAATGTTATTCAAAGCCGAGTTGTGTATGAAAATGTTGAATTGGCTCAAGAATATAGAATATTTGATTATATGTCTCCGTGGGAAAACTTGCAAGAATCATAATTAAACTAGTCCATGAAAAAATTACTAACAAAAGACAAAGACATTCGTTTAAAATTAAAAGAACAAGAAAAACAATATTTTATATTAAAAACGATTTTTCAAAACTCTAATCTTTTTGTATTAATCCGGTGGAAGGCGTACTTTCAATTAAAAGCACTGGGCCAACTAAACTCAGAAATTTCACTATCTCCTAGATGTGTATACACAATAAATAAAAAACGTTTTAATAGTCTAGCACCATTTTCACGCTATGTTCTTCTTAAGTTAATTCGAAACGGTAAATTATCAGGGTTAAGAAAGTCAAGCTGGTAATTTCAAAAGAGAATTAATTTTAAAACAAAAACAGATTAAAACGAAAAAACAGAAGTTTTTTCCTCTTTACTATTAAAATATCTATCTTTCATTTGGTTTGTTAATTAACGAAAGCATTAGTCAATCTATTGTAATACTAGAGCAAATGATCAAGAGTCAAAACTTGACAAAGGGTTTATTGTATTTCCGCATAACTTAAAAAAACGATGTATTTAACAGGTATAATATTCTTTCAGTATGAGTTATGAAGGAAACGGTTCGAATCCGTCGTCGTTTATAACACATAGAACACCTAATTATTTCAAACACCATCACAAAGTAAACATGAAACTAAAAAAAATGTTTGCCGAGTTTAGAGCTAACAACCACTCAATGTATGATGGGTATTTTCGCGTAAAAACAGGCAAGAGCCATACTCAACTTTTTGAAGACCACTCTAAAAGATTTAAACAGGTTCTTGACCAGCTTATTTCAGAAAAAAAACCAAAATTACATAATCGACACGCGACCAAAATGTTCGTTCAAAGGGATTTAGAAGCATTGTTTACAAGGCCTTATAGTGCAAAAAGACGGCAAATATATTACAAAGAAATCTCACCTGAATTTCCAGAGATTCCTAGAATCACAGAGTACAAATCAGCCTTAAATACAATAGGGGAGCCCACTCAAAATATTATAAATGCTTCAGACTATTTCCACACGAACGCACACTAAATAGGAAGTCTTTTACAAAAAAACCAATTCTACGAGACCACCACACACCCAGATTTCGATACAGTTAGTGAATTGTTACAGTATCATCTACATGATTTATCATCGCAACAACTTGAGGTTGTGACATATTATGTAACTTCACACGAGAAATTCGCTTAAGTAACCCTGGAACCCTACATGATTTTTATATTAGGAAATGCTCTTTTCTTTAAATATTTTTACCCACTTCACCGCGAGGGTAATTTTTCAAGCCTCATGACAGAAGTTATAAAACGAGAACAAGAGTACCGAAATACTTACTCGAATCGAATTCGCCAATTTACCTGTGAAATTGAAAAACATTCAGATTACATTAACCCGCTAATAAAAACGTTAGTAACTAGAGGAGGGTTAGGTAGTGTATCTATAGGAGCTCTTGGTTTTGTTTATAATTTAGTACAAAACAGGCATCAAACACCTGGAATTACACAAGAACAACCTAATTCTACAATTGCAAGAAACATTGCTGGTAACTTGATGGAAGGGGAAGGTTTCAACAACCCATATATAAATTCTCTACGCAACTTTGTATCAAAGGGAGCCTATGAAATCGGTAACTCCTTAGGGATTGTTGGACAAGCTTTTGTAGCAGGTTTCCTTCGAAAAAACGAATCATTAGTAGATGCTGTCGCAGAAAGTGTAGATTCAAAAATTAATGAGGCGAACAAACGTATACAGGATAATCAATTCAAAAAGGACAACAACGTACGGTAAGTGGTGACCAATCTTAATTAGAAGCAACAGGTTCAAATCCTGTTACGTTGAAAATCACTTATGACTTTAAATTCAAACAAAAATAAATATTTTATGAATAGCTCCGATTATTGGGGTTTTCCTCACTTAATTACCGCTAAGTTCTCGTTGTTAAAAATTCTACTCTATGGCTTGCCTTTAGTCTTATTCAATGGAATTATTTTCACTTTGTATACTATAAACAAACAAATTTCAGAGAACACACAGGCAATAATAGCCTTAAAGAATGAGAACATCTTATTAAGTGAGATGTTGACGGAAAAACAGCAGAAGTTAGACGCTCTAAAAGAGCGTCTCTCTGCCTTGCAAGATAAAAACCAAGTACTTGAAAACTTACTTTTAGAAAGAGATATAAAGTTATTTGAGGGTTCGCAAATAAATAATGCAGATATCTTAATTGCAAACAATGAAATGGTGCAGTTTTGGGTTAAGGTTGGTGGTGGTATTCTTCTAGGCGCTTTCGTTGTTTACACAGCATACAGTATGTTTCCAACATTTTTCTCAGCTAAAGCCTTAATGCCATCCAGTATCTATAAATTTGTTCAAGACTATACTCCTTTTTTTCAAGAAAAACGAAGCTTTTTGTTTACAGATAACCAATCAAGTACAAATTGGTGTATTAATGTCATTAACGATAAATGTATAGGAATTAACGTAAAACCATTTAATAGCAATGATTTTGTACCCATTTCAGAGTATATTATGAAATTAAATTCTGACGCAGGTACCATGGTAGCCGCGAAGGCCGAAACCTTATCTTCGGCTGCATCCTTAACAGTTTCAGCAGTACCACCCTCGGCTGAAGCTACTGCAGCTGCAGTTGCTACTGCTATTAGTCTCATCTAAATTAAATAAATTCACTCTCTAGAATATCAAAAAGTATGACAATTTGTGAAAACTTCTTTATAGTCCTAAAGCAATTTAATGTAAAAATTTAAATTACTTGGTTATCTGAATTTTATGGGCGCAACAACATCGAATAACACATTCTTAAATTTCGCGACTAGATGGCTTTTCTCAACCAACCACAAAGATATTGGAACTTTATACTTAATTTTTGCTGCAGTGTCAGGGATTGCTGGGACTGTGCTTTCTCTATACATTAGAATCACTTTGGCTACCCCAAACTCAGCTTTTTTAGAATATAATCACCATTTTTATAATGTCGTTGTAACCGGACATGCTTTCTTGATGATCTTCTTTTTAGTAATGCCGGCACTAATTGGTGGATTCGGAAATTGGTTTGTGCCATTAATGATTGGCTGTCCTGACATGGCTTTTCCACGAATGAATAATATTAGTTTTTGGTTATTGCCACCTTCATTATTATTGTTAATTGGATCTGTGTTATGCGAAGCAGGTGTTGGAACTGGATGGACAGTTTACCCTCCTTTATCCAGTGTAACAGGTCACAGTGGGGGTGCTGTTGATCTAGCAATCTTTAGTTTGCATTTATCTGGAGCAGCGTCAATTTTAGGAGCTATCAATTTTATATGTACTATTACTAATATGAGATCAAAAAGTCTACCATTTCATAGATTACCTTTGTTTGTATGGGCAATTTTTATTACAGCATTTTTATTGCTTTTATCTTTACCTGTACTTGCAGGAGGAATTACAATGGGGCGACACTTTGCCGTTGAGAACGTTACAAACCAATTGCAAACTATTTTGGTGTTTGTAGACATTACATACTTAGTGCTGACATTGTTGGTCTTAGGAAAAAGAGCTCGTAATGATCTACAGTCTTCGTCTATGAATAGGATAACGAACCTGAAACTTTCTTTAAACCAGATCAATGCCCTGGCAAAAGAAGAAAGAACTTTTGATGGAATCTCGAATGTTAGGTACCGCATTATGTTGCCTAATGTTATTGCACGAATCCATGAATATTCAAAAAGAATAAGTATGTTGTTTATACGGCATAGAAAAGAAGGCAGGATTCTACGGAGATTGGAATATAACAATATGATAATTTTTAATAATATAAAATTATATTCGACACGTATCAACGGAAATGTGACTATGCAATGTCGAGCGATTACTCAATCCTCAATTTGTAGAAGCGAACCAAGAGTAGTGGACGATGGCACCCCTTTGTTTTTAATAGAAAGTGGGTTAAATGAAGAAAAGGGTAAAACTCTCCCTCATTCAAACTTGTCCTGCGAAGTGGTTCAGTCGCAGAAGATTTTAGAAGAAGCTTTAGCTCTTCTAGATCCTTTTAAAAAAAGACTTGAACGAGCATCGAGATCAGTTCAAAAGGCGTTTACACTCGAAAAGCTCGCTGCTGCCATGACTGAGTATGATAAAGTTATTGGCAACGTGGATCAAACAAAACCTTTAAATGATCTTTATAAAATTTTATGTAATCCATGTTTTCTTTTAATTGCATCTCAAAATGTGAGAAAAGAGGCTGCTGTTGGACTAGATAATGTTGGAGGTGGTAACGTAACTCTAAGTGGTTTGCGTACATTATCAAAAGAACTTTCTTCTGAGCAATATAAATGTATACCTGTTCGGAGAGTTTATATTGATAAACCGCAAGGTGGTAAAAGACCTCTCGGAATACCAAGTACGCGCGATAAAATTGTGCAAAAAGCTATTTCAATGTTAATACAACCTACGTTTGAGATTAAGTTTGGTGATCATTCGCATGGGTATCGACCTAACAGGAGTTGCCATACTGCTCTTAATGCTATTCGTAAAAACGGTAATAGGACTACCTGGTTCATTGAGTTAGATCTGGTAACTGCTTTTGAAAAAGTTCACCACACATTCTTAATAGAAGAGGTGAAAAGTAAAATAGCAGACCAACAGATGATAGATTTGATATATAAAATATTAAAAGTTGGATATATTAATCCGCATGATATCTCTGATAGTAAATTAGATAAAAAGGAGGGAACTCCTCAGGGAAGTATTTTAAGCCCGCTATTTGCTAATATATTGTTTGATCGTTTCGATCGTTGGGTTGAAATGAACTTGTTAACTAAATACAATGTTCTCAGAAAAGACAATGTGAGTGAGAAATACAACGAGGCTGTCTATAAGCATCTTGGGACTAAATGGAATGATGTGCTAGAAGCCATAAAAAAGGCTGCACCGGATGTATGTAGAAAAAAAATTCGGATGGCACTTCGTGAAGTAAGGAAGCAACAAGCTGCTCAAAATAGAATCAAGTATTATGCAGATGACCCAAACCATAGAAAATTATGGTATGTTAGATATGCTGATGACATGCTGCTGGGATTAACAGGACCGAAAAAAGATGCTTTAGCAATCTTAGAGGAAATAAAAATAGCAGTGGATAAGGAGTTGAATATGCAAATTCATCCGGAAAAATCTGGTATAAAGCATCACTCTGATGGGGTTCTATTTCTCGGGTACAAATTATTGGGCAATTATGATGCTAAGCTTAACTATTCTGAAAGTCAAAGCCGTAAAAGCAATCATATTAAATTTTCTGTTCCAACAAAAAGATTATTAAAAAAATATATGGATAAAGGGTTTTTGCAGATTGCAAAAAAAGGGAAAAATATCAAGTACGTTGCAAGACGTGTGGACAAATGGATCTTTCTGCAAGAAGATTTTGAAGTGGTTAAAAGATTCAATGCAGTATTACGAGGTATTGCCAATTATTACTGTGGAACTGAATATCCGTCTGCCCTATATGAATTATGGGAACTCATGAGACGCTCTTTAGCTTTGACTCTTGCTCATAGACATAAAAAGCATTCAGCAAAGACTGGATTCCAAAAATGGGGACGCGATCTTATTGTTAAATATGAAGTCAAAAAAAAGGAAAAAGTAGAAAGTAGAGAGGTTAAATTTGAAATTCCAGATATTAAGTATGGGAAGTTTAAACGACCTGGCGCAATACAAGGTGAATTCTCATGGTTAATGTCTTCTACTACACCTTTAGGCGTTACTTTTCCTAAATCACTTAGTGGTATAGTTAGTGCCAAAGAGCTTCCATGTGCGATACCTAGTTGCCCTAATATGGCCGAAGAATGGCACCATATAACACCTAGAAAAAGGTTGAAACGTAAGAATCGAAAGCAAGCTCTTTATGTTGCCTATGGTTCACGTCAGATTCCTGTTTGTTCTGCTCATCATAAATTAATTACTTATGGTAAGTATGATGGACCTTCTTTACGAAAACTTCGCTCATATGACGCAGGGAATGTACCACGTAAATAAAGGTTTAAGTCTTAAGAGTTTCTAACTCTTTCTGTGATAGAGCGCGATATACCGGGAAACTCGTCTGTATCGTGCGGACTAGCGCTTAATTGAAGTTTACTTTGATTATTCGAACTAGTATCTATTAACTGATAGAAATTTTAATACTACTTTTTTTGATCCAGCAGGAGGAGGTGATCCAGTGTTGTATCAGCATTTATTTTGGTTTTTTGGTCACCCAGAAGTTTATATTTGTGCGCCATCTAGTCTCTTTTTTCGTTACGCTTTTTTAGATATGCTTAGTTATTATTTAGGTATTAAAACACTTCTCTGGAATGTTTGCGGAAACAATGACATTTCAAGCAGAGATAAAAGTCACTTGCGAGGGTCTATTAATCTCAAAAACAGTTGGCGAGTTACATTATATATGGGCAGGTTAACGAACAAGACACGTCTTGCCGATCTTCCACTGGATGACAGCTTTACCGTAGATAACAGGCTGTTTGAGCTTTGGGGTCCAACCAGTATGTATTGGATCTCTTTAATAACAAGTTCACGGTGCAGCACTCAGCTGGTTTATAGGATGCGTAGCCCTAAGTATAATATTGGCGGAATTAGAGGAAATTTGGGAAACTCCGTAGGACGAAAGTTCTATGAGAACGGAGGCCTTGTAAGAAGGCTAGGTCAAAGGCGTTTCAATTCAAATTCTAGCATTAGCGATAATTCGTGCGCTAGCCTAAAGGAATTTATAAACATTAATAAAAATACTAGACATTTTAACAACAAACTTATTCATATTATTTCAGACCCTGAAATACTTATTTTGGCGTATGAAATTCTTA
>Ga0102940_1001732_pt1 | contig 13688 bp, 13 predicted proteins | sample SalPonR2_C_D1_MG_FD_78215 | JGI IMG/M metagenome (GOLD analysis project Ga0102940, IMG submission 78215) | Salt pond soil microbial communities from South San Francisco under conditions of wetland restoration - Salt Pond MetaG R2_C_D1_MG | ecosystem: Environmental > Aquatic > Marine > Intertidal...
AACAACTGGAACTCATGAGTACGACGAAAGAGGACGAGTAAATACAAAGGGCTTGTTAGAAAATAGATAACTTATTTATAATTAACAGCTTAAATATAAATTTAAAGTAATGAGCGAATTAACACTGGCTACCCCGGCGCTATTGTTTTCGGCAATTTCACTGATCATGTTGGCCTACACAAACCGCTTTCTGGCATATGCTTCACTAGTGCGCAGTTTGCACGCCAAATACAAGGAGCATAAAGACAAGTTGCTGCTCTGGCAGATTAAAAACCTAAGAAAAAGGCTCACCCTTACCCGGGGCATGCAGGTTCTGGGAATTTCAAGTCTGCTGCTTTGCGTTGCCACCATGTTTTGCATCTATATCGGCACCATTACCCTGGCAGAAATAATCTTCGGAATAGCCCTGGTTATGCTAATCCTGTCGCTTGCCCTCCTGATCTGGGAGATTCAGATCTCTACCCGTGCACTGGATCTGCACCTTAGCGATATGGAGGAGTAGGATTTTTGCAGCAACGTAGCTATCTGACTTTATAGCCCGGCACTAATTATCTACATTCTTTTCCGAATCGCTAAATTGGTTTTATGGAATAAGAATCACTTTTATTTCGCGTATTCCAATAATAGAAAATATGGCTTCCCTGTTTTATTGCCGTTTGAGTCCGGAAAATGGTTAATGCATCAAATAGGAGCGTTATTCAGACTGCTGCGGTCTTTAATGCCAAAATCGATTACACAGTTGTATCTGAATTGTTTGTGGCCTCTGATAGCAACGCCCACAGAATTAAATCCAGGTTTGAGGGTATTTTTACGATGCCCCAGGTTTTTTACCCCATCATCAATGAGCAATGTTACTACAATATCAACGGCATTTGGATACCCGTAAGAGCAATTTTCTCCCACGTTAGAATATGGATTACCCATTAAAGGCTCAAATCGCTTATTGAAGTTTTTATGTCCAACATGACCGGTTCTTTCAGAGTAATTGGCATGGCCCTGGGCTATGCTTGTGAGATCCTCCTCGGGGTAAAGCAATCCAAGACCTTTTGTCTTTTTCAGATCGCGGTATAACGACCTGAGGTAAGCGTTATTCTCCACCTGTTTATTCTCAACATAAGCATCGAGTATGGTTTCTGCAAAGAGCGGTCCGTCGAGCCGTGCCAAATTCATAAAAAATACTACCTTTTTTTCTTCGTCGCTATAATATTCAAAATCCTTTGCTGTATTTGCTTTTTCAATCACCCCCGGATCCCACCGGGCCCATACATCATCTTGTGCGATAACAAAGTTACCCACTCCTGACAAACAAAATATATATACTGCTAAAATATCGTACCGCATAATTTAAAACTCTAATTAGTTCTTGCAGCCACTAATTAAACTACCAGCCTTGCTCATAAAAACAAACATCTTTCTCTACTCTATTGTTCAAAGCCCTTTCACTACAACACACGATTACAATCATGCTCTAATACCCCTTTAACAAGTGCTCTATAACTAACACTTCACCCAGTCACCCAGTCCTGTCACACAATCACGCTTTCACCACATATACCTGCCCCGATTCATACCGGATTATCTTCACTTCATCGCCTTTTTCTATTAATCCGAATTCAGCTTTTCCGTCATAAATCTCATCGTCAACCTGCACCTTGCCCGATGGACGCAATACCGTGTAAGCTGTTCCTGTTTTACCTACAAGGGTTCTCTGATTCGTATCTACACTGATATATCCTTCATTGGTATTCTGAGATTCGCCCAATACAAGCCTTGCGAAAGTATTTGTAGTAAGAACTTTACTGGCTGCCCAAATGGATACCGAAAGTCCAACAACAGCCGAAACCGTAACCACGCCAAACGACCGCATCAATAGGTTCATCCCTTCACCGGTGAATTCAAAATCGCGCAGCACATCATTATTTACCATGCTCATGGCCAGTCCGAATATCACGGCCAGCACCCCTGCAGCGCCTGCCACGCCGAATCCCGGGATAACAAACACTTCGACCAGCAACAAGATAATTCCCAGGATAAAAATCAATAACTCCCAATATTCTGCCATGCCCTCCAGGTATAATGGCGCAAAATACAGTAACGCCGCAAGGGCAGAGGCGGCGATTGGAAAGCCGATTCCCGGCGATTGTAATTCAAAATATATACCCCCGATGATCACCATGATGAGGATGCTGGAGACATAAGGACTGATTAGAAAACCTATGATCTTATCCATTCGCGAGGGATTATATTCCTTTAGTGTATACTCCTCAATTTCCACGAGTTCAAGAAGCTCTTTCCGGGTATTTATAATCCCTTCGCAAAAACCGTTTTCCACAGCTTCTGTGGCTGTGAAGGTGAGCACCTGGCCGGTGTCGCTGACCCCAGGCACAAATAACTTCGGATCCACCATCGCTTCGGCAATGGCCGGATCACGCCGCCAAACCAGCGAGGTGTCGCCATTGACGACCACCGTATCTTTTCCCTGTGCCTCAGCAGTAGCACGCATGGTAGCGCGCATATACGATTGAAACTTATCGGGTACCTGCTCGCCCGATTGGTTTACTACTGTTGCCGCTCCGATCTTGGCGCTGGGCTTCATGTAAATACTATCGCATGCAATGGAAATCAAAGCCCCCGCCGATGCAGCATTATCGTTAATGAACACATATACAGGAATCTCCGAGTTGAGAATAAACGTCCGGATGCTGTCCGCTGCGCTCACTTCACCACCATACGTATTCATATCAATCAGCACCAGGTCGGCACCCAGTTCACGCGCCTCTGCAAAAGCCAGCTTGGTAGTCCGCCAGATCGGTTTCGCAATCATCTCCTTAATTTCATAAACATACACCAACGGTACCTTTTTTTCTCCAATCGTGTCTTTTTGCGCTCCCTCTGAAATGCTGTCAGACAATCCTGGTATGTTATCTGCTTCCGCGGGATCGCCATTTGAGTCAGACACTGCAATGGTGTCGGCTGTTTCCTGCTTCAATTGCGTGGCAAAGGCAGAGGCGTATGATAATGTATTAGCCACCAGCAATAATGACAAGCAAATCAAAACCGGTATTCTTATTAATCTATTCATAATTACAATGATCAATTTTAACTGAACATATGGGATGAAACCATTTTTAATATAAATAAAACGGCCCAAAGGCATTTCTGGTATCATCTTTTTTCTTAATGCATAAAATTACAATAAATCTGCGAGATGTTAAGTCTGGAAAATTCCCTTAAATTTGTGGATTAAATATAAATTATGAGTTTACGATCATTACTTGCCGTTTCGCCGGTTGACGGCCGTTACCGTCCGAAAATAAAAGACCTTGAATCTTATTTTTCTGAATATGCCCTGATAAAATACCGCATTCATGTGGAAATAGAGTATTTTATATCGCTCGTGAAAGTGGGAGTTCCTCAACTTGAAAAATTTCCCGGTGATAAAGTTGATACCATCAGGGAGATATACAAATCATTTACCCCGGAAGACGGGCTTCGCGTGAAGGAGATTGAGGGTGTTACCAATCATGATGTGAAAGCGGTTGAGTATTATATCAAAGAGAAGTTCGAAAAACTTGGGCTATCTGGTTTTACAGAGTTTATCCATTTCGGACTTACCTCCCAGGATATCAATAATACCGCAACGCCTCTTTCTTTGAAAATTGCTCTTGAGAAAGTGTACTATCCTATGATAGAGGATATTATAGCCGAGCTGGAGCGCCTTGCGGAGGAATGGTGGGATATTCCCATGCTTGCACGTACACACGGACAGCCGGCCTCTCCCACGAGATTGGGAAAGGAATTGAGGGTATTCACATCCAGGATTGATGAGCAGCTTACGCAACTGGAGGAGATTCCTGTTCCGGCGAAGTTCGGGGGTGCAACAGGAAATATGAATGCCCATCAGGTGGCATATCCGGAGATTGACTGGTTTGAATTTGGCGAGGAATTTCTGGCCGAGACATTCGGACTGAAGCGCTCGTGGCCAACCACGCAGATAGAGCATTACGACAACCTGGCGTCGATTTTTCATGCAATGGCCAGGATCAACACCATATTGCTTGATCTCTCCCGCGATATATGGACATACATTTCTATGGATTATTTCGGACAGAAGATCAAGAAAGGGGAGGTGGGATCGTCGGCGATGCCCCACAAGGTGAACCCCATTGATTTCGAGAATGCCGAAGGGAACCTGGGTGTGGCTAATGCGATGTTCGAACACCTGGCCTCTAAACTGCCGGTGTCGCGACTTCAGCGTGATCTGACCGATTCAACGGTGTTACGTAACGTGGGCGTGCCTTTTGCCCATACGGTTATTTCCCTTAGTTCGTTGATGAAAGGACTGGGTAAATTGCTGGTGAATGAGGAGGCGATAGCGGCCGACCTGGAGAAAAACTGGGCGGTAGTGGCTGAGGCCATTCAAACGATTTTGCGCAGGGAAGGGTATCCGAAACCTTATGAAGCGCTGCTAAATCTGACCCGTAAAAACGAAAGAATCACCAAAGAGGCAATCCATCGTTTCATTGATACGTTAGATGTTAGTGAGAAGGTGAAGAAGGAGCTAAAAACGATTACGCCCATGAATTATACCGGGATTTGATTCTGAAGCCGGTTGGCCTGAAAAAGGCATATAATACAAGTAGTTTAGTTCAAAAATGCAGAGACTGTTGAAATATAAGAAATATGCACATTATAAATTTTATATGGCGCATTTTTCAGTAATCTATAAGATGATAAATTTTAAAAAAGTCTATGTTTAATCACAGGACTTTGTTTGCAGACCCCATTTTATGAAGCGCTTTTTTAAACTTTTTAAGTACCTGGTACCATACAAGTGGAGTGTTGTGATGAATGTTATATTCAATGTGCTGGGTGCGTTTTTTGCGCTCTTCTCTTTTGCAATGGTAATTCCTTTTTTGCAGGTATTATTCGATAACCAGCCCATGGTGACCGAGCCGGCACCATTTGAACTTAAATCGAGTTATCTCATCCATATGCTTAACTATTATTTAAGTACATTGATTATTGAATACGGAAAGCCTATGGGACTGGTACTGGTAAGCGTGCTGGTGGTTGTGTTCAGCTTTCTGAAAAATGGATTTCTTTATCTTGCCAACTACAAACTTGCCTCCGTACGTGCCTACACGGTGCGCGATATCAGATCGGAGATTTATGAAAAAGTACTGCGGCTGCCCCTCTCATATTTCAATGAAGCTCGTAAAGGCGATGTCATTACACGTATTTCTAATGATGTGCAGGAGATTGAAATGTCGATCATGAGTTCGCTGGCCATGTTTTTTCGTGATCCACTCACCATCGTGATTTATTTTGGGTTTCTGATTGCCACTAACTGGCAGCTTACAGTTTTCGTGATGGTGATCCTGCCATTGTCGGCAATAATGATTGGGACAATAGCCAGGAGCCTTCGGAGAAAGTCGTTCCGTGGACAGCGAAAGCTGGGTGTGATCCTTTCTATTATTGAGGAGACATTGTCGGGTTTACGTATTGTCAAGGGATTTAATGGCGAGAAGGAGATGAATGAGAAATTCAAAGCAGCCAATAGCAATTTCGCCAGGATGATGAAGAGCATTATCCGCCGCCGGCAAATGGCCAGTCCTCTAAGTGAATTTTTGGGAACGATTGTTTTGATGATCCTTATGGCATATGGGGGCTGGCTGGTACTTTCCGGGAACCAGGGTATGACCTCCGAAAATCTGATTTTCTTTTTGGTGGTGTTCAGTCAGGTGATCACTCCCGCGAAAAATTTCTCCACTGCCTGGTTTTCAATTCAGAAGGGAATGGCATCGGTCGATCGGGTAGATGAACTGTTGCAGGCAGATGAACGTATTGTTGAGAAGCCCGATGCCCGTGAGATAAAAGCGTTCTCCAGCGAAATAGAATTTAAGAATGTGACGTTCCGGTATGATAAGGAAGATGTTTTAAAAGGTATTAACCTTAAAATTAAAAAAGGACAGCGTATTGCACTGGTGGGTAAGTCAGGAGCAGGTAAGTCAACTTTGGTTGATTTACTTCCGCGGTTTATGGATCCGAATGAAGGTGAGATCCTGCTCGATGGGGTTCCGCTTACTGAATACCGCATCGCGGATGTACGAAACCTCATGGGAATAGTATCGCAGGAATCGGTGCTCTTTAACGATACATTTTTCAATAACATCGCTTTCGGGAATAGTGAAAAGGATATAAATGCGGCCGAGGATGCAGCGAAGGTGGCCAATGCAACAGATTTTATCTACGATACACCAGATGGCCTGCAGTCTAGTGTAGGCGAGAGTGGTAACAAGCTGAGCGGCGGACAAAAACAGCGGCTGAGCATTGCCAGGGCGGTGATGGCCAATCCGCCGATACTGATTCTGGATGAAGCCACTTCATCGCTCGATACGGAGAGTGAACGTCTGGTGCAGGATGCCATTGAATGGTTGATGGAAAGCCGCACATCGATTGTGATTGCCCACCGGTTGTCGACCATAAAGAATGCCGATCAGATAGTGGTGATCGATGAGGGAAGAATTGTGGAGACCGGTCGGCACGATGAGCTTGTGAATATCCGGGGAGGTGTTTACAGGAAATTGCATAAACTTCAGTCGTTTTGATGGTGGAATGGGTAAGAAGCTTACAAATTTTTGGCAATGCGCCTCATATCGACGCGGTCATCATCGGAAAAATGTTTTAAATTATGAGAATCAGTGGTTTCAGCATGGGTAAGAATGCCCATAAGCTTTATTATCCCCTGCGGCATGCGATCGAGTCTGTACTGCCCATATGCGATGAGTTTGTAGTGGCATTGGGCGATAGTGATGACGATGATACCACGCGGAAAGAGATTGAAGCCATTAACAGTGATAAGGTGCGGATTGTCAATACTACATGGGATATAGAAAAGTATCCCCGGGGGATGGAGCATGCACATCAGACAGATATTGCTAAGTCGTACTGCACGGGCGACTGGCTTTTTTATCTGCAATCGGACGAGGTAGTGCATGAGAAATTTTTGCCTGCTATAAAGGCACGGTGTGAGGAGTTGCTGGATGATCGTGAGGTTGAGGGTTTGCTGTTTAATTATATTCATTTCTGGGGAGATTACCGGCATATTCAGGATAATCATTGCTGGTACAGGAAGGAGATTCGGATCATAAGGAACGATCCGGATATTCATTCATGGGAGAGCGCACAGTCGTTCAGGCGGATACCAGATTTCGACGGGTTGAATTACAGGCGGCAGGAGAATACATATAAGTTGAAAGTAGCCCAGGTGGATGCATATATTTACCATTACGGATGGGTGCGCCCTCCCCGGGTGATGCAGAATAAGATCAAGGCTTTTACAGCAAATCACAAGGGTGTTGAAGAGCTGGAAAAGCGTGTGCGGCAGAAAAAATATGCCCATGAGTTTGATTATGGAAACCTTTCCAGGCTCCGACGCTTTGAAGGCAGTCACCCGGCAGTGCTGAAGCAGTGGATGAATCGGTTCGACTGGGAAGAGCAGCTTCGTTTTGAGGGTCAGGCTGAGTCGCTGAATCCTGTGAAGATGAAGCATGACTACCGAAAATATAAGGTCGTAAGCTGGATAGAGAAATACCTTCTGTTCGGTCTCCGCCTCGGCGAATTTAAAAATTACCGGTTGCTTCGGAGAAAATAGTTCTAAGAAAAACTTAATAGACAATTAATCATTCCGAAATACATATTGTACCCAATATACCTTCGCCAATTCGACTGCAGGAATATGGTGCTGGCATCTTCAATGCAGCTGCTACGAAATCAGCGCTCAAAAAAGCGATAAAGAAAAATTATGTGATGGTAAATGATACTATTGCAACTACGGCCACATTTATATATGGAGGTGAATGCATAACCTTATCCATTCCGGAAGAAATCAGCCCGAACAGGAAACTGGTCTTTCAACTAAATGTATTATTTGAAGACAGCCATATTGCAGTGATTCATAAACCAGCCGGTATTCTGGTTAGTGGCAATAGCTTTAAAACCGTTGCCAATGCATTATCTCAAAATATTCAACGTAGTAAACTTCCTGATGCAACTAAACCTCACCCTGTTCATCGGTTAGATTATGCAACTACAGGCATTTTATTGGTTGGGAAAACGCACAGCTGTATTCGTGCATTAAATAAAATGTTTGAAGACAAAAAGATAGAGAAAATATATTATGCAGTTACAATTGGTGAAATGAACAATCATGGAGAAATATCTTCAGAAATAGAGGGTAAGAAATCACTAACACACTATAGAATATCAGACACTGTTTTATCAAAAAGATTCGGCAAACTTAATTTGGTTGAACTGAAACCTCAAACAGGCAGAAGGCACCAATTGCGAAAACATCTGTCTGGTATAGGTAATCCAATACTGGGAGATAAAGAATATGGAATTGAGGAATTAATTTTAAGTGGTAAGGGTTTATATTTACATGCCTATTCATTGAGTTTTATACATCCATTTACAAATAAACAACTCTGTTTAAAAGATGAAATTCCTGAGAGGTTTAAGAAAATATTTAGTTCTAATAAAGCTGAAAATCTTTCTGATGTTTAGGACATAATAACAAACGAATATTGTAACATATAAAAAAGAAAACCCTCCACCGAACTGAATGAAAATGGAGTTTTGACTTCCGTCGAGCTCCGCTTCGCTACGGTTCTTGCAGCCACTATTTAGTAAAGGCATTCGTTTCCGCACTTGCATGCTCTGGTACTGGTTATAATTTAATTACTTAATCGAAGATTTAAAGATAAGAGATTATGCTCGTTATATTATTTTTCCTGCAATTAATCTCATGCAAATTTTTTCGATCTGAATATGGCACAAGACTGAAATTTAATTTAACTTTCCAGCTTCAATGGGTGGAGCTATCGTTGATATTTTGAATAATAGAAACTAACAAGTTTATGGCTGTAACATTAATCGAATTGTTAATAATGTTGAATCCTTTTGCACTCTTCCTTTACCTGGAACCAGTAAGGAAAGATTTGAATCATAAACAATTTTTGACTGTGATTTTTAAAGCAACCCTTATTTCACTGACAATTTGTTATGTGTTTTTTTTCTCAGGAGAATTTTTGTTTAGAAAAGTTTTCTTAATTGACTTTGAATCTTTTAGAATTTTTGGCGGCATTATTATCTTTTCATATGCGTACTTTTTTATTGTAAAAGGGCAGCGGGCCCTGATTATGATTAAAGAAAATTTAGATGATTTAGCATCTGAAATAGCCCTCCCGTTTATGGTTGGAGCAGGTACCATATCTATAACTATTATAGCATCATACAGGCATACAAAACTGGTTGGCGTTTTAATTTTATTAACAGCTTATGTGATAAATTTTCTTGCAATTTTTTTATTAAATAAAATGCGTGATTCTTTGGAAGGTAAAAAGCTAAAGACTGCTTACGATAAGAATATGGAAGTACTATTAAGACTAAATGGCTTCTTTATTGGAGCGATTGGTGTTAATATGGTTCTGACCGGGATTAAGAACATGTTTGATATTGGCGTATAAAAAGCACCTTACACAATATATGTTGTGTTTGTTGAAAAACACGAAATATATTCATTATCATTTTTTCAGCAGCCCGAATTAGCCATTGGGTTTTGGTTGATTTTGTTTTAATTATCGTTGCTGTTTTAACGCTTAAATCCCGATTACCCACTCAGCAATCCCTTTAAACATCCCGTTTCCTGCTGTCTCTTCAATCACATAGAAGATAAAGAACAGGTATAGCAACGCAAGGATTGCTCCTGTACGGCGGTTCAGTTTGCGGTTGAAAATGAATACCGGTACAATGATGATATTAACGATCCACATGGCAATCCAGAAGCTGATGCTCAAAACCCTTGTAGGATAGGACATTTCAATGGGACCGTTAAGCATCGTGTATATTAACAGGGGAACGCCAAGTGCAAACGACAGGTCGAAAATGTTACTGCCTATGGCATTTGAAATGGAGTCGTTGTGGTTTCCCTTCCGGGCATCGCGCACCGATACCATGGTATCGGGAATGCTGGTAGCTGCAGCAGCAAGCAGCACAGATAAAAACACAATAGGCAGATCCAGTCCGGGCAGCTGCATACCAAACAACTCATAATGCGCATCCCCAAGAAGCTCTGTTCCTTTAACGAGGAGCCATGTTCCCAGACTCATAAAAAATGTGGAAACAAGCAGGGTAACCCAGGCATTGGCAGTGTTGAGGTTTTTACCGTTCAGTAAAAGCTGTTTTATCTCCAGCAGAAATACATGCTTAGGAACGATTTTCACACGATCAATGGCATAATCTTCCGGATTATGCTCCACCCTATTGTCGAACCCAAACCCTTTACGCAATAAAAACAGGTACACCAGGTAGATAAAAATCAATGCCAAACCGTGCATAGGGACAATCACCTGTCGTGAGATTAAAAAAATAAAAATCACATTGGCAAACACCAGAAAAAGCCCGTCGCGCATGATCACTTTGCGGTCGAGCGAAAACAGGTTATCTTTCATTCTGATCCTGCCAAAAAGGATGATTGCCAACGGGATCACCAGGATATTGAAAACTGCACTGCCTGCGACAACCCCCAGACCGCCCGAAAAGCTATCTACAAACTCACCCTTGTTGTTTACTGAAAAGAGAAAGAACAGCGTTGTGAGAAATTCCGGCATACTGCTGGCTACGGCATTTATTGTAGCGCCTTTTACACCGTGCGACATCCTGCGGCCCAGGAAATCAGCCGCCGTTTCAAATCCGTCGGTGCTTTTCCAAATCAAATGACCGCTAATCAGTATAAAAACCAACGGAATAAGTATGCCTAAAAAACTTTCCAAAATAAACTATCTCTTATCTGCAGGTTATTAATTCCGGGTTGATCAATTTTTCGACGATTATTTAAACGTCATTTCAACCTATGATCATAAAATATTTTCTTTTAATATATTACTCTGTTTTCCCCTTCGATCGCTCAGATAATTTAGTCAGCCAAACACCCAGCATCATACCGGCAATAATAAAAATCATTGCATAATCTTTTATAAAAGTCATCTCCGTAAACTCATTTAATATCACCAGAATAATAGTAACAACAATAATTCCTATTGCAGGAAGCATGATTTTTCTCATCGATAAATCTAATTTAGTTAATAAAACTGCAAATGTACTAAAAAGTTGAGTGTAGAGTTTAAATATCTATATTCGTAGAGAATGAAATTATTTTCATGCACCGAAAAATTATTTTCACATACCTGCTAGTATCGCTACCCATGTTATCCCTTTTTCCAGGGGAGCGCAAATGCGATACGCTGCAGCGGCTGCCAATGGAGGTTTCGTTCTGGGGTCACCATGGCTACCTGTTGCCGCACCATCGGTCCATGGCTTTTTATACCACCGATAATATAAACGGGGGAGAGGTCTTTATCTCAGGATTTTTACCAGAAGTTGTCACCCGCCGTCCCACCAGTTTCGGCGTGGGATACTACTACTCCAACATGGGAAGCCGTGAAGTTTACGGCCGTGTTCATGGCCTCTACACAGCTATTGAGGCCGATTTCTGTCGATTCCGTCTGCCCTTTATAAGGTGGCCATTTTATTTCAGGCAGACCACTGCATTTGGTTTGAGCTATAACACCGAGCGGTTCGATATCGGCAACAATTATTCCAACCGCGCCATCGGGTCGCACCTCAATGCTTATGTATCTGTGTCGGTAGATTTCGTGGTCCAAATAAACGACCGGCTTTCAATATCTGCCGGTCCGTCGGCAGTCCACACTTCTAATGGTAATATCCGGCATCCTAATTTCGGACTGAATCTTGCTAATGCCCGTGCTGGTCTGAGCTACAAAATCCAATCCCCGTTCAGTTCTGAAAATACTGTGTCAGGGGAAATACTACCATCCGGCACCAGCGAAACAACCGATCATATTGCGCTCCCCCGGAAAAATTCACCATTCAGAGCCCAACGGTTACAGATTATTACTTCAGGGGGCATTCGCCAGCTTTCTCATAAGATTCGTGAGAATTTTTTCGTAGGATCGCTGTTGGCCGACTATTCATACAGGATTCACCGTTACCAGGCCTGGGGCGTGGGAGTCGATTTTATTTGGGATGCAACCGAAGGGCGGGAGACGTATGTGACCGAACCGCGTGTGGAGAATATTGTTCCCTGGCATATCGGTGTGCATCTAACGTGGGAGCGCATCTGGAACCGTTTTTCTATGGTGCTCCAGCCGGGCTATAAGGTGGTGACGCTTTCGGAACATAGTTTTATGCAGTATAACAGGGCAGGAATTCGATACCGACCACGTGAGAATATTATTTTGAGTTGTGCCATTAAGGCACATGAGTTTAGAGCCGATTTTATAGAGTTTGGTGTGGGGGTGGAGATTGGGGAATAGAGGATGGAGAATGGGGAATGGTGGATGGAGAATGAGCGGATAGGAAATTTATTAATATGTATTTGATAAGGAAGTGTGTATATGGGTTGTTTTTGGTATTCGTGCTGCTGATGTGGCATGGGTGTGAGAAGGTAATCCTCTCGGGGGAGGGTGAGCTACTTACCGTGAGTGAGGAATATGATGTTTTTGAGGGTATTACATTCTATGATATTTTTCATGTGAGGCTGTTATCGGATTCTGTATTCTCGGTCGCGTTAAAAGTACATGAAAAGTACAGGGATAATGTTTCTTTTATCCTCGATTCCGGGGTTATCAGTTTCTACGACAAAAATCCTGAACGATGGTTGCCTGAATATCCATGGCCTGTTGTGGAAATCAGGTTCCCACGGCTGGATGGGAAGTTGTTCCTGGAATCTCCCGTGTGGATTACTACCCCGGATACATTGCGCGTTCCCCGGTTAAACCTGCTTTCACTTGGTAAGACAGGCGATTTTAATATTACCATGGAAACGGAATCTTTTCAATTTGTAACCGGATCGGATAACTCGGGAATGTATACATTTCAGGGGTCGGCAGAATCGGCGAGGATCTGGCCCAGAGGCAGCAGTCAGGTTAACGCTGCTAATCTTCGAATGCAACGTTGTAATGTATATAGTAATTCGATTGGCGATTGTAGCGTTTATGTTACGGGGCGACTGGAAGTCAGGTTGAACACAATGGGAGATGTGGTTTATTATGGCGATCCCGATGAGGTAATGCTTGTCGAGGAGAGTGGCGAAGGAAGGCTGATTAAGGCCGATTAAATTCCAGGTGTTAAAATTCCAGGTGTTACGTGATTTTGAATTCCTGATATAAGTCGATATTATGACGCAACCTTTTTTTAGCGGTCTGCATCCTGAGATCAGAACAGGAACTCAAATGGCTTTTATGTGTTTATCTTAAACATACGGTTTTCTTGCAAGTATTATTTATTAACCTCTCAATATTGAGTAAAAATTGTTAGTTATGAAGAATATAAGTTTCCTTACAGTAATAGTATTTTTTATGTCGACTACCTCTTGCGGTGAAATTATAAACAGGGGAGATGATCCTACACCGGTGGAGCTAAATCTTAAGGCTGCAGAAATTATTGATGTAAATCAGAAGTTTGCTTTTGAACTCTTTTCTGAGGTGTGTTCTCTGAGTACAGAAGAAAATATAATGATTTCCCCGCTCAGTGTTTCTTACGCGTTGGGGATGACCTACAACGGAGCAGCAGGGACTACCCTTGATGCATTTAACGATGTGCTT
>Ga0102940_1001734_pt1 | contig 13672 bp, 18 predicted proteins | sample SalPonR2_C_D1_MG_FD_78215 | JGI IMG/M metagenome (GOLD analysis project Ga0102940, IMG submission 78215) | Salt pond soil microbial communities from South San Francisco under conditions of wetland restoration - Salt Pond MetaG R2_C_D1_MG | ecosystem: Environmental > Aquatic > Marine > Intertidal...
ATGAAGAATTGCATGACGTAGGGTACTTACCCATAACAGCAAAATATGTGCCCGAAGGGACAGAAGTACCAATGGGTACCCCGGTTCTAACAATAGTAAACTCACGTAAAGAGTTCTATTGGATTACGAACTATTTAGAGACTTTATTGAGTAATCTATTATGGTTACCGATGAACTCAGCCACTATAGCTTTACATTACCGAAGATTAGGTGAAGAGTGGGCTATGAAAACTGATCAAGAAAATGTAGGTTTGGTTTCAAAATTCATGATGCATGACTTCTCAATGAGAGGCATGGGGGGATTAGATTCCTCAATTTCTTCAGGGATGGGTCACGCGTTTGTTTTGGGAGGATCGGATAGCTTACCAGCAATACAAGCCCTACGATATTATTATAAAGCAGATGGGAACATTATAACGGGAGTTCCTGCAACTGAACATTCAGTAATGAGTGCTGGTACCAGAGAAGGTGAAATTGAGACGTTTAAAAGGCTCCTGAAAACCTATCCGACTGGGCCATTGTCAGTAGTTTCTGATACTTGGGACTTGTGGAAAGTCTTAACCGAGTATCTTCCTGAGTTGAAAGATGAAATCATGTCGAGAGATGGTAAGTTAGTCATTCGCCCAGACAGTGGGGACCCTGTTGATATTATTTGTGGGCTTAACTCTTACTCGACAGAATCGGAAGAAACTCACCTAAGAGCTGGTAGAAATCTAAAGAAAGGTGATAACTATTATCACGGGTTAGATGGTCGAGAAGTTTCCGAACAAGAATGGAAAGGTGTAATTGAACTATTATGGGATATTTTCGGCGGAACCGTAAACGAACAAGGGTATAAGGTTCTTGACCCTCACATTGGGGCTATATATGGAGACTCAATAACATACGACCGGGCTCAACAAATTTACGAGCGATTGGAAGCCAAAGGTTTTGCATCAACAAACATTGTGTTAGGTATAGGATCGTTCACATACCAGTATAACACTAGAGACACTCTAGGTTTTGCAATGAAAGCGACCGCAGTTATGGTAGATGGTGAGTGGAGAGAAATCTATAAGGACCCGGTGACAGATAATGGAGATAAGAAATCCGCTAAAGGTCTTCTCCATGTTTACGTTGATGATGATGGTAATGTTGCCTTTAAAGATCAAGCAACATTTGATGAAGAAAGAAAAGGAATTCTATTACCGTGGGGGTACAGATATTATGATACGTTCAATCAAATACGTGAAAGAATTGATTCTTTAGTGTAAACCAATAAGGGGTGTGGTTAATAGCCCACCCCTCTTTTTTAACTAAAATTAAACCAAATAGGTAATTATGAAACTAAAAATTAAATGTAAAGATACCACTACCCCTATATATTACGACAATGTAGTATCGGTCTTCCAAGAAGGGGCTACCTTGGCTGTATTGTTTGAGGATGGTAGTGTGAGAAACTTCCCTCATATTCATATTTGGTATTGGGAAACTACACAACCAAGAGAAAAAACTAAATCAAAAAACGAATTATAATGATAGTAGTAGGGATTTTCATGATCGTAATGTTCATTCTTGCGATCATTCATATAATCAGAAATGGTAGAAACTTTTAATATGGCTAAATTAACAACGACTCAGAAACATGAGATTTACGAAACCGTACACAATTATCCTTCTAAACATGGAGAAGGGTTGACCCCAAAAGAGGAACGGAGTATTCTGAAAAATTACCCGGAGGTTGATACATACGAATATTTCAAGAAAATGGGGATTCATACAGTGCTTGAAAAAGGTGGTGAAATTCTAACTTTGCATAACGATATTTATAATACCATCATACAATGTCTAGAGAAAAGGGACTCTGACTTACATGAATTAGATTAAAACAACGAATATGGCAGAAAAAAAGAAAACTTACGAAATATTCATAAAGTTTACAACCATGTTGAAAGTTGCATTAATAATATTATTATGTGCAAATGCTTACTCACTTATACTACCGGTTGATGATGAACCCAAAGATGCTTTGACTTTACTGAAAGGTGAAGATGTGTATGATCCGGTTACGACATCCACCGAATGGATAATACGAGAGGGTAATCACTACTTTTTTTGCAGAATGATGACCAAGGAGTTTATATTTGTAGACAATGAGGGTAATATGATCATCAGAGGGGTAGAGGAGGAGTATGAGGTTAATTACAAGAATGCAGGAGTGGAGAAAAGATATATTTTTAATAGCTTAGAAGATATGAACAAATTAATTAACACCACGTTAAAGAGAACGGAATAATTATGATTCAAATATGAAAACTAAACCGAAATTACTAATAATGGGCTATGGTCGTCACGGAAAGGACGAAATGGCTAATACGCTTAAAAAACATTTTGACTTTAAAGCGGAGTCATCGTCCATGGCAGCAGCTAGGATATTCATATACGACCTACTGAAAGATAAGTATGGATATGAAAGCTTTGAAGAATGTTACCGAGACAGGGCTAATAACAGACCTGAATGGTTTGACTTAATCACAGAGTATAATAGAGATGACCCTTCTAGGTTAGCAAGGGAAATTCTTAAAGATAACGACTGTTATGTTGGTATGAGGAACCGAACAGAGGTACGTACTTGTGATAAAGAAGGTGTATTTGATCTTATCGTATGGGTCGATGCAGGGGAGAGGGTTCCGCCCGAGAGCTCAGATTCTTGTGAGGTTTCTAAAGAGGATGCTCATATGATCATTACAAATAATGGAACCCTCTCTGAGTTTAGGGAGAAAGTTATTAAATTTGGTGATCAGTTATACGAAAGAAAACATCTAGGTGTAAAGTTGATACCAAGGATTGGTTTAGACATAGATGGAGTATTAGCTGACTTCAACCTACACTTCCTACGTAAAATGAAAGATGAGGGTGTGATAGAGGATGCTCATACGCCAGCCACTGATTGGAATGATCCTAGGTTTAGAGAAAACTTTTGGAGGGTTAATAGCGACAAGGATTTCTGGCTAGGGATACCTAGAATGTTGGACCCATTTAACATTGACTACCCGGTGGCGGCTTACATAACAGCTCGACCGATAGCTACGGAAGTATCAGAAAGATGGTTGAGTGAGAATGGTTTCCCCGATGCTCCAGTGATTACTGTGGGCCAGGACGGAGACAAGGTGAGCGCCATAAACGAATTAGATTTGGATGTGTTTGCTGATGACGGTTGGCACAATTTCTATAAAATTGAACAATCTGGTGCAGTTGACGTTAATTTTTTAGTGGACCGACCACACAACAGAAAGTTTCAAATTGAAGATTGGAAGAGACTTTATCATGTTGGTGAGCTCAAACACCGGTTGGGTTTATCCAAAGTCCCGAATGAAATCAAAAATCTTAACAACAAAACATTAAATATATGAATTTGAGAAATCAAATATTAAACAGGACTAAACATTTAAATAAGATGCTGTTGCCGAAATATTCAACAGACTCTAAAGCTGGGAGGGATATTCAGAGAAAAATAAGAGATCATCGAAAGGTTAACCAAGTAGCTCGATTCTATGTTCTAATTAGTATAACCGATTGGGGTCTTGGGTTACGCATTAAGAAAGCTTCACCTTTGACAGGTTTCTTAGCGTGTGCTACCTTACAATTGCTTTTCGTTGAAGTAAACCTCTACCTATGGGGAATTATTAATAAAAAATGGATAAGAAAGTATGCAGCAGCAAGGACGAACATGCCCGGTTTACCGAAAAGTAATAAGTAATATAAACAGTGTAGGTGATGTTGTGGAGATATACACCGCCGGTAAGTTTGAAGGGGAGGCTGAACTTTTAGCCAGGTTGCCTGACCGAGAGGTACCTTATATTCAGAGTAATTGCATAGGATGTGGGGCAATTTTAAGCTTTATCAAACATAGATATAGGGTAAAATTTATATCCGGACCGAATAAAGGTTGGACTACTGCTAGAAAAATACCTCAGTTCCATCATATTGGTTCAATACTATCAACAAAAACGAGATATGAAGAAGAAGAATAAAAGAGAAGGACCTGCCGATAGGTTATACTCATATGACATAGAGACGTACCCTAACTTATTCACCTTTGTAGCTAAGGATTATTACGCCGGAGATTACAAGAGGTTCTATATCAGTGAGTATGGTGGAGGATGGTGTGATAAAAAAGGCAAGCTTGTAGATCCCGAACAGGAATTACTTTTTAGCTTTGATGATTTTATAGAATTCGTATTCGATGCTAAAAGATGGTTCGTTGGTTTCAACAATATAGGGTTTGACGGGCAAGTTATGCAAAAGATTATGGAGATTGGTCCAAGTGTTACAGCTAGACAAATATACGCGTTCTCCCAAGACGTAATAGAGTCAGAATGGCCACCATATAGAGAGAAAAGTCTGGAGATGAACCAGATGGACCTGTTCAAGATGTGGTCATTTGATAACTCAGCCAGAAGGACCTCTCTCAAATGGTTAGAGTTCACTATGCGGAGTAAAGGGATAAAAGATTTACCCTACCCTTTCGATAAAGATATAACCGAGAAACAAATACCTAAGGTAGTCAAATATAACGACTACGATGTTGATAAAACAGAGGCCCTTTTGGATATCTCTTTTGGTAAAATAGAACTTCGAAAGGAGATAATGAAGAGTTATAACAACGATACCTCTTTTTTGAATCTAGGAGATACTAACTTGGGGGCTAAAATGTTCCTTCACGACCTGGCTGACGACATGGGAATACCTGCCAAAGAACTGAACAAGAAAAGAACTGATCCAAAAACAATACATGTTGATGATTTAATATTACCTTACATTGAGTTCGAATCTGAAGAGTTTAGCGAAATACTAGACTTTTATAGAGATGTGTCTGTAACAATGGAAGATGACGGTTACGTTAAACTTAAAGGGGTAATAAGTAATAAGGTTGAGTTTAAAGGTTTAGAGTACGTATATGGGGCCGGCGGACTACACGCAAGCATGAGTAATAAAATAGTAAAAGCTAAGAAAGGCTATCGAATTATTGATGTGGATGTTAAGTCTTACTACCCCAACCTAGCTATCGTTAATGGGTGGTTCCCATCTCACCTGTCTAAGAAATTTTGTGAGAGATATAAAGAGATGTACGACAAGAGAGCATCGATCCCTAAGTCTAACCCTTGGAACCTTGCATATAAACTTGGACTAAACGCTGTGTTCGGAAAATCTAACTCCAAATACAGTTACCTTTATGATCCGGAGTTTACATTAAGTATAACTATCAACGGTCAGTTACTCCTGAGCATGTTATGTGAATGGTTGAATGATATAGGTACTGTCATTCAAGCCAATACAGATGGTGTCAGCGTTCTCATAAAAGATGAAGATTATGGGTCCCTTCAGGAGATTAAAGAGGAGTGGATGGAAATGACTGGGCTCATCCTTGAAGAAGACGAGTATAAACAAATGGCCATGCGAGACGTTAACAATTACCACGCAATATTTGTAGACGGTAGTGTTAAACGAAAAGGGGCCTATGAAATCTATGATGATGTTGTTGGTAACGAAGCTTATCATAAAAATCCATCAGGATCGGTAATACCGTCCATGGTTGACATGTACTATACAGAAGGAACACCTCCGAACGAGTCGATAGAAGGGTTTGATAACTTTCACGACTTCATGTTCGGTTTCAAAAAGAAAAGTAATTTTGAGTTCCTTTTGTTGAACGCAAAAGAGAATGGCTTTGTTGATATAGATAGAAACTCCGATAGGGTTCTTAGGTATTATGTGAGCAAAGAGGGATTCTCTGCTTACAAACAGTACCTGTCAGGTAAGAATTTGGGAAGCATTACTACCCTATTAAAGGATAAGTTAATAACACCTAACCAATATGCTAGAACAATAAAACCGCATTTGTATGAAGATTTGGACGTAAATTATTACATTAAAGAAGCACAGGATATGATTGATTCATTAGAAAATTACCAATATTGATGAGAAACAAAAAACTTTATAACGGTCTAAGCTCCGATCAGTGGAGTTTTATAAACCCTAAAGTCTCGCAAAAGAAGGCTTACGAAGAACTTATAAAACGACAGAAGGGTGAAATTGAGCCCATCAGGACTGGATGGAAAACTGTAGATCAGACCTATTTCGATGGATTTGAGAATGGTTGGATGGTAGCAATCGCCGGGTCCTCCGGGACCGGTAAGACGGCATTCATGATTCAGATGTTAGATCAGATGGCTAGGGTTAATAAAAAACCTATGGCCTATGTGATCTACTCTTTCGAAATGACAGACAAGAGGGTCATACACCGTATGATATCTTACACTTATAGGAAAGATATGAGATCTCTATACTCTGTAGGGAAGGGCGATAAGATCTCAGTTAGGGATTTCAAAAAGATGCAAGAGCAAGAGCTACCATTTGTGCAACAATCTTCTACGTTCGTTACAGAATCTCTCGATCCGTATGAAATGGTTGAACATAACAAAGCATTCAGAGAGATGCTGATAGCTAAACATGGTCCAGAGATAGGAGCAAATATGACCATGGTTACTATCGTTGATCACCTTTTGTTAGCAAGGGGTGCTCAGTCAAAAAGCGGTCTGGATGATTTAATACTTGCTCAGAATGAGTACAAGAAGTATGATGAGAACACGCTGCAGATAAACCTGGTGCAACTTAACAGAAACTTTGATGAGGTGAGTAGAGCATCAGTGGATTCCCCAGGAAAGCATTATCCTATTAAGTCGGACCTATACGGCTCTGACGTTATTTGGCAGACCTGTGACTCAGTTATGTGCCTATCTAACCCGTCCGATAGAGGTCTACCTTTTTATGGTCCGGAGAAGTTTAGGGTTGAGGATGGGAAAACCGAACTACCTTATGTGTTCCTTCACCACCTTAAAAATAGAGAGGCTGGAAGAAAGGGGTCAATCACACCTTTCATTTTCGAAGGGCAGTATTATAAATTTATTGAAGCATTTGATGCACCATGGCGGAACAATTCCGACACCATGAGTGTTGAAGATATGTAAACTATTAACTAAACAAAACGAAAAATTATGAGCAAATGGATTAAAGAAGAGTTGGCAACAACACCGAAAGCTGAATCTACTATTGTAAGAATCGGTAAACCGAAGAGTGGATTTGTTGAGGTTGAGATGGAGAATGGAGATCACGCGCAGACTTCTATACACGGAAGTAACCTCAAAGAGGGGGATTCTGTGGAATACAAGATACGTAAGTATAAATTTACAGACAAGGATGATCCGGACAACGTGTTTACGACAAATAGCTATATTGGGTTGAAACTTAAAGGGGTTGGTCATTGTATCAGAGCTTTGCAAGGTGTTGATCCAAGTAACATTATTTTTGTAGACATTGAGACAGTATCTGTTGTAGAGAAGCTTAAAAAGAATAGTGACCTGTATGAATCTTGGGCATACAAAATGGAGAGATCTAAGAATATGACAGACATGTATGAGTTGAAAAATACTTACAAAGAGCATTCTACCTTGTACCCTGAGTTCTCAAGAGTTTTCTGTGTAAGCATTGGACGGTTTGTTGATGGTGAATTGAAAGTGATCAGCTACCATGATGATAACGAAGAAGATTTGTTGGCACAAGCGGGTACTATACTAGCTAAGTACTCTTCTAAGAGAAATGTTCAAATCTGTGGACACTCAGTTAAAGGTTTCGATGTTCCATTCTTAATGAGAAGGATGATCATAAACGGTGTAGAAGTTCCTGAAATATTGGATGTATCTGGATTAAAACCATGGGAAGTTAAACTTCTAGATACTTACGAGCTATGGAAGGGATCAGGATACAACAGCGCCAGCCTTGTTAATATTACCACGGCCATGGGACTACCCTCACCTAAAGGAGAGATCACCGGTAAGGATGTCAATAAGGTGTACTGGGAAGGTGAACGTGAGAAAATCGTAAGGTACTGTGAGCAGGATGTATTAGCGGTAGCTAACATAACATTTAAAATGATGGGCATACCTACCCTAGAGAATTATGAAAGTTTGACCTCATTTAAAGCAAAGGATGGCGCTGAGGAGGAGGAATAAGAAAGGTATAACTAGAGGCCGGTATGGTTTCCCATTGGCACCAGAGGTTGATAATGTCTACCTAGATGCTATACGCTATATCGGCCTATCTAGAACTAAGGACTATGAGACTGTTGTATTAGAGTTTAGGAGAGGTAGTAAATACCTGGTAGACTTGAATTACTTCGAAGGAGATATGGATTACAAGGATTATGATACTTACTTGAAGAAGACAGCATTTAAGAAGTTGAAGTTGGAAAGGTTAGGTCATGTGTTTCTAAACAGAGAGGTTATGGCCCGGATTAATGCAGAATCAGAAGGAATAGACGATTATGTAAATTTTTTAACAAAAGAACTAGAAAAAGTGAACTGTCAGGAGACTAAATTGGTTATAAAGACAGTGCGAGATAAGAAAGGTTTTATAAGCCTTCCTCATTTCGGAGACTATATCAAGCTGCAAGGGTCTGAAGACAAGTCCTTCAGTTATGATGACTACGAATCTAAAAACATTGAATCATTTAAAAATTGAAAACATGAGTGAAGAAAGAATGGCCCTAATAAAGGCCGACCTAAGAGCAAATGAAGCTTTATTCTACAGAATCGATGAGTCTGGGGAAAAGACTAACGGATCCGAGACTATGTCCGGCGAAGTTGAGGCCATCTACCTTGGTGTAGAAAAGAATGAGAAGTATGGAGATAAATACTCCATCGTTATAGACCTGGTAGACGAAGAATTGGATATGCTTAACCGGGTCATAATTAATCAAAGTTCTGCAGCATCCGGACTAGTGGCAAGTCTTGTTGATGTAGACCTTGTAGGTAAGAATTTATGGATGGCATTAAATGTGTCTGACCCGGTAAAATCAAAAGCAGCAGGGAGAGCTATTCGTTTTGTAAACATATACTCTACGATAGATAGAGAGAAGACAGAGTGGGGTATTAGTATCGAAGATATGCAGGATTTGAAAAAGAATGTTGATTTCTTTTGCGATACTGTAGAAAGTTTGGATGGTTTTGTTGATGAGATTTCAATAGATCTTCCTCGAAAGCAGAAGTCTAACAGATCTTCTAGGTCCAGCCGATCGGAAAGAAAAGGTCGTGGGTCTTCCAGGAGAAGTCGCCGGGGTTCATCCAGAAGGGAAGAATCTGAAAATGCAACTGAAAAGGATTCTCCGGACACAAAGGCTAAGCCTAAAAGGTCTAGAAGGAAGAAAAGAGACATTACAGAGGATGATGTTCCTAATATTGATGTAAAAGGTGTTGAGGTACCAGAAACACCACCAACGCCTTACGAAGATGATGATTTACCTTTTTAAATGATTTGTTTGTCCATTAGTTGGTAGTAAGGAGGGGGTGTTGTTGCAAGCACTCCCTCTTTTTTTTTTAATCAAAAAATTGAGTAAATGTTTGGAGAGATATGTGATCTGGAAATGATAAGAATGTACCTAAAGGATGAGGAGATTTATGATCACTACTTTGACTTTTCTTATACAAACAAGTTTAGCTCCCCTTATAGGTTCGACCCATCACCTTCTCTATCCTTTAAACAGTTAGAAGACGGTACTGTGATGTGGAAAGATTTTGGGGACCCTGATCAAAAGCATTTCGACCCACCAGGGTTGGTAATGAAGATATACGATGAGACTTATTTTGAGTCTTGTATGAGAATATGGAGGGATTTAGTCATATATAGAAAGTCTGAGTTCAAGGAGTTAGACGTATCCAAATTCGCCAAAGGTAAGTATGTTTCGGAAAGTAAATATTCCTTTGAGTTTTTCGATGATTCTGAATTTATCGGAAAGTATATGGAGGATTTAGGTATTGATACTAATGTGATGAAGCTCGCCGGCGTTCGGCCTGTTCAAACAGTTTATTTCGAAGGAGAGATTAAGTGGGAATGGTCCGACGATGACCCTATATACCATTACAAGATCGATGAGGATGGTTGGAAGTTGTACCGGCCTTTAGACGATAGTTACAAGAACAGGGATAAATTTCGAGCTGAGAACATATATGGTAAACTCGAGTGTCTAAATTTAGCAAACGGTGAATCCAAAGTTCTAATTATAACTAAATCCACAAAGGACTGCCTGTTGTTGAAAACGATAGGGTATGATTGTGTAGCACCTACATCAGAAAGCTCAACAGTTGGTGTCAAGAATAATATTGCTGATTGGTATGAGCAATACGATTACATATTTGTTTTATTCGATAACGATAGTGGTGGTATCAAAGGGGCCAAGAAGTTACTAAGGCTTTTCAGTAAGATGATCGATGCTTCCTTTGTATTATCTACTAAAAATAAGGATGAGAAAGACTGCGCGGACTATGTTAACAAATATAGTATAGAGAGGCTTAAACAATTAGTAGATGCTTATGTTAAACACCTAACATCAAAGATCGATATACAAAAAATGGAAGATGAGGATTAATTTTTGGATATATGGGCAATTATTCGTAAATTTGCTCTTCACTCTAAAAACTAAAAACGATGGGAAAGACAGCAGATTATTATAAGAAGAACCCTAAAGCTAAAGCTAAAAAGTTAGCTTATGATAAAAAATATCAGAAGAAGGATAGGGTAAAAAAGTATCAAAGAAAGCTCAAGAAGAAACGATACAAGGACGCGAAGAAAGGAAACCCTAGGGCTCAAAAAGGGTCAGGGTATGATTACGATCACGGGTCCAAGCGTTACTTGAAAGCTTCCAAGAATAGGGGTAAAACCTCCGGCACCCCTGGAGATAAAAGAGCTAGAGGTAAAGGAAACAAAAAGAAAAAATAAACAAAAATGGCAAAAATTGAAATGGACATCTCTGAGTACGAAAGTATGAAAGAGAACAAAGTGTTACTCGAAAAATCTTTAGAAAAAGAAAGAGCTTTACAAAAAGAAATTAAAAAATTAACTGATGAGAAAGTTGAAGCTTTAGAAGCCGCTCAAAGGAAAATAGTTAAGGTTTCTAAGAAGGAGGTCACTGAACACCTCGTGTTTAAGCGAAATGCTTATGATATAAACATTCATCGCAGTGTTGCTAGAGCAGTTTTTAACATTATTTCGAGTAAAGATCGAGTTGGTAGTGCTGAAATAATAGAACTACAAAAATCGCTTTTTGAGAAGGTGAGGTCTTATAGCGAACCGGTTGAAGAAATAACAACACACGGTTTAGATGATATAAAATCTGAGCTTAGAGAAGACATTAAATCTAAAATAGAAGATAGGTTGGAAAAGGCAAATAAGGCTTTTTCTCAAAATAGAAAACTGGTTCAGGATAAGCATGAATTGTGTGAAAAAAACGATTACCTATCTAAAAAAGTTAATAGGTTGTTAGTCGACATTAAATCTAAAGAATCTGAAATCGAAACGCATAGTGAAACCTTATCGAAAATAAGAAACCTTCTTAAAAATGGATACGGTTTTTGGAATAAATCGAAACTTCTCGATCAGGTAATTTCATTAGTCAATAAAGTCAAAAAAAAGTAAAATGGTGGAAATGATAAATAAAACTAATATGAAAAACATTAAAAAAGGCGATTACATTTCGCCCAAAGAAGACCTTACATGCTTCAAGTCAGACAAGAAATACGAAATAATAAAACACTACAAGGATGGGGAAAGTATTGTTGTTATGGATGATGCAGGGGATAGCGTTGAACTACTAATTAAGCATTTAAAAGAGGATGGTTTTGAACTAATTCGAGGGTATCCTAAAGTAATGGAAGTGTCAAACCTCCCTAATTTTCCTACACATAGAACCTTCAAGCGGGTTGTGTTTATGAGAAAGGGGGGAATGTACTTGACCTGGTATTTTGCCCAAACATTAAAAGACGCAGAAGATGTCGTGGCTACTAACTCGTATAAATACGCACGGGAGGTAGAAGAAGATAAAGAAGAACATATACAACAAATAGACACTTCTAATATTAATAGAGTGGAAGTAATTGATGGTAAGAGTCGGTCCTATGTGAATTGGCAGAATAACAACAATGTTGAACTTTCTCAACAAGATGATGGTAAAACGTTGAAAATATTCATCAAAAGTAAGTAAATTTAATAACCGCGCATAGTTTCAAAAATGGCTGACAGGCTATGCGTTATGTACTGTGTTAGCCACCGTTTTCATTATGGGATTTTGCATAAATGAAGAAATAAAAACCAAACTACATTATAAGGATATTAGTTTAATAGCAGTAGCTTTTGGTGATTACCAAGAAAGATTTAAGGACACGGCAGATAAAGAGGTTCTTGATAGAATGAGAAATCTAGTTAATAGGTTAGGTGTTGAAATGTACAATAACCCTAAAAATGATGAACCAAACGGTCACTAAATGGTGGCTAACGTGCCTTGTGTATGGTGTCGTGACTACCTCAAACAGCCTAAAATTTTCAAACACAAATGACATGAGTAAAGAAAAAGAAACCTATGACTAAAGAAGAACATAACAAAGAAGCTCAAAGATTATTGGGGGTATCTAATATTATGCATTCGTTGCCTACCGCTTGGTATTTTGAATGGAATGGGAATGAACCCCCACGAATATTTGATGCCGCTGGTAGGTGTGTATGTGTATTGAGTACTGGAACCTTTAGTGGTTCTTATGAAACTGAACAGATAATTGCAAATGCAAAACGATTGCTTTCAGGCAATGATGCATAACTTGTATATAAAAGAACCTAAACCAAAGCATAAATAACTAAATACCAAGAAGTTATACTCTGAAGTAAAACAGTAATATTATGAAAACAATACTATACAACAGTAACGAACTAACCAAAGAGGAGTTCTTAGAACCTATCACAAAGGAGTTTAAAAAATACTTTAGGGTTAAACTAGGGGTCCGCCCCGCCTATGGGGAGTTTGTAGAAATACTGACAGGGTCAGGAGGTCTTATGACCCTAAATAGGTTGAGATTTGAAGAAACGGGCATAAAAAAGAACTATGCTAAATCTTTTGATTCTCCATTCTTAGATACAAGGTTAATCAAAGAGTACCCTAAGACTTCGTATAACATAATCGTAATAATTGCAGGGAAAGCGAAAATACATTTTGAACACGAGTAATAAACCAATATGAAAACACGACAAAGTATTATTAACCAATTAAATATATTTGAATGGAATTAAACAAAAGCCAAAAGCTATTATCGGATATTGCGGTATTCAATAAGTATGCAAGGTACCGGCCCGATTTGGGGCGAAGAGAAACATGGAGTGAGATCACAGATAGGTTCTTAGCTCACATGCTTAAAAAGTATTGCGGAGAGGATATAGAAAAACAGTTCAAAGAAACCAAGACTCTACCTAAAGATAACAACATGGCTGTCTCTATAATGGAATATGGGCAGTTAATATATGATAAGAAGGTTGTGCCCTCAATGCGAATGATGCAGTTTGCTGGGCCCGCATTAGAAAAAAATGAGAGTAGGGGATATAACTGCTATTATCATGAGCTATCCAATGTGACAGCTTTATATGAGACCATGTTCTTACTTTTAGGTGGAACTGGAGTCGGGTATTCAGTGCAAAGACACCACGTAGAACAATTACCTCCTGTACGTAAACCTATTGCGGAGAAGAAGTTTGTGATATCAGACGATATTGAAGGTTGGTCTGATGCGGTTAAAGCCCTAATCAAAGCATATTTAGG
>Ga0102940_1001735_pt1 | contig 13671 bp, 8 predicted proteins | sample SalPonR2_C_D1_MG_FD_78215 | JGI IMG/M metagenome (GOLD analysis project Ga0102940, IMG submission 78215) | Salt pond soil microbial communities from South San Francisco under conditions of wetland restoration - Salt Pond MetaG R2_C_D1_MG | ecosystem: Environmental > Aquatic > Marine > Intertidal...
ATCTCAATCTCTTTTTGATTTAGCAGTTTTCGTTTACCCATGGAAGCGTTTTAATTGGCTTATTTACAAAAGTAATTAAACTATATTTTTATACGCCTATTTTAAACAATTAAGTTGTCTTGTTTTAATTGATGAACTTATGCAATGGATGCTTAGCATTTCGATAAATTTAATGACCACGAAGCCGAAGCAGGGATGCTTTTAATACTATGGTTGTTATTGATACTATTGATGCTATGGTTACTATGGATTAATTGTTACGTTTTTACATTTATACATAGCATATTGCCACAATAGCACAATAACACCCCATCAAGTTAAAGAAAACTAAACTCCTTAAATTATAAAGTCAAGCCGTTTATATTTGAACTAAAAATTTATGTGCAGACGCTTTTGGTTGATATTCTTATGTTTAGTCATCACCAACCTTTATTCTCAAAACCAATCTCCGCAGAATGCCATTGAAATATACAGAGACCTGCAGGCACTCAATGTATTGGGTACTGTCATGTATATTGCAGCGCATCCCGATGACGAAAATACCAGGTTAATTTCTTATTTCTCCAATAAAATCCACGCGCAGACTTACTATTTGGCTTTAACACGAGGCGATGGTGGACAAAACCTCTTAGGTTCAGATTTAAAGGAAGCTTTGGGCATCATCAGAACTCAAGAACTTCTCAAAGCCCGCTCTATTGATGGGGGACAACAACGATTTACAAGAGCCGTCGATTTTGGGTATTCAAAGTCACCAGAAGAAACTCTAAGCATTTGGAATAAAGATAGTGTGCTTAGTGATATGGTTTGGACCATAAGAAAAATAAAACCCGATATCATCATTAACCGCTTTGACCACCGTACTGCAGGAACCACACACGGTCACCATACCGCTTCTGCTATGCTGAGCTTAGAGGCTTTTGATATGGCAGCTGACCCCAGTAAGTTTTCAAATCAGCTTTTGCAAACAGAAGTCTGGCAACCTCAGCGCTTGTTTTTCAATACCTCTTGGTGGTTTTATGGCAGTCGTGATGCTTTTAAAAAGGCAGACAAATCAAACCTGATGACCTTTGATATTGGCGAATACTATCCGCAGTTGGGCTTATCAAATTCTGAAATAGCTTCCCTAAGCCGAAGTCAACATAAATCTCAAGCGTTTGGCAATACACCAAGACGGGGGAAACAAATGGAATATCTGGAAATCATAAAAGGAGGATTACCCCAAACCAATAATATCTTTGAAGACATTAATACCTCATGGAGTCGAATAAAAGGCGGTAAAGCAATCAATAATTTAGTAAATGATATTATTTCAGACTTTGATTTTAGCCGACCATACCGCAGTGTGCCCAAATTGATTGAGGCTCACACTAAAATTCAGGAATTGAATAATGAACACTGGAAACAAATCAAAACTCAGGAAATCAATGACATCATCATATCCTGTTTAGGTTTATATATTGAAAGTGTCACCGAACAAGCCTATGCCAATACCAATGAAACCATAAAGGTTAAGACTGAAATTGTGAACAGAAGCCCAATTGATGTTCAATTACTAAAAATTAAGACTAAAGGTAAAAATTTATTGCCAGCACCCGTTTATCTTGATAATAATCAAGCCTTGTACAATACATTTTCAATTCAGGTTCCCGATTCAAAATCATTACCTTATTGGTTGAACAAGCCTTCTAATAAAGGACTGTATCAGGTTGAAAACAAATCGCTAATAGGCCTGCCAACGACTCCAAATCCGCTTCAATTTGAATATGTCATTAGAATTGACGGTCAAAATATTAAACTTGAATCTGAAGTGTTCTACAAGTACAACGACCCCGTAGACGGAGAGGTCTTTGAAGAATTTGAAATATTACCACAAATTTCAATACTGCCCAGCAATCAAGTGGTGATTTTCAAAAATGCAGAACACAAAAATATTTCAGTCCAGGTGCAGTCCTTTACTGATGACTTTGAAGGGGAATTAAATTTAGGTTTACCTGAAGACTGGATGGTAAGTCCGACTAAATATGATTTTCATTTCAGATCTAAAGGTGAAATTAAGTCATTCAACTTTCAGGTTTCACCTCCTAAAAAGAACCAAAAAGTCAGTGCCAATTTTACAGTGAATTCTAATCAAGTTGAATATTCAAAACAGATAAAAATTTTAGACTACAACCATATTCCAAAACAATATTTTGTTCAGGATGCAAAATCTGCATTTGTAAACATTAATGTTAATAACAAGTCAAGTTTAATCGGGTACATCAAGGGTGCTGGTGATAAAATTCCCCAAAACTTAGAAAACTTAGGATTTCGGGTAAAAACAATAGATCTTAATACAATTTATAGTACAGATGAATTACAATCTTATGATGCCATTGTGCTTGGCATTCGCGCCTACAATACTGAAGAACAGTTAATAACTAAAAATGAAATATTGTTCGATTACGTTAAAGAAGGCGGTACGCTTCTCACGCAATACACCACAACTTATGGTTTACTCACTGATAAAATTTCGCCGTTAACGCTTAATTTATCAAGAAAACGGGTCACCAACGAAGAGGCGAAGGTTAATTTTTTAGAGCCTGAACATCCTGTATTAAACTATCCCAATACAATTACTTCAGCAGACTTTAAAGGATGGGTTCAAGAACGCGGGTTGTATTTCCCGGATGACTGGTCGAACAGCTTGACTCCTATTTTAGAAATTCAAGATTATTCAGAAGAACCTACAAAAGGAAGCCTTTTGGTAGGCAAATACGGCAAAGGGTTTTATATTTATACGGGTTTAAGTCTTTTTAGGCAGTTACCGGCAGGTGTTCCCGGTGCTTTTAGACTAATGTCTAACCTCTTATCAATTCAAACCGATGAATAAACCCAACCAATACAAGTGGAAGTCTTTTTATACTGTAGTGCTCATTGCTAACTTGTGTTATATCTTGTTGATGTACTGGGTAATGAATAGTCTATACTGATATGCACTATATTGATATCATAGTCATGACTTTAAGTATCGCTTTTATAGTGATCTACGGGACTTACAAAACCAAAAAAAGTAAAAATGTACAGGATTACATCAAAAGTGGCAACGAAGCCCGATGGTGGACGGTCGGAATTTCGGTCATGGCTACGCAGGCCAGTGCCATCACTTTTTTATCTACGCCCGGTCAGGCTTATGAAGATGGTATGGGATTTGTCCAGTTTTACTTTGGATTGCCCATTGCCATGATCATCATCTGTATGGTATTTATTCCAATTTACCACAGGTTGAAAGTTTACACCGCCTACGAATACCTAGAAAGCAGATTTGACAAAAAAACCCGAACCTTGACAGCCCTACTGTTCTTGGTTCAACGTGGTTTATCTGCAGGAATAACCATTTTTGCCCCGGCAATTATACTATCTGCAGTATTAGGCTGGGACTTGTTTACGCTAAATATCATCATTGGAATACTAGTCATTATTTACACCGTGACCGGAGGCACCCGAGCAGTGAGTGTCACCCAGAAACAACAAATGACAGTGATATTTTCGGGCATGATCATTGCCTTTATTTTAATCCTGAGTTATTTGCCGGAAAACATCAACTTTAGTAATGCACTTGAAATTGCCGCATCTAGTGGTAAAATGGAAATTTTAAATTTTGATTTTGATTTTGAAGAACGCTACACCGTCTGGACCGGTCTCATCGGCGGTACTTTTCTGGCCCTTTCTTATTTTGGTACAGACCAAAGTCAGGTGCAGCGTTACCTTACGGCTAGGTCTGTTAAACAAAGTCAAATCGGGATGCTGTTTAACGGATTGCTCAAAGTCCCTATGCAGTTTTTTATTCTTTTGGTTGGTATTATGGTATTTGTGTTTTATCAATTTAATTCAGCGCCGCTGAACTTCAATCCTGCTGCAGAAAAAGCCGTTAGTGAAAGTTCATATAAGAATGAATATTTAAATCTTAACCAAAGATTAGACGAAAATTTTGAAAGCAAAAAAGCAATCATTTCAGAAATGAATACAGCCAATATTTCTGAACAACAATTTGAAATACTAAAAACCCAACTCGCTGTAGCGAACTTTAACGAAGTTGAAATTCGAGAACAGGCTAGACAAATTATCACAGAAGCCAATGAAAATGTTGAAACTAATGATACTGACTACGTCTTTATCCATTTTATATTGAATAATTTACCACGTGGATTAATTGGTTTATTATTAGCTGCGATTTTATCGGCGGCCATGTCTTCTACGGCTTCAGAACTCAATGCCCTAGCTTCTACCACAGCCATAGATCTATACAAACGAAATGTTCAATCTGCTAAAACAGATATGCATTTTGTGAATATATCTAAGCTATTTACATTGTTGTGGGGGCTGCTGGCTATTGCGGTAGCTTGTTTGGCACCATTGTTTGATAATTTAATCGAGCTTGTCAACATTATTGGTTCTATATTTTACGGTAATGTTTTAGGCATATTTCTTTTAGCGTTTTTTATCAAATACGTCAACTCAATGGCAGTATTTTGGTCAGCAGTCATAACTCAGATTATAGTAATCTTCGGGTATTTTTACGATATCATGCCTTATTTATGGTTAAATTTGTTTGGCTGCGTATTGGTTATTTCAATTTCAATTATCATTCAAACTTTTAGAACACATGACACAAACTAATTGGGGCATTGTAGGTTTAGGAAAAATTGCGCACACTTTTGCTAGTGATTTGCTTACTGTTGAAGGCGCAAATTTATATGCTGTAGCCTCCAGAAGTCAATCTAAAGCAGATAAATTTTCGGAACAATACCTGGCCACAAAAGCATACGGGGCTTATAAAGAATTACTGGCAGATCAACATATTGATATTGTCTACATCGCTACACCTCATGTGTTTCATAAAGAAAATAGCATAGACGTTTTAAAATCGGGCAAAGCTGTTCTTTGTGAAAAACCATTAGCCATGAATTTACAAGATGTAAAATCAATGATAAAGGTGGCTAAAACTGAAAGCCAATTTTTGATGGAGGCCTTATGGACTAACTATATGCCGACTATTCAAAGGCTCACAGAAATCATAAGGAACAAAACTTATGGCAACATCATAAATTTGAAAGCTGACTTTTGCTTTAAACCGGATTACGATCCTAATTCCCGCTTATTCAATCCTGAATTAGGTGGTGGCGCCTTGCTGGATATCGGAATTTACCCCGTGTATTTGGCGCTTAAACTTTTGGGTAAACCCGATACTATTATTACAGAAAGTAAAAAGGCTGATACCGGTGTAGACCTGTCAACACATATGATTTTTAAATACCAAAACGGGGTTAAAGCCAATTTGTATTGCAGCTTTAATGAAAACAGCAACGGTGAAGCACTAGTGAAATTTGAAGATGCTGAAATTAAATTACATTCCAGATTTCATGAAACAGACAAACTAAGCATTAGTCGGCATACATCTGAAGAACTCATCGACTACCATTACAAGGCTAAAGGATATCATTTTGAAATCATGCACGCTCAAGATTGTTTAAATAAAGGGTTGAAAGAGAGTCCGTTGATGCCTTTTGAATTTTCTGTTTTATTGATTGAAACTTTAGATAAAATACGACATCAAATAGGCTTAGAATATTGAAAAAATAGGATTTCCTTAATAAAATCTCAACGCACAACAAGTCTTATTGTTAAAAAAAAACCCGTGTACTTTAGCTGTAAGTTGCTTTAAATAATGGCTTCATTAATATTAGGACTTCGAAAGTGTTTATTTTGAGTAGCCCTTTATTAATTGCTTAATTAAGGACGTGGAAATGTTAAGATAGGTCAAGCCTAAAAATTGTTAACCAGTTCTTAGTGCTCGGTTTACTTGTGCTGAGTTTATCGAAGTATCAAAGTATCGAATTATCAAAATATTCAGCTGGACATATCATAAATAGCTGAACGAAGATTCTGTAGTTTTGCAAGTAGCCTTTTATAATTAAATCGCAATTATGCATTGGAAAGCAAAACATAATACTGATGCTTAAGATCAGCACAAGTCTGAAGAATTGAATATAAATCTATTATAAAATTTTTTTCAAATCTACTTGGTGATATTCAATTGTCAGGGTTTTATTAATGCAGACATTCATCGTCTGTGTTGTAAATGCAGACATTCATCGTCTGTATTGCAAACACTGACATTTATCGTCAGTGTTATTAATGCTGACATTTATCGTCAGTATAACCCTGATAAAATAGTGGATAACAGCATTTTCATCAGATTTATAAAACAGAATATACGTTCTATTGCATAAACCAGGTTAAATTCAATAGAACCAAAATAAAAAACCTGCAAATCCAAATGACCTGCAGGTATATTTTTAAAAAAATAAACTATCTAAAGCTATAACAATGCGTTTGTTTTCTTCACCCCGGCTGCACTTTCCTGAAGTTTTTCTTTTTCAGCATCGTTTAGGTCTAACTCTACTATATTTTCAATACCATTTTCGCCAATGATAACCGGTACACCAATGCAAAGGTCGCTTAGACCGTATTCACCATCGAGAAGCGTAGAGCAAGGGAACATTTTTTTCTGATCACAAGCAATAGACTGCACTATTGCAGATACTGCCGCACCAGGTGCATACCAGGCACTTGTGCCAAGCAATTTGGTAAGTGTGGCACCTCCAACTTTAGTATCTTCTTTGGCTTGTTCTAATCTTTCGTCTGATAAGAATTCAGTGACACGCACACTGTTTCTGGTAGCTAACCTTGTTAATGGTAACATCCCGGTATCGCTGTGGCCACCGATAACTAAACCACTCACATCAGATGCCGGACATTCCAGGGCTTCTGCCAGCCTGTATTTAAACCTTGCAGAATCTAATGCCCCTCCCATTCCTATAATTTTATGTTTAGGTAATTGTGTACTTTGATGTACAAGGTATGTCATCGTATCCATTGGATTACTCACCACAATGAGTGTGACATCAGGAGAATGTTTTACCAAATTGGCAGAAACTTCTTTGACGATACCCGCATTTATGCCAATAAGTTCTTCTCGGGTCATACCTGGTTTACGCGGTATTCCACTAGTAATGACAGCAACATCTGAATTAGCTGTTTTTGAGTAATCGTTGGTTGAACCTGTGATTTTAGTATCAAACCCGTTTAAAGATGCGGTTTGCATTAAATCCATTGCTTTACCTTCTGCAAAGCCTTCTTTGATATCAAGGATAACAACTTCTGATGCAAAATTTTTGATGGCAATGTATTCGGCACAGCTTGCACCAACTGCTCCTGCTCCTACTACTGTAACTTTCATAATTATATATATTTAGAATTAAAATTTAGATTTCATAACTTAGACCTATACTGGCTGTATTAAATTTTTGAAATGAATAGTCAATATTAATCTTAAAAGAATAATATTCATAAAACATGCCGAGGCTTGCTCTGGCTCCACTAATGTTTGAGGTGACGTCGAATGGATCTACTGTAATATTGGCTTCAACTGTGTTGGAATTCGTTTCAAGTGTGTAAATTCCTGATGCACTTGTTGTTGTAGTGGCATTGCCTGTAACATAGCCAAGATTACCATAAAAATTTAAACTCTTAAATTTGGTTGAAAAACTGCTGGTAAATAGCCATGAGTTTGCATTGGATTCTATTTCTCCACTCAAATCTGAAATATCTTCAGAACCGCTTAACCCATACTTACCCATAAACCTTGTATAACCCACAAAAACTGCTGTTTCAAGTGGAAAATTATCACCTTGCTTAAACCAATTTGTAATTTCTTTCTGAACACCAAACCCATAGAATTGAGCATCGATGTCTTTAAAATTTACCGGGGGTAGAAATCTTGCCTTAAACTCAAATCCTTTTCCTAATCCCACACTGGCTTGTAAAAATCCAGATTGCACAACATCTGTACTACTGGATCCTATCCCTTGAGGTAAGTCAAATCCAATCTGTGCTTGTCCACCAGTATTTGGATTGGTTACATTAATAAATATTGGAATATCCGGATTATTTTCACCTAAAGCTGAGGCTACACTTTGAATTTCTGGACCTGTCTGAAATGTTACAGAATTATATTCACTAGTATTGAGAAGAAATTTTTGATTTTCAGAACGTATTCCTGCAAAATTTCCTAGAAAACCAATTTCAATTTTCCACGGTTTTTTGCTTTTTGCGGTATTTGTCCAGCCTGAACTCATACTAAAAACCATAGCATTAGACCCTGGAGAAAAATAATCTTTACCATAGCGTTTAACATCTTCCAAAACTTCGGTGAGCAAATTATCATCAACTACTTCTTGAGATAAAATTAAACAAGGAATCATTACAAATACACTGAGGAAACATTTTCGCATTAAAAAAGATTTATAGTTAAAACATTTAAGATACTATTACCTTAAACATCTATATTGGCATACACGGCATTATTTTCTATAAATTCTCTCCTAGGTGGAACTTCGTCTCCCATAAGCATAGAAAAAATTCTATCAGCTTCACTTTTATTATCTATATTCACTTTTCTTAGAATTCTAAACTCAGGATTCATAGTGGTATCCCAAAGCTGGTTAGCATTCATTTCTCCAAGACCTTTATAGCGTTGTACACCTGCGCCTGTTTTATATTCGGCTAAAATTTCATCTCTTTCTTTTTCACTCCACGCATAACGTTTCTTTGCTCCTTTTTTAATAAGGTATAATGGCGGTGTGGCGATATAAACATGACCAGCTTCTATCAATTCTTTCATATATCGAAAGAAAAATGTCAAAATAAGTGTAGCGATATGACTTCCATCAACATCAGCGTCACACATAATTACAATTTTATGGTAACGCAGTTTAGAAAGATTTAATGCCTTAGGATCTTCATCAGTGCCAATTGTAATACCTAAGGCAGTATAAATATTTCTTATTTCTTCGTTTTCAAAAACTTTGTGTTGCATGGCTTTTTCCACATTAAGAATTTTACCTCTTAAAGGTAAAATTGCTTGAAAATTTCGGTCTCTGCCTTGCTTGGCAGTCCCTCCTGCAGAATCACCCTCTACAAGAAAAACTTCGCACTGAGCCGGGTCTTGTTCTGAACAGTCGGAAAGTTTACCGGGCAAGCCAGCGCCTCCCATTACTGTTTTACGCTGTACCATCTCACGTGCTTTTTTAGCTGCATGTCTGGCTTGAGCGGCTAAGATTACTTTTTGAACAATAGTTTTAGCATCGTTAGGATTTTCTTCAAGATAAATTTCTAACATTTCTGAAACAGACTGAGACACAGCAGAAGTCACTTCTCTGTTCCCCAATTTGGTTTTAGTTTGACCTTCGAACTGAGGATGAGACACTTTAACTGACACTATGGCTGTAAGTCCTTCCCTAAAATCATCTCCTGTGATTTCAAACTTCAATTTATCTAACATCCCGGAGGCATCTGCATATTTTTTTAAAGTGCTAGTTAGTCCCCTTCTAAACCCTGATAAATGTGTTCCACCTTCGTGAGTGTTTATATTATTAACATAAGAATAGAGATTTTCAGCATAAGAGTTATTGTAAATCATAGCCACTTCAACGGGGATATCATTTTTTTCACTCTCCATAGCAATAACATCACCAATGAGAGGTTCTCTTGTATCATCCAAAAACCTCACAAATTCTTTTAGTCCTTCTTCAGAATAATAGGCTTCGTGTAATGGGTTTCCCTCTTCATCTTTAGTGCGTTTGTCTGTGATGCTAATTCTAATGCCTTTATTTAAAAAAGCTAATTCTCTTAGCCTTTTTTGTAAAGTTTCAAATTTAAAAATTGTACTCTCTTCAAATATTTCAGGATCAGGAGAAAAGGTAATTTTTGTACCATTTAATTCTGTTGTACCAACTTGTTTAACCGGATAAAGGGACTTTCCTTTTTTATATTCCTGTTCCCATATCTTACCATTTCTATACACAGAGGCTTTCAGTTGAGCTGATAAGGCATTGACCACGGAAACACCAACACCATGAAGACCTCCAGAAACCTTATAAGAATCTTTATCAAATTTCCCACCTGCACCAATTTTGGTCATGACAACTTCTAAAGCTGAGATGCCTTCTTTTTTATGCATATCTACGGGGATACCTCGACCGTTGTCTTCGATGCTTATGGAACCGTCTTCCTCTATTATTACTTTTATTACATCGCAATGCCCTGCCATTGCTTCATCAATAGAATTATCGACTACTTCACTGACCAAATGATGGAGACCTCTCATACCAACATCACCAATATACATTGATGGTCTCATTCTCACGTGTTCAATACCTTCTAAAGCCTGAATACTATCAGCTGAATAATCGTTTTTATTAATGTTTTCGCTCATAAATTTTTAATATTTGTTCATACCTTACAAATATAATGAATGCCCCTCTAAGAAGAAGGATAAAGGGAGAATTTAAAGCACTATTTATCAACAATAGAATGTTAAATACTTACAATTTAACAACACCTAAACTAATTTCTCAAAAAAATTAATTTAATATTGAAATAAAAATATTATGAAACTCAGAACGACCTTAATTTTATTGATAATAATTGGTATGACTAGTGCAGAGGCACAGGAATTTCCTAAAGTTGACGTAAGCGTTATGGATGCTGTAATTGTTAGGACTGATAACGGTCAGTCTTTCATGAGAGTGATTTACAGCAGACCTCAAAAAAAAGGTCGTGAAATTTTTGGGGAATTAGTTCCCTTTGGTAAGGTATGGAGAACAGGAGCTAATGAGGCTACCGAAATTACATTTTATCAAGATGTTACCTTTGGAGATGAAGCTGTTGAAGCCGGAACGTATTCTCTATTTACAATTCCCGGCAAAAACAAGTGGACTGTTGTGTTAAATGAAGAATTAAACCAATGGGGTGCTTACAATTATGATGAATCAAAAGACATCGCAAGTATTGAAGTTAAGCCTAAGCAAACAGCTGCCACAGTTGAGACTTTTTCCATAACCAGTAAAAAAGCTAAAGTGGGTTATCATCTTCTATTGGGTTGGGATGACACCTATATTGAAATTCCGGTAAAATAAGGTATTTATTTCATACTTTCCAAAATCTTAATAACGTCATCTTCTGTGGTGTCTGGATTGATAAAACAAAATCTTGAAATAGTTTTTAGCCTATGGTTTATTTTCCACTTGGTTGGAGTGACAAGGGCGAAGCCTTTTTTATGATTATCGTAAGTCCAGGTTTTATAGTCATCGGGAGTCCAGTCTTTTCTTTCAAATAAGACGCAGGACAAACCAGGTTCTCTCACCAAATTGAGGTGTGGCATAGACTTTATAGTTTTTCCGGCAAACTGTGCGAGTTGTAGACCTCTTTCTATGGCATTCTCGTAGGTTTTGGTTCCGTGAGTGGCCAGTGAGAACCAAAGTGGTAAACCGCGAAGTCTTCTCGTCAATTGAATTTGATAGTCCGCAGGATTAAAACCTTGTGCTCCATCATCTTTAAAAATGTCTAAATAAGCTCCTTTTTGTGAATGTGCATTTCTGGCATGGTCTAAATTTTTGTAAATCACAGCACCACAATCGTAGGGGGAGAACAACCATTTATGAGGGTCTATGGTGACACTGTCTGCTTTTTCAATACCGTTAAAAAGTGGCCTTACAGAAGGTGCAGCTAAGGCACCACCCCCATAAGCCGCATCGACGTGAAACCATAAGTGTTCTTGTTCGCAAACCTCTGCAACGGTATCTAATTCATCTATTATTCCTGCATTAGTTGTACCGCCGGTGGCGATGACCGCAAAGAGTCGCTTTCGGTCTATTTCGCTTAAACGTTTAATTTTTTGAGACAGGAGTTCTCCTGTCAGTCTATCATCTTCATCATCGTCAACTACGATAATATCGGCATCTATAACTTTAGCCATAGACTTAATGGAAGAATGCGCGCCAGCAGACGTAATAAGTAAAGCCTTATAGGCTTTATGCTCATCTTTAAGGCTTCTCCAATATTCTCTCCCTGCAATCATGGCCGATAAATTTGCAGCTGTACCGCCACTGGTAAATACGCCAAAGGAAGTATCTGGTAAGCCGGTTAAAGAAATCAACCACTTCATCGCTTGGTTTTCACAGTAAATTCCACCGGCGCCTGTCATCCAATAGGCGCCGTGAACACTTGAGGCAGAGGTAACCAAATCAAATAAAATAGCTGCACGTGTGGGAGCAGCAGGTACGAAAGCTAAATGTCTGGGATGGTCTACAGGAACTGTCGCTTTCACTAAAACATCTTTAAACAATTGAAAGGCTTTTTCGCCACCTATCCCATCCTCAGTGATTGTTTTTCCAACTAATTTATCGAGTAATTCTTCTTTTTTAGGGGAACCTAATTCAGGATTGGTGTTTGATATTCTATTAACAGCGTATTTCATGATATCGAGGGTCATTTCTACCAGCTCAATATCAACGGAGTGCATACTTTTCATAATAAATTAATCTTTGGTACAAATGTAGAGATTGTAAATGGGAAGTCGCCATAAACTTTATTATATATGTCCGGATGTGTATTTATGATTTAAACTTTTTGGTATAGATTTTAATTCAATTAGTGAAAATCTATAGTCAAAGGGGTTTAAAGCTTTAAATAATATTCTAAAGAAGTCATCACCATAGCTAAGGTATATATCTGAAAAATTTGTGACACGTTCCTGAAGTTTAGCTTCTGGAAATAATTTTTGCTGTATGACCAACAACCTGTCTAATTCATCTTTTAGCTTTCGTCTCTGGGCTCTAAGCAAACGCTTTTCCAATTTATCCAGTCCATTGTGCTGTTTTTGCTCTTGAGCAGCAACAGCATTAAGAAATGATTTATCCGTTTTTTCGGCCAACTTGTACAAAGCATTAAATTGACGAGATAAATGTTCTTTTTGTGGCGAAAAATCGATATCAATCTCAGATACCATTTTAACATGCTGATTCTTAAGGTCGATTTCAGACTGAAAAAGATCTTTAATTTTAAGATTTAATTTTTTCAATTTCTTTTGGGTTTTATCAGAAAACAATAGCACCGAATTTCTCATTTGCAAGATCGGAAATGTTATACCAAAACTCTCAAAAGTAGATTTAAGTTGAAACCAGTAGGCTAACTCTCCTGCTCCTCCAACGTATGACAGATTTGGCAGCAAGACTTCCTGATACAACGGTCTCAACAAAGCATTTGGAGAGCACGTTTCAGGATGTTTATCAACTTCAGCAAGAAGATCATCTCTACTGAAACGCATCTGTGTGTCATTTACAAAATAATTTCCCTCTTTATATAAGATTCGTGCTCTAAGATTTTTGCCCTTATAAAACAAATTGATTTCTCTTGGAGTGACTTGTTCATGGTAGCCTAAAGCATCTAAACTTTTGGACGTTTCAGACACCTTTTTAAATGTAGTTTGGGAAATCAACTCTTGTGTAATCTGCTCTTTAAAACAGGATTTTAAATCCGGATGATTTGGTTCTAAAATAACCAAACCCTCTTCGCCAAATAATTCATTATACAAATATAGACTTGCATCTGATAGATTGGCATGATCGAGGTAAGAGGCTTTAAAAAGATTAACTAGTTTTTGAGCGGATTTTGAGTCTGGCAGTAATTTTTTAAATTGCTCAAGTGTGTCTTGAAGATGATCAGTTTCAATTTCACCCACAATGCCTTCAGCATTTTTTGACCATTCAATTTGTTGATTTTGTACATAAA
>Ga0102940_1001739_pt1 | contig 13657 bp, 8 predicted proteins | sample SalPonR2_C_D1_MG_FD_78215 | JGI IMG/M metagenome (GOLD analysis project Ga0102940, IMG submission 78215) | Salt pond soil microbial communities from South San Francisco under conditions of wetland restoration - Salt Pond MetaG R2_C_D1_MG | ecosystem: Environmental > Aquatic > Marine > Intertidal...
CAAACCGGTGAACCGGTTCCATTTACAAATATACATTTTAAAGAACGCATGACCGGCACAATTACGCACAGCAACGGAGACTTTTCAATTAACACCGGTTCCATTCCCGATACGCTTGTCGTATCATCAGTGGGCTACATCACCAGACGAATCCCCATTACAAAATACGAAAACTACCACCTCAACATCGAACTTGAACCTGTTGACATTGAACTCATGGAGGTAATAATAAATCCCGGCGAAAACCCTGCCAACCGCATCATGCGGAATGTTATTGAGCATAAGGATGAGAACAATCCCATGAATATTAAAAAATTAAAATGCAATACTTATACAAAAATTCTAGTAAATGCTAAAAATGAAAAACACTCACCCAAAAACAAAGAATTCCCAATCTTTTTTTCAGAAAAAATATCGGAAAACATCATACAAAAAGCCCCTTATTATGAGAAAGGAGAAATTATAGCTGAACGCCAGGAAGGCTTAGGATTTTTAAATGACATGAGCATTATTGGATATTCAAATAATTTAAGTCTGGGCTATAATTTTTACGAGGGTGTTATTGAAATATTTGAAAAACCATTCATCGGACCATTAAACAACAGAGCGTTTCTTTTCTATAAATTCTATCTTAAAGATAGCACCATAACATCGAATGGAAAAGAATACACGATAAGCATTGTACCCAAGAACAATCGCGATTTGGCTTTTAATGGATATATCAAAATCATTGATGATCTGTGGTCGATTAGCGAACTATCGCTTTCAATTCCAACAAACGCCAACCTGAATTATGTAAATAAGCTTGACATATTTCAATCTTTTCAGATTGTTAACGACAGCCTTACATTTTATAGAATAAACAATACCAGGGCTGAATTGAAAATCACGAAAGACGAATCGTTTCTCAACTTCGATTTTTTGGCCAGCGTAAATAAGCGTTCGGTTTACGATAGCTTAAAAACAAAATTTCCAACCATTTATCCATCGCAAACAACATCAAAAGAAAGAGACAAATCAGAACCATTAAGCCCGGCATCGGTTAAAAAACTGCGCCCTGAATCGCTGACACAAACCGAGAAAAAAGCCATTGTGAAAATTGACTCGTTAAATAACGATTGGCGCATAAAATCGGCTGATGCCCTGTCGCAAATGTTTATCACCGGCTACATACCCGGTAATATTATCGACCTTGGCCCTTACCTTGAATTGGTCAAAAACAACAAGGTAGAAGGCTTCAGGTATACATTTGCCGGTCGAACAAGTGCATCGTTAACAAGAAACACAATGGTATACGGCCACGTTGGTTACGGCACCCGCGACAATGAATGGAAATATGGCATTGGTGTTAAGCATAAATTAAACAACCAACGCCGTAGACTATTCTCCATGGAATACCGCAATGACCTTAGCCGTGTTGGCGACAACCGTAGCATATTCCTCATTAAAGAAAACATGATGGTAACAGGGGAAGACAATATTATTGCTTCAATCTTTACCAACGACCCACTTGACAAACTTTCGCGGGAAATAAGGTACACTGCTTCTTATGAGCACGAATGGAAAAAAGGTTTCACAACTTATACAGGATTTAACCACCGTACAATTCATTCAGGGATATTCATCCCCTTCACATTCCAAAATAGAAACATTAATCAATTCTCATTAAACGAAATCAACCTTGGCTTGCGCTTATCATGGAAAGAAAATTACACCGATAATTACTGCCGCAGATACTATATGGGCACCCCTTATCCCATAATTAACATCAGGCTAACCGGCGGACAATATAACATTGAAAATAATTTTAACGAATACCTCAAGGCCCGCTTAGTCGTAAACCACGACATTAATTTCGGACAAACAAAATTTGAATACATACTCGAATCGGGATTTACGCTTGGCGATGTTCCATTTCCTTTGCTTGACATCCATCGCACGAACCAATCGCTCGGATTTGCTTTGTATTCATTTAATATGATGAACGAAATGGAATTTGCATCGGATCGGTTTGCCAGCCTGATGACTCAATATCACCTGAACGGGCTATTGTTTAACAGGATACCAATTTTAAAGCAACTCGGGATTCGTGAAGTAGCTTCAGCTAAAATATTATGGAGTAACTTATCTGCAAGTCATCAAAATGTACTCGATTATCCGGTTCAATTATATGAAGCAGCCACACCATACACCGAAGTTAGCGTTGGTGTAGAAAACTTCTTTCAGTACTTCAGGTTCGACTTTGTATGGCGCTTAAACTACCTGAACCATCCCGGGGCATCACCTGTTGGCATCAGAGCCCGATTTGATGTAACTTTTTAACGAATAAATTCACCATCTTCATTCACCATTTGACCTGTCAATCGCAATATCGATGTTTGCACATCAATAAGGTTATAAAGTGCATCAAAATAAGCATTTGCGGCATTCTGGTACGTTAGTTGCACATCGCGATAATTGAACGAATTTATGGTTCCTGCCTTAAGTTTTTGTGATGAAATATCAAGGTTTAACTGTGCTACTTCCAAGCGTTCGTCGGCCAACTTCAGCATACTTTTTCGAGCTTCATAAAAATCAAGCAATTGATACAGCTGGTTGGTAAGCGACAGTTCCATCTCATCCTGCTCGATATATGCTGCTTCTTCTTCAATCTTTGCAATTTGCACGGCCCGCTTTCTCACTCCTCCGTTGAAAATACTGTACGACAACGATAAATTACCGTACACATTTGACGATAACGATGACCTATCCTGACCATTGTTATAGTTTTGGTTCATATCAACTACCTGCCCGCCGGCATTTAACGAAATTGTGGGATAATAATTCGCTTTTGCCAAATTCGTTTCCTTTTCGGCTAGTGAAATAGCGACATACTGGTTTTGAAGATTTTTGTTTCTGTTCAACATTACAGACAATAATTCTTCGTTATTGTATGAAACCGTATCCGCTTCAATATCATCTGTCAGTTCGTATAATATATTTTCTTCGCCCATTAAATATACCAGCTCTCGCATTGCTGCTTTAACATTAGCCTTTTGAAGCATCGCTTGCGATTTATCGGCCAGATATGAATTTTGGGCTTGCAGAACTTCATAACTCACTGCATTTCCCAGATCCTTCCGCATCTTTTCATATTCCAGGCGGTCGTTCGATAATTGCACATTCTCGGTATATACATCAAGTTTCTTTTGTTCTAAAAGAACAGAATTGTAAGCCATGATAACCGACTGAACAGTCTGCTCAATCAATATCGCTGTATTTCCTTCACTAAGCTCTTCCAGATCCTCGAGCCGGCTTTTAGTAATATTTACTTTAAATCCATTAAACAAGGTCCAGTTTAAAGAAACGCCCCCCACCAACTGAAATTGATTAAAATCATCGGTTTCATTAAAATCAGCTTTATTATTTGAAGATGCTGAAAACGAAAATGAGGGGTATCGACCTGCTGTTCCCCAATTATTTCTTATGGTGGCCACTTCCCGGTCTTTTGCCTGCAACTGAATATCATAATTATTGCGAAGTGCTTTCTGAATGGCTTCAAAAACGGGAAGTTGCTGTTGCCCCTGAGAAATTACAACCATCAATATTAAAAATATACTACTAATTATTTTTTTCATCATGCTCATTTTTATCATTCAGGGGGTGACGTTCATGGTCGGTGAAATCAATATCAACATCGCCAACCATTTTGTTTGCATCAACATCAACACCTTCAATTTTGCGGTGTGCATTTACAATGGCAATCTCTACATCTTCAGGCTCAGGCTTGATACCTGAGAACAAGAATTTTTTATATACATTAAAATCATTCAACAGGTGAATCAACACCGGGAAGAAAATCAGAATAAACATGGTTCCGAATGCAATTCCGTATACCAGCGAAATAGCCATAGGTATAAGAAACTGCGCCTGAATACTTTTCTCGAGTATTATTGGATACACCCCAAAAGTAGTTGTTATGGTCGTTAAGAAAATCGGCCTCAACCTGGACTTCCCGGCTTCAACAATTGCCTGTTTAACCTTGTGCCCTTGCCGGAGCAAGTCATTGTAGCGCGATAAAAACACGATAGAATCGTTAATAACCACACCAGTAAGGGCAATCATCCCGAAATAACTCATCATTGACAAGGCCTTACCATGAATACCATGCCCCCAAATCACACCAAACACCCCCAGTGGTATCATTATCAAAATAATAAATGGCTGCCCCAAACATTTAAAATGCAACATCATAATCAAAATAATAACCATAAAAGCAACAAAGAAGTATTTTCCAATTTTCTCCATGGTTTCGTTGCTCGATTTTTGTTGCCCCTGATACACATAAGTAACCCCCGGGTACCGGGCTTCAATTTTGGGCATTATATCTTCAGTTACGCGTTCAAGGATATCAGGAACAGGGGCGTATGGGTCAACCGTTTCAGCTTCAACCCTTATTTCCCGCGATCCGTTATATCGCGATATGGCAACAGGTCCGCGTTCAAGGTCATATTCAACAAGTTCGATAAGCGGATAATCGCCAGCCGGTGTTTTAATTTTCATGCGCTCAAGCTGCCCGATAAGCTGCCTGTCTTCCTGTGGGTAACGTACCCACACCCGGAGCTCATCACGCCCTTCCTGTAATCGCTGTGCCTGGCCTCCGTAAAACCCCTGCCTTACCTGGTTGGCAATCGTTACCTCATTTAACCCGAGAAAATAAGCTTTGGGCTTAAGTTTTAACCGTACTTCCTGTTTTCCCAGGGCAATATTTTCAGTAATATCTTTCAGGGCAGGCATATCGGCCAATTCAACCATCAGCATATTTTTAGCTGCTTCCAGTTCTTCAAGGCTACGCCCCATTACACTAATCGAAACCGGTGAACCCCAACGGTTTGAACCTCCCACGGTAAATTTACGGGCTTCGGGAACAGCACCAATTTTCTCACGAACCATATTGGCCACTTTTGTTCCACTGATCTCAAAATCGGTTTCAGGCAAATCTTCAAAATCTTTTGGGAATACAGTAAGGTGGCCGGCATGTGAACCCGACTCCAAACCATCAAAAGAAGAGCCGATGGAACGGTAAACACGCTCGATAACATCTTCATCTGTTCCAACTCGCTCTTTAAGCTCTTCGTTAACCTCCCAAACCGCGTCTTCAAACATTGTGAGAAAACCGGCGGTTTGTGCCTCACCATCGCCAGGTGTAAAAGCTATATTCACTTCAAACCGATTAAAATCAACCCGTGGAAACAGGGTTGTTTTAATAAACCCACCCTGCATCAATCCCACAGTAATGAGCGTAGCCGCAAGCGGAAAAGTGATAACAAGGTAACGCCATTTCAACATCCAGTGTATCATTGGCTGATACACTTCATCGCGCAACCAATATATCATTTTATCGATATGCTTTCGCAATCCTTTTTGTTTGCGCTTCATCGTTTTATCGGAAAGAATAAAACGGCTTCCAATGTGGGCCGGTAAAACGAAAAATGCTTCAACTAATGAAAAAAGCAAACTAAATATCACGATAAATGCCATGTGGTACATCATCTCCATCATGGTTCCCTGAAGTAACATCAAAGGTATAAAGGCAACAATCGTTGTTGATATTGATGTGAAAACGGCAGGTAATACCTCCATTGTTCCATCAACAGCAGCCTTTTGCGGTGACTTGCCCATCTCGAAGTGTGTGAAAATATTTTCGGCAATTACAATTCCATCATCAACCAAAATCCCAATAACCAGAATCATCCCAAAAAGAGAAATCATGTTAATGGTAATGCCATACAAACTGGCTACAATAAACATCGCCAGAAAAGAAAAAGGAATACCCCAGGCCACCCATATTGACAAGCGAAAACTAAGAAAAAATGCCAGCGAGAAAATCACCAGCAATAAACCGGTTAAGCCATTTTTCAGGAGCAAATCAAGCCTGCTTTGAAGAATATCAAGAAAAGCGCGGGTTTCAACAATTTCGACACCATTATTGCGCGCATTAAAACGCTTGGTATAATCGCGCACCCAATCGGTTATCGCCTGCATATCCTCTTCAGGCAATTTATTAATCATCAGCAATACTGAGCGCTTGCTGTTAAGATAGGATTTGCGTGACGAGTATTCTGAAAATTTCTTTTTTACGTCTGCCACATCACGAATACGTATGTAACCTCCGGTTTTAGTCCCGGTTAAAACAATATCTCCAATTTTATCGGGGTCGGTACTCCTTGAGCGAAGCCTGATAAGCATTTCCTCCGTTTCAGATTTTATTGTACCGCCCGACACATCCTGATTATTGTAGGCAATGGCCTGAGAGATATCGCTAAAAGTTAACCCATGCCGCAGGAGTTCATTTTCATTTATCTCAACCGAAATTTCATAACTTGGGAACCCAAAAATGTTCACGTTGCTCATAACTCCCGAATTAAGAAAATCTTCTTCAATACGCTGAGCATGTGTTTTCAGGGCAAGTAAATCAATATCATCATTCGATGGAACCAGGTTTAACATCATAGCCATCGATCGTGAGCGCCGTTTTGAAACAATAGGCCGCTCGGCAGCCGACGGTAGCGATGAAATACCGTCAACAGCATTTTTCACTTCCTGTAATACTTCATTTATATCATATTGTCCGGTAGTTTCGATGGTTACCACTGAACTATTCTCGACCGATGTTGAATTGATTTCTTTAATACCAATAATCCCCCTGATGGCCTCTTCAACACGACTGGTAACCCCCTCTTCCATCTCAACAGGTGAAGCTCCCGGATAATAAACACGAACCTGAATGATATGGCTTTCTGTTTCAGGAAAGAAAGACTTTTTCATGTTTATAAGCCCGAATGCCCCTGCGAATACAACAACCGCGATAATCAAATTCGCGTAAAAAGGATATTTTACAAAAGTTGATACTATTTTTCTCATCAAAATTTATCTTTACTTATACGGCAAGCTATACAATTTATTTTTCAGGTGCATTTCTGAGCCGGCTTACTTTTGAGCCTTCACTCACACCAACAAGGGGTTGTGAAACCAAAACGGTTCCGGCTTCAAGACCATTAAATAACAACGTACCCTCGTTTCGTTTTATCACATTTACTTCGCGGGTTTTAAGTCGTCCGTCAACGATGGTATAAACTTCATCGAAGTTAAACACAGCCTTCCGTGGAACCTCCATTACATTATTGAGTTTTTTACCCGAAAATGAAGCCTCAAGGTACTGTCCGGGTAGTGGCAAATCTCCTTCCGTAATTTCAACATAAACAACAGCCGATTGCGTCTGTTCATCAATAAAATCCGATTTCCGCACAATTGTTCCCTTCCATGTTGATTCACCACGAATTAATGCCTCATCCCCGATTTCGATAAAGCCTGCATAGTCGGCATCAACAGCTACCTCCAACTCAACCACATCGGTTCGCATTGCCATTGCCACGGCGGTTCCCATGTTCACGTATGCCCCCACTTCCCTGTTAACCCGGGAAAAAGAACCATCGAAAGGAGCATAAACAGTATAACGTTTTAATGCCAGTTCATCCTTTTTTATCGAGTAATATTCAGGAAGAATATTTCGCGATGCTAAAAACATTTTTAACTGTGAAGAATCAAATTGTGGCAGATTGGGCAAATCATTATCCACGTTAATAGAACTGAAAAATTCATCAAATGATGAGTAATATTTCCCAAAATCGATTTTTATATCGGGCAAAATATTGGCAACAGCATTCAAAAAATTACTTTTCCGGGCTTTAAGGGCCAGTTCTACTTCGTCTTTATAGATAGAAAACAACACGTCGCCCTTTTTGAATCTCTGGCTGGCTTTAAGAGGCACCCCGCCTTCAATAATTTTACCCGACCCCTCAGCAACAACATCCACCATCGACTTTGCCACAACGCGGCCTTTACCTTTCACTTCGGCAATCACATCACCATAAGCAACATCAACAGTTTTTACATATCGCGTAACTTCAGGCGACTCCCTAACTGCAGGTAGTTCTTTCTGCGATGCCAGATATCTCATTATTCCAAACGCCATAGCAACAATTACTATGGAGGCAACTATGATTATAATTGTACGTTTCATTCTCTATTTTTCAAAATAAATACATAAAAATATGCTAACTATGACAGTAAAAAGACTGAAAAGTTTAAAAGCTGCGCTAAATAAATAAAAATTGACAAAGCCAACAAGAAAGAAATACCAAGAAATATTAAATAAAACGCTCACAATTAGGTAATATTTATAATTTTGCATCTCTTAAAAAGATAAAGCTCAGGAAGCAAAATGGACAAAGAACTACTGCAAAATATTGAATCGTTAATCGACGCAGGATTTAAAGAAGATATCAAGAGTGGCGATTTAACCACCGATTTATTAATATCGGCCAACACTCAAACAACCGCTTTTATGGTAGCAAAAGCCGATGGCATTATTGCCGGGCTGCCCATAGCTGAAAAAATCTTCAAAAAATTAGATGCCAATGTACAATTCCTTCCATCGGTTAACGATGGGGATAAAATTAAATCGGGTGATTTGATTTGTACCATAAAAGGTGCTTACCGCGCTTTGCTTACAGGCGAGCGTTTAGCATTAAACTTTTTACAACGCATTTCGGGAATAGCAACTGAAACCTCCCGTTATGTTGAAGCAGTTCGTAATTATCATACTGAAATACTTGACACCCGTAAAACCCTACCCGGACACCGTATGCTCGATAAATATGCTGTTAAAACAGGAGGGGGGACAAACCACCGTATCGGGCTTTACGATATGGTGATGATTAAAGACAACCACATTAGTGTTGCCGGTGGAATTACCAATGCAGTTCATGCAATAAGGCCCAAAATTGATGAAAATATCAAAATTGAAGTAGAAACAACCAACCTGCAACAAGTGGAAGAGGCACTGCAAGCCGGCGCCGATATCATTATGCTCGACAATATGGATAACCCAACAATGACCAAAGCGGTTCAATTAATAAACGGCAAAGCAAAAGTGGAAGCATCAGGCAATATGTCACTCGAACGTGTAACGGAAGTTGCTGCAACTGGTGTTGATTATATTTCAATTGGAGCACTCACTCATTCGGTGAAAGCTCTTGATATTAGTCAACGCATTAAATATTAATTACAGATGAACAATCTAGTTATTGACATAGGCAATACCCGAACCAAATTTGCAATATTCAAAAACAACAAGCTTGTAGTCAGTTTTCCCACAAGTGAGGCTGTGCCCGATGTACTAAAAGAATTAAAAACAGATTACCCTGAAATTAGCGCTGTAATCCTTTCTTCGGTAAGAGATTACTCCAACAAACTAATAAAGCAAATTAAAAAAGAGTTTCAAACAGTCATTGAGTTGACCGATAAAACCGCTTTGCCGCTCAAAAATTGTTATGAAACACCAACAACGTTAGGGAAAGACAGAATTGCAGCTGCCGTAGGTGCCAACAACCTTTATCCGAACCAAAACTTACTGATTATTGATGCAGGAACAGCGATCACCTACGACTATGTAAATAACAACAATGAATACGAAGGGGGATTTATTACACCAGGACTCAATATGCGTTTCAGGGCGCTACATGAATTCACTGATAAATTACCACTTTTAAAATCACATGCACCACTTATTCCTGAAGGTAAAAATACAACCAGTTCAATTAGCGGGGGAATTCAACTTGGCATTGAAGGTGAAGTGATACGAATTACAGATCATTTTAAAGAAAAAAACACCCAACTTAAGGTTATTTTAACCGGTGGTGACATAAACTATTTTGAAAAACTATTAAAAAATCACATTTTTGTATCCCCTGAAATCACCCTTCTGGGATTAAATGTCATTCTTGAGTTTTCAAAAGATAAAATGAATAAATAAATACGTTGGCATATATTTTGCTCAAAACAAAAAAGAAAGTAAAATAGCATAAATATCAATAGTTAGGAATAATACATTTTAGATGTTCTTTTTTTGGGGAAGGAGATAATCTAAAAAACTAAAATTAATAAAAAGATGAAAGCGATTACAAAAAACATTGGTCTGACAGTTATCGTTGTTTTTTTAGCATTGGCTACAAATGCTCAAAGAACAATCACCGGAATAATTTATAATAGCGGTGAACCTGCAGCGGGTATTCTTGTTGAAGCCCACAGATCGAATGATTCGTATTACACCAGCTTCGACGGTAAGTACGAAATTGAAGTTAGTGAGAAAAGTAAATGGCTGCGATTTACATTCTTAGATGATTCAAAAAAAATCGACATAAGAGAAAATAAATCTAAAGTAATAAACTTCAGCTGGGACGGTTCTGAGATTCCGTCATCGGATGAAGAAGCCGGTGTTATCCTAAAAACGCTCGATGAGCTCAGGAAAGACCGCGACATGGATTTTTTGAATAACTACTCATTATATCGCGAGTTCTTTAAGCAAGGCGACTACAAATCAGCATTGCCAAACTGGAGAAAAGTATATAAAACCTATCCGAAATCAACGACTCAAATTTATCGTGACGGGTTGGAAATGATGGAGTCGTTTTTAGTGGATGCCATGAATACAGACATTAAAAAAGCGTACCTTGATACCATGATGCAGATATATGATAAACGCATCAAGTACCTTGACAGCAAAGGCGAATTATTGGGCCGTAAAGCTGCCGACTACCTTGAAAAAGTTTTAACACTTGACATTCCAGAAGATGAACTAATAAAGGACATTAAAAAAGGTTATGGTTTTGCTGAAAAATCAATGGAAGAATCAGGTGTTGACACTGAGCCGGCAGTAATCGTGCTTTTTATGCAATCAACACGACGCCTGTTTACTTTTAATGAATTCTCATCCGAAACCGTACTTGAGAATTACGAGAAAGCCATGAACCTGCTTGAAAAGCAGGTTAAAAACAAAGAAACTGAAGACAAAGCCGAACAGGCTATACCTTTAGTGGAGCAAATATTAGAAGGTAGTGGAGCTATGGATTGCGAAACCATGTTGAAGCTATACAAATCAAAGTTCAGAGAAAACCCTGAAGATATTGAACTTATTAAAAAAGCTTTACGTGCATTCGAAAAAGCCGATTGTGAAAATACGCTTATTGTTGAAATGTCAGAACAACTTTACGAACTTGAGCCATCAGCCGAAGCTGCTTTCAATATGGCACGGATGTTTCTCAAAAAGGAAAAATACCCAAAAGCATTCAACTATTACGAAAAAGCATACAATTTGGCAACCAACAACGAAGACAAAGCGCTTTATTACTATGAAGCTGCCGGATTGGCATTACAGCAGGGAGACCTGGAAAAATCACGCGACTTAGCTAAAAAAGCAGTAGGAAGTAAATCAGACTATTGTGAAGCCTACATGTTACTGGGCGAAGTTTATGCTCAGGCAAGCAAAGGATACAGCGATAGCGATTTTGAACGGAGCACCGTTTTTTGGTTAGCTACCGACTATTTCAAAAAAGCAGCACAATACCCTAATTGCAAATCGGATGCACAAAGTAAAATCAAATTCTACCAGAATTATTTTCCAAATAAAGAAGATGTTTTCTTTAACAGCTTAGAAATTGGTAAAAACTACTACATTGGTGGATGGATTAACGAAACAACAACTGTTCGTGCTAAAGAAAAATAACATATTGACACCAAAAAATAAAAGCATTGCAGCCATCTTTATGGTTGCAATGCTTTTTTTGTCCTGTCAACAAAACGACATTAAAAAAATTGGTGAGTTTTCGCATCCGGCCGGGGCTCCCGAAATTGTTGCCGACAGCATTCATATACTTTTCTCCGACTCCGCAGTTATCCGTTTTACCTTAACAGCACCCAAACTCAAAATTTATGAGGATGAAGAAGAACCTCATACAGAATTTCCTGAAGGGTTCATTATCAAACAATTTTCTCCAGACAACAAACGAACAGCTCAAATTGAAGCCGATTACGGAAAACACTTCGAGAAAAAATCACTATGGGAAGCCCGACAAAATGTTGTAGCCGTAACTGAAGACAACGACACCTTAAAAACCGATATTCTTTTCTGGGATGAGAAAAAAGACATTATTTATTCCGATCAATTTGTTAAATTTATCCAAAAAGAACAAATCATAACCGGCATCGGCTTTGAATCGGATCTGCAAATGAAAAACTGGCATATAAAAAATGTAAAGGGCCCTATAACTATTGAAGTGGAAGAATAACCGTATACAGTAACAAATGTTTTGGACACAGATAGCTTTAACGCTTTCATCATAAATTGAAGTAAAAACACACAAAATGAACACCCCGGTCATTATTTTAATTACCATCATAATGTCTGCATTCTTTTCAGGAATGGAAATAGCCTATTTTTCGGCAAACCGCCTCACCCTCGAAATGAACAAAAAGAAAAACACCCTTACAGCATCAGTGTTGAATATTCTGTCGGCTAAACCCGAACAATACATTGCAACAATGCTGGTTGGAAACAACATTGCTCTTGTGATATACGGGCTGGCAACGGCAAGACTTATTGAACCATACCTCAACCCTTACATTGAATCGGATATCGTCATACTTCTGATTCAAACAATTATATCTACTATTGTTATCCTCTTCACAGCCGAATTTTTACCCAAAACACTTTTCAGGCTTAATGCCAATGGTCTGCTTGAAGCTTTTGCCCTTCCAATATTCTTCTTCTACATCCTGTTGTATCCTATTGCCAATGTTTTCATGATGATTTCAAAATTTGTAATTCGTAAAATTTTGAAGAAAGATTTCGCAGAGGTCGACAACAATAATATTTTTTCAAAGGTCGATTTAAACCACTATGTAAATCAACAAGAAGACAAACAAACAGCAGTAGAAAAAGAAGAGCAAGAAGAAACAGAAATCAAATTGTTTAAAAACGCGCTCGATTTCTCAAATGTAAAAGTGAGAGACTGCATGGTTCCTCGAACTGAAATTGAAACGGTTGAAGAAAGCACTTCTATAAAAGAACTCCAAAAAGTATTTATCAACACCGGATATTCAAAAATACTTGTTTACCGAAAATCAATTGATAATATGATTGGTTATATACATACCTCCCAACTTTTTAAATCACCCGATGACATAAAATCCATCGTTAACCCGGTTTCAATAATACCCGAAACAATGCCTGCAAGTAAGCTGTTAAAATTTTTCACACAACAAAGAAAATCAATAGCCGTGGTTGTTGATGAATTTGGCGGAACATCGGGCTTAATTTCAACAGAAGACATACTAGAAGAAATATTTGGCGAGATAGAAGATGAACACGATGTTGATGAACTTACAATAAAAAACATAAGAGAAAACGAGTGGATTTTATCCGCACGATATGAGATTAACTTTTTAAACGAAAAATATAATTTTAGTTTACCCGAGAGTGATGAGTACGATACACTTGCCGGACTAATTATTGATCAACACGAAAACATCCCGCGGGTGAACACAATTATTACAATCGGGAACCTAGAATTCAGAATACTTAAGGCTACAAAAATCAGAATAGAACTTGTTTTATTGAAAATTCTCGATAAATAAACATCAATAAAGTGAAAGGTTAGGATTAAAACCTAAAATTATTATCTTCGTACCTCGAAATTTTTAACTGTTTTTAAAGTCAAATAAGTAATATACAATGGCAACTTTACAGAAACTCAGAAACCAAGCCGGTGTACTTGTA
>Ga0102940_1001740_pt1 | contig 13651 bp, 7 predicted proteins | sample SalPonR2_C_D1_MG_FD_78215 | JGI IMG/M metagenome (GOLD analysis project Ga0102940, IMG submission 78215) | Salt pond soil microbial communities from South San Francisco under conditions of wetland restoration - Salt Pond MetaG R2_C_D1_MG | ecosystem: Environmental > Aquatic > Marine > Intertidal...
GGGCGATTTCTTCGTTGCAAAAAGCCTTGGATAGCTAGGCTATCCGCGATTTTTGCGCCTCGAACTAGCCCAAAAAAGCCAGCACCTTATTACAGACTCAATATGGGCAACCTACTTAAGTAGGTTGCCCAATTAAATCAAGCAATAATCTGCGTCTTTTTGGGGCGATTTCTTCGTTACAAAAAGCCTTGGGTAGCTAGGCTATCCGCGGTTTTTGTGCCTCGAACTAGCCCAAAAAAGCCAGCACCTTATTACAGACTCAATATGGGCAACCTACTTACGCTGCCAGCGCTCTTTTAAGCCCAATAATTGATTTTGTAGACTTTGGATCGCATTTTTACTTTGTAAAGTAGGGGCAGCGTCGGCAGCCTGCAAGAGATTTTGCATAAACAAAAACTGGGCTTGTAAGCCGCGAATGGATTGCGCTGCTGTAGGTACCGCTGAGATATTGCCATAAAGAATATCCTGCTCCCCAATGGGTCCACCTCCCAATAGGGCATCAATGACCAGCCTTTGCTCCTGGTTTAGGTTTGTCCGCTTTTTGTAGTTCGTAATCTTTTCGTGAAGTGCCTGCAATTCATGGTAGGCTCGATAACAGGCCATCGAATATTGGGTTTGGGCTTGCAGATCGTCCTCCGAAATTTCCACCCTTGGATCCATTAAGACCTCTAATGACTCTTCAAAGACCTGACTATCTACGCGCAACTTTATGCGGTAGGTACCCGGCTGAACAAAGGGACCCTGAGGCCCAGAAGGCGTATTTTTATATACGGCGGCAATCGAAAACTGTCGGCGGGTATCCTGGGGTGGTGTATATCTCAAATCCCACACGAAGCGTTGGTGCCCGGTGGTCACTTCCAAACTTTGGGCGGGTCTGATCCAGTAAGTGGGGTGAGGTAATGTGTTGGGATCTACCTTTTCAATCGGATCTTTATTGCTGTACTTCCTGACCATTTCGCCCTGATTATTCCATATTTCTAATTCGAGGCTAGTCGCTGGTTCTGCTAAATAATAATCGATAATCGCACCATCGGGAGGATTCTGTCCCGTAGGTTCTTCAGGGGGGAGGGGTGTATCCGAAAACATATTCCAACGCACCCGGTAGGTTTTAGGCGGCGCAAATAAATGGGGTTGCTGGCCTTTGAGTGCCGCTAATGCTCGCAGCGGTGTAATATTATCCAAAATCCAGATAGACCGGCCGTGCGTTCCGACGACCAAGTCATTCTCTTTAATAACTAAATCGCGAATCGAAGTGGCTGGCATGTTTTGTCGCAATTCTTGCCAGTGATCGCCATTGTCGACCGAGAAATAAACGGCCCGTTCGGTTCCGGCAAAAAGCAAACCTTCTTGTTGTGGATCTGCTCTCACCACGTTTACGGGACTATTTGCTGGAAGCCCGTCGGTAATGAGCTCCCAGCTTTGTCCGGCGTCGAGGGTCCGATAGATCAGCGGTTGCATATTGTCTTTTCGAATGGCGTTCACGGCTACGAAGGCTGCTTTTTCGTCAAAAGTGCTGGCATCAATTTGGGAGATTTTATCCCAGGCGCCTAAAGCTTTTGGCGTGACCTCCTGCCAGGAGGCACCACCGTCCTGGGTCAGGTGGACCAGCCCGTCGTCGGTTCCGGCCCAGATAATATTTTCATTTTTTGGCGAAGGGCCTACCGCATAAATGACACCCCGGCGCGCCATGCTGGCCATCTCTTTGGTCTCAAAGTCACCGATGCTGGGCGGCACTTCCGGTTGTACTCGACTCAAGTCCGGACTGATGATCTCCCAGGATTGGCCGCCGTTCTGCGTTTTCCAAAGGACGTTGGTGGCGTAAAGTAAAGTCTTGGGATTGGCGGGGTGGAAAAGTAGGGGCATGGTGCGCAGCGTACGGTAGGCACCACTCCGTAGAGCCTCGGGCGCAACGTTTTGTGATTGCCCCGTTTTTTTATTAAAGCGGACGACTCTGCCACCATAGATAATATCGGCGTCTAAAGGATCCGGTGCAATGTAGGCGTATTCGTCGGCCCCGACGCCCATAAATTCACGGAAGGAAATTTGTCCGCCATTACTTCTGCTGGCAATGCCGATAGCTCCACTTTCCTGTTGGCCTCCGTAAACCCAGTAGGGGAACTGGTTGTCGGTAGTGACGTGGTAAATTTGTGAAGTGGGTTGATTGTACCAGGAACTCCAGGTGCGTCCGCCGTTTACGGTGATCGTCGCCCCCTGATCAGCGGCAAAGATCATAATGTCCGGGTGTTTGGGGTTAATCCAGATACGGTGGTAATCATCGCCACCCGGTGCGCCTTTGATGGAGGTCCAGGTTTGGCCGCCATCGTCCGATTGATAAGAAGCGATATTACCCACAAAGAGTCGGTCTGGATTGGTGGGATGTACTTCTATTTCTGCAAAATCATCGCCGCGGCCCCAAAGTCTCCGGTCGGTATTGATCAGGGTCCAGGAAGCACCGGCATCGGTGCTTTTATAGATACCCCCATTTTCACGAGCATCGACACACGCGTAGATCAATTGAGGATTGCTAGGGGCAATACCAATTCCAATGCGACCCCGACCCTGAGCCTTACTGGGCAAGCCCCCGGTCAGTTCCTGCCAGGTATCGCCGCCATCGGTTGACTTGTATAGCCCGCAGTTTTCACCCCGAAACCGGGCGTTTTCCCAGGGGCCTTCCCGATGCTCCCACATGGCAGCGTAGACAATGGAGGGATTGTCAGGGGCAAATTCCACCTGCATGGCGCCCGTATTGTGGTTAATGTAGAGGATCTTTTCCCAGTTTTTGCCCCCGTCCTGACTTCTGAAGACCCCTCTTTGCTCATTGGGGCCATAAGGGTGTCCCAGCCCCGCCACGTAGATGATATCCGGATCATTGGGATGAATAATCACCCGTGCCACTTGCTGGATATCCCCCAGACCCATAAACTGCCAGGAGGCACCACCGTCGGTAGATTTAAAAATACCATCGCCCACTCCCAAATCGGGTCGGTGTAAACCCTCGCCACTGCCCACCACGATAATATCTGGATCACTGGGCGCCACCGCAATATCTCCCACCGAACCAGTAGGGGCATCATCAAAAATGGGATTCCAGGTACGGCCGTAGTCGTCCGTCTTCCAGACCCCTCCGTTGTTTACCCCCATATAGAAGACATTGGGCTGATCCGGGATGCCAAGGGCTCCAACGGTACGGCTTGCCCGGAAGGGACCGATCAGGCGGTAGTCCAGGTTCTGATAATACTCAGGCGGAATCGTCTGGCAGAACAGGGAAAGCGGCAGGTACACAAAGAATAGAATGAATACGGCGTTTCGTTTCATGATTAGTAGTCGTTATGGAGAATTCATTTTATAGCTAATCAAGGTAGCAAAATTCAGTGGAAAGCGGATGCATTAAACGAAGAAAGCCGCTCCCGGTCGGGAGCGGCTTACACTTTATATACTCACTAGTTTAAAATCGATTAATTCGCATCCCACCAAACGGGAACCGTCAGGTGATTTGAAAAGTCAGAGCCTAATCCCTGACGATCCAGTGCGGTCTGCATGTTAGGGTTCACGCCCAATTCGCCTTGTGGTAAGGCCAATCTTACCGGGATAGTCCCATTAGTAACATTACCGGGATAATCTACCGGAGTTAATTCGGGATAACCAGTACGACGCCAGTTGGCGAAGGTTTCGTACTCATTCAAGAAGGTGGCTGCCCAGTATTGCTCACCGATTTGCTGCATCGCATTCGCGGCATCATAAGGATTCGCAGCCAGATAAGTGTCAATATCTGCCGGATCGACGGTAATACCGTAGTGTGTCCATAGATTCATAGCATTGCGTACACCATTCTCGTAGTGGGTAGCGGCATCGCCAGTATGCCAGCCGCGTACGGCTGCTTCTGCCATTAGTAATTCCGTCTCTGCCGAGGTGATAAACATCATGGGAGAGGCGACGTTTACGATAGTCTGGTTCACCGGGCTGAAATCATCCAGATCATCACCGGTTGGATTATCAATGATAGTCGTGGCGTCCAGACCATTGGGCAGACCAACAAATTCACCCGTATTGGCAGATGGGCTAGCGATAATACTCACCCGCGGATCACTGTGGTCTTTCATCCAGTTCATAAAAGTCTCACTGATACGGGGACAGTCATCTCCAAAGCCGTTCGACTTATCGAGTACCTCTCCGATACCATTCCGATTGATGCCTCCGGGCCCATTAGTATGTACGATGAAAGCATCTTCTCCGGCTTCCAATACACCACCAGCAATGGCCTTACCTACCCATTCCTGGGCTTTGGCCGCATCTACCTCGGAGAGGCGCATGCCCAGACGTAGCATCAGGGAATTACCAAGGCGCTTCCACTTATCGGTATCACCGGCGAAGATTAGATCAGCAGAACCAAAACCCCCGTCGCTACCAATCTGAGCAACGGCTTCTTCCAGTTCTTTCAGCATGTCGTCGTAGATAGCTTCCTGGGAGTCAAACTCCGGAAAATCTATAGCTTCCAGAAAACCCTTTCCTGCTTGAGAATAAGGAACATCCCCATACAAATCCGTTATACGGTGAAAGATGAGGACTCTCCAGATACGAGCCATGCCTAACATGGTTTGGTCGCCCGTTTCAGTTGTACTTAGCGTATTTACCAGATCCTGCACATCTCGGATCGCTTCGGTATACTGGCGATCAAACAGCGAAGAGGAGTAACTGGCATTGTAGGTGTATTTGTCACCAGTCCAGTATCCACAAAGTGCGGCCATGTGTTGCATCATCATGGAGGAGTAGATCAGACCGGCGCGCCAGTTCTCGTAGCGGCCACCGGAGGTACGCAGCTGTACCCAGGTAAACTGGTAATTAGGATCAATCTCGTTGGCTGCGTTTGGGTTGGTATTGAGTTCCTCAAAACCATTATCGCAGGAGGTGGTCGTCAGCGAGACTAAAACGAGCAACAATAATATATTTCTGACTATTGATTTCATATCTATTTTTTTTCTTTATTGAAAATAATGGTTTGGCTTAGAATTTAACGTTCAGGTTAAACTGTACATTCCGGGTAGAAGGTACACCGAACATTTCCAAACCTTGCGCATTACCCACGTTGTAATTAGATTCCGGATCGATGTTTTCCGCACCACTCCACAGAATAGCTAAGTTACGTCCGGCTACCCCAAGTCTGACGCTTGAAACGGGTAGTCCTACTAACAAACGAGAAGGCAGGGTGTAATTCAATACCACCTGACGCAGCTTTCCAAAGTCGGCATTGTAAACAAATTCCTCCGTGATATTACTACCAATGTACTGGTAATAATCTTCTACGTCAGCCGCATCGATAGGTCCGATTCCTGTTTCACGACCAGCCAGGGTGTTTTGGTGTAAACCGCGGGTATATGCAAAGGCATTGGTCGCAGAATACAACACACCACCGGCGCGCATATCGATTAGAAAATTCAGACTCAGATTCTTATAACGGAAAGTACTACCAAAACCCATCGTGGTAGGAGAAACCCCCGTACCAAAGTGGGTGAATTCCCCCTGCTCGGGTAAACCATCTGCACCAACGATGATCGTACCGTCTTCATTGCGGTTAAAGGCGAACCCAGCTACCTGACTATAGGGTAGCCCCTCTACATTTTCAATGTAAGCGTTACGAGTACGGCTTTCACCGGCACGCAGCGACTCACCATCTTGCTCGGGAGTTAACAAGCTGACAACTTCGTTCTGGTTATTCGCAAAATTGAAAGTCGCATCCCAGCTGAAGTTAGCTTTATCAATGATACGTGCATTCACTAATACTTCGACACCGGTATTGGTCATCTCTCCCAAGTTGACAATTTTGGAGCCGAAACCAGATGTGCTGGATACGGCAGCGCCAATAATGTCTCCTTCCGTTCGACGGTCGTAGTAAGTGAAGTCTACATCAAAACGGCCATTGAATAAGCGCATGTCAAATCCAGCTTCGAACTCTTTAGTGAGTAAAGGAGTAAGGTTGGCATTAGGAATGGATCCATTAGAGATAGCCCCCAGTGGATTGCCCAGGTGACCCTGGCCTTGGATACCGTAGGTCAGACTCAAGGCATAAGGTTGCGCTGCTGCCCCCGGTCCGGATCCAGTAGCATAAGAAGTACGGAATTTCAAGAAAGAAATTGCACTTGGCAATTTAACTAATTCAGAAACAACGGCGCTCAGACCAGTAGAATAGTATCCCTGGTTGTTTTCACTTTCTCCAACGGGAGAAGTCAGGGTAGAGAACCAGTCGTTACGATAGGTACCACTCAGATAAATGGAGCGCATCAGTCCGATTTCTGCCGAACCAAAAAGTGAGTTGACCTGCCATTCACTGAATCCAAAAGCGATATTCTGATTGGCTGTATTGGTTAGCGAATGGAAGAAGGGTATATTGAATTGGTTACCACTACCGCCTAAAGTCTCGTCAAAGTTGCGCTGCTGATTACCACCAGCTAATAAACTCAAGCTGAAATTATCGGAGATATCTTTATTAAAGCCCAGAAGTAGCTCTGTATTCAACTCCTGAACTTCATTGTTGGTTTCACTAATCTGACCAAATGGGCTGTAAGCCGTTCCGTAAGGCGTCAGATCGCGCCGACGATAAGTGTAGCGGTCCAGGCCAATCTTACCACGGGCGTATAGATCATCGGTGATGCTATACTGTAACTGCATCTTACCCAGTAAACGGTTTTTCTGGGTATTGTTTTCAAACTGATGAGCTGCCCAGTAAGGATTAGTAACGAAAATATTATCGTTGAACTGCAACTCCGTTCCATCGGGTGTGGCGCCAAGTTTACCAGGGTCCCCTGTCAGGTCTTCCACATTGATGGAAGCCGGTAAAGATAGCGCGGTATAATTCGCATTACCCGGTGAATCTGATAATCTAGGCCGATTTACTGCGTTTTCATAAACGTACATCGCTGATAAGGTAGCACTCAAACGCTCCGTTACTTTGGCATTAGTGCGCAGCGTAAAGTTGCGGCGCGCCAGTCCGGAGTTGGGTAGAATATCTTCATTATCCAGGTTAGAGGCGGAGAAGCGGAAATTTACCTTTTCTGAACCGCCGGTTAAGGTTAGTGTATTGATAAAGGAACTTCCCGTGCGGTAAAAACGATCGGCGTTATTACCGACATCAGAATAAGGACGAGATACCCCGTCAAACTGCATTACGCTACTACCGTCCAGACGCTCTCCCCAGGAGTATAGTCCCTGAGCCAGGGCTTCCGCCTGGGTAGTGGGCTTCGTACCATCGAGTCCGTGTCCGTATTCTCTCTGGAAGTCGTAAGTGTCGTTCAGGCTGGCTACCTGTAGCTGAGAACTGAATTCTACGCCGATACCGTCGCGCTTGGCACCACTCTTGGTCGTAATCTCGATAACTCCATTTGCCGAACGGTAACCGTAAAGTGCAGCTGCGGAGGTACCTTTCAATACGGAGATACTTGCAATATCTTCCGGATTGATAGAGGAGATACCATCCCCCCCATCGGCACCACCCCACATACCTGCAGAACCCAGGTTCTTATTGTCGATGGGTACTCCATCTACTACGTAGAGCGGCTGGTTATTACCAGAGAGTGAGTTATTCCCCCGAATAATGACCCGGGATGAACCAGCGGCACCGGTTGCGGTGGAGGCAACGTTGACCCCGGCTACCTTACCCGCCAGTGAATTGGCCACATTGGTCTCTCTGGCTTCTGAGAAACCTTCCGGATCCAGTTCTGAAACGGAGTAGGTCAGGGCTTTTTTCTGTTTTTCTACGCCCAGGGCAGTAACGACCATCTCATCTAATTGGACCCCTTCTCGCAGGGTGAGGTCAATCGTGGTTTGGTTGTTGACCTCTCGGGTCACAGTTTCAAACCCAGTATAACTAAAAGTGATGGAGGCTCCATCACTTACTTCAATGGTGTATTTTCCATCTATATCGGAAAGTACACCATTTGCTGTGCCCGTTTCAACTACGTTGACACCAATCAGCGGCTCCCCGTTCTCTGCGGTAATCATACCGGATACGGTTTGTTGCGCCAATACTGGAACCACCATCATTAATGACAGGCAGGCAGTAATTAAAAATTGTTTAAGCATTGTTTTGAATTTTGTTGATCATAATCACATGAATAAATATGGCTTGATAGTATAGTGCTATCTGCTGTGTTATTTGTAAGGTGGGATTGTATCTGTATGTTTATCAATTACTTATGTGCGTGTTGGGCCGCTAGTTATAGGTAATATAAGCCTCGTTTTTAGCTAAACCGATAATAAAGTTAAATAAAATATTGAATCTAGATAAATATTTCGCAAAAAATTGTGTTCGCACACAGTTTTTTGTGAAATTAGCTGCGTCTGATGCATTCTCCTTTTAGAGATAGTTTAAAATTTAAAATATGCCATTATTAAATACTTCAAAACACACATACACACCAAAGGGTAAGTGGATGATTATTTTGGTCTTAGGCATAAGCCTATGGAGCTGTGCACAGTCTGTTAGGGTACAAGAAGTGGATGTGCTGGTACTCGGAAGTGGTACTGGAGGCTCCGCTGCAGCTATTCAGGCGGCCCGGGCGGGTGCAAAGACGGTTTTGGTGAATCCACTGCCCTGGCACGGCGGTATGCTTACCGCTGCGGGGGTAAGTGCAACTGATGGTAATCACCAGTTACCGGCTGGTCTATGGGGGGAGTTTCGCCGGGCGATTTATGCCCACTACAATGGTCCCGACGCCGTAGCGACCGGCTGGGTCAGTAATACCCATTTTGAGCCCAAAGTAGGGGCGGCGATTTTTGAACAAATCCTGGGGGGAACCCAGGGGCTCAAGGTTTATAAAGAGACGAACTGGACGGATATCCAACGGACGGAGCAGGGTTGGTCCGTAGGTATTCTTTTGCCGGAAGGCGAGCAAATACAAATCAAAGCGCGACAACTAATCGATGGTACTGATTTAGGAGACGTAGCGGCCGAGGTCGGCGCTTCATTTAATCTGGGTATGGACAGCCGTGCTCAAACCGGGGAAAGCATTGCTCCGTTGCAGGCCAATGACATCGTGCAGGACCTGACTTACGTAGCTATTCTAAAGGATTACGGTCCGGAAAAGGCACCTCTTTTAGCAGAGCCTCCGGGCTACGATCCCGCACAATATGATTGTTTATGTAATCGGGTCTGTGATGATCCGGAGGCCATCGATTGTGAACTGATGCTGAACTACGCCCGGTTGCCCAATGATAAATATATGATTAACTGGCCCAATACAGGAAATGACTATTACCTGAATGCAGCGGCTCTGTCTCGGGAAGAAAGGCCAGCGGCCTACCAGGCGGCTAAAACGGAGACCCTACGCTTTGTTTATTTCCTGCAGCAAGAACTGGGCTTCACCCATCTGGGCCTGGCCAGGGATGAATTCCCCACCGAGGACAATCTGGCTCTGATGCCTTACCATCGTGAGGGCAGGCGGGTAGAGGGTTTGGTGCAATTTCGCCTACCCCATGTCTTGCGTCCTTACGATACCCCTCTTCCCTTGTATCGTACGGGTATCGCGGTGGGAGATTACCCAATCGATCATCACCACGGTAAAAATCCGGCTGCTCCAGAACTGGATTTCCCGCCGGTACCTTCCTTTAGCATTCCCGCGGGAGCATTAATTCCTGCGGACCTCCCCAATTTACTGCTTGCTGATAAGGCCATCTCCGTCTCGAATATTGTCAATGGATCAACTCGCCTGCAGCCCGTCATTTTGCAAGTCGGACAGGCGGCGGGTATGATGGCGGCGATGGCTGCTGCTCAAAAGGTCAGCCCCTCGGAATTATCTGTCCGGGAGGTACAAAAGCGCCTATTAGCGGCCGGAGGCTATTTACAGCCCTTCTTCGATGTGTCACCGGAGGATCCAGACTTTGGGTTGCTTCAGCGAATCGGATCAACCGGTCTGCTGATGGGGCAGGGCGAGCCTTACCAGTGGGCTAATCGCACCTGGCTGTATCCGGATAGCGTCCTGACCGATGCTGATTTGCGGGCCGGCTTTCGCCAAATGGGGCTGGACCTGGCTACTAAGACGGATCAAATTGTCGTAGATCCAGATCTGGCGATCGTTTACTTGACGGAGGCGGCCACTGAATTAGGCCAGGAAGCATCCTGGCGTAATACGGAGAACAGTGCCTTATTGGCCGCTTGGAAGCAGCAGGTGGACGGCCGGGTCAAACGGCGCGATTGGGCTCGTCTATTGGATGAGACCTTGCAACCTTTTCAGCTCTTTCCCATTGATTTTGAAGGGCGATACTCCTGGGAGCAGGAATAAGTGATCAATACAGTTGTCTGAAGAATTCCGGACGTTTGCGAATGCCTTCGTAAAAGAAAAATACTTCCCCCTCGAGGCCGAAACTGCGGTGTGTATCGATGATTGACTGGAGTAGGCTGTCGGAAGCCACGTAATCGCCCACGTTCAGTAAAACGCCGGGAAAGAGCAGTTCTTGCTGTTCTGGTGTGAGCTGCTCTTCCACAATGGCAGTAAGGGCCTTGTGGTAGGCCTGAATATCGTAGCGGTAGACCTGTGGGATAATTTCATCCACCCATCCTTCCTGCACCCAGACGGGCCAGTCTTGTAGATATTCGTATTTACTCCAGGGATAGATACTGGGGGCAAAGGATAAGGTGAGATTGGGATCCTGGGCACGAAGTTCGCTCACCAGTCGCTGCATAAAGTCACTTAACAAGTCGGCCCGCCATTGCACCCAGGCACTGTCCCCTGGATGGTTGGGTGGGCGCTGTCCGTCGTGTTCTAAGGCATAACGGGCAAGGGTCAAGCTGTCGTAGCCGGCCAGGCTGGGCAGGGCCGGCAGTCGATCGTCGCCCTGGATGCCGTCGATGGCGTAATGAGCGACCAGTTCTTTAATCAGGTCAATCATAAATTCCTGCACTTCCGGATCAAAGGCGTTCATCCATTGGAATTTGTTTTTACTGACAATTTGCCCGGCGCTATCCCGCGCTGCCCACTGGGGACGGGATCGGAGCAGGTGCCCACCATCCGGCTCGTCGTAAGAACTGGCAAAACCGAATTCAAACCAGGCGATAACTTCGATGCCCTGACCTTGTGCCAGTTCGATCAGTTCTTGTAAGGGGTCGCGCCCCTGGAAGTCAGGATCGATCAAGCGACCAAATTCTTCCTGCATGAGCGGACTGGGATAAAGCGTGTATCCTCTATTCCAAACCACCACGTATATGGTATTAAAACCGTATCGCACACAGTCTTCCACTACTGCTTCCAGTCCACTACGGGAGTACATGGCCTCACTGTCCACATTGGTTAACCAAAAGCCTCTGCGGGGATCGGGCGTATCGGGTTCAGTCGGTCTTTTTAAGCAAGTGACTAATAAAAAAAGAAGGGCAAGTCCGATGGTCAGTCTACTTAGGATCGCGCTCATATTTGTGAATTATTTTGTCCAGGGTCTGCCAATTGTGCCAAAGGGCCCGGGGCACGTGAAAACAGCCTTTCCATTTTCCTCCCTTAGCGGTATGTAGAGGCCCTCCGTTACGCTTTAGATACCCAAACCATTCTCCGTGCTGCTCGTCGCGGAACCGGGGCCAGGTATAGGCAAAGAGCCGTTCAAACCATTGCCAGTTTTGGTTATTGCGCGTGTGCAGATAGCCTTTCAGGCAGGCCTCCATGGCTTCCAGGTGTACCCACCATAGCTTCTGATCCCATTCCAGTTGCTCGGGGGGATAGCCCAGCCGGTCGAGGAAATAAAAAATTCCCTGCTCCTGCTGATCCCAACCGTAATCCAGCATGAATAAGGCCCGCTCGTTCGCTTTTTCTATCAGTGCCTGGTCCTGACGACGTGCGCCCAGATCCATAATGAACCACATGGCTTCCAGGGCGTGTCCGGGATTGAGTAGCCTTCCGGCAAAAGTATCACTGACTTGTCCGTCGGCTTGTACATTTTCCAGAACCAGTCCGCTTTCGGAATCGTAGAAGCGGTCCATTACCGTATGGATACACTGATCAATCGTTTGCTCCACCTGTTCTTTTTCTAATAATGGCTCTAATTCGAGGCAGAGATTACATAGGATCATGGGCAGCGCAAAACCCTGTAAGGGACGGCTGCCAGGTACTAATTTATTATAGCTTCCCTTTGGGTTATCCTGGCGCTGTAGGATTTTGTGAAAAGTATTCCGGGCTATTTCGGCGTATTCTTCTTTGTTGGTGGCCAGGAAAAGCTGACCAAAGGCCATGGCGGCAAAGCAATCAGAAAAAATGTTGTAGGCTTGTACCAGGGGGCGTCCGTCCTGGGCCAACGCAAAGTACCACCTACCTTCCTGATCTTTTCCGTATTGCTGTAAAAAATCGGCTCCGGAAAGGGCCAGGTCCAGCCACTCCTGACGTGCTTCTAATTGGTTATACAGGCTGGCAAAGGTCCAAATCTGTCGAGCTTGTAGCCAAACGAACTTATCCGTATCATATACTGTGCCATCCCGGAGCAAGCAGGTGAAATAACCACCGTATTCTGAATCGGGCGAGTGCTTTTCCCAAAAGGGAATAACTTCCTGTCTTAGTGCTTGCGCAAAATGGTCGCGATAGTCACTGAAATGCTTCATAAAGATAGGGTGTTTCGGTATTCCTGATATCGGTTATAGAGGTGATGGGCCTGCGGGTAGGCGGATTGTGGGCTCATAAAGTGGGAGAATTCAAAGGTAATGGCCTTATCCAGGCCGGCGGTCCGGGCTGCTTCTAATTTAAGGCGTAGTTTTTCCCATTTGATGGGTAAAAATTTGATAGGCATATCCCGGTCAAAAGACTCGGCATTAGTCCAGCATTGCATGTCAAACTGATCGGCCAGTGCCTTGTTTACGGCGAAGTAGTCGGCTAATTTGTGATAATCCACGTGTCCATCCTGAAAGGCAACAATGTCTACGGCATCTTTAATGCCGGCAAAGATTTCCTTCCATTCGCGCTCGTGCTGCGCCAGACTGACACTTTCCGCTTTAGTGAGGGTAGTTTCTTTTGCCATGATGGCTTTTTTACCATCGATGTAGGGAGAGATCAGGGTGGGCAGCCCATTACTAATAGATTTACAATGCAGGCCAAGCTCCTGGTAGAGGTCAATAATTTTGCCCGTTTTTCGGCTGACCTCCTGGCTAATGTACCAACCCCGAAAGGCAGCATAGTGTCCATATTTCCCCCAGACCTCATCAATGACTTTAAGATTGATATCTATTTCCTTCTGGTAATCTCCCTGGTCCCACCAGTATTTTCCCGAATCGTAGAGGCCAAAATAGAACTGCATACCAAATACTTCGGCTAACTCCAGAAATAACCGGAGTAGATCAATGGGGGGCGGGTAAGCCCCTTCTTCTTTCTGTAAAACGGCAGAAGGGTAAGTAAGCCAGCGGCGGTAGCCAGCGCGGATTAGAATGACCGTATTAATACCCATGGCTTTCATATGGGCAAAGTCGGCCCGCCATTCTTCAGGCCCCCAGTTTTGATGGGGGATATCGTGTGATATTTCGTCCAGAAAGGTTCCCGTTATTTTCATCTGTATATACTTTTAGTAAAAGTCTTGTTTTATAGCTAGTTATGAAATTTCAAAAAAACTAAAATTCCGCAAAATCTTTTGCCGCTCTTACCTTATCCATTTGGCCACATAGCTACCCGACCACCTGAATATTCCCGCGTCTCAGCCA
>Ga0102940_1001746_pt1 | contig 13635 bp, 8 predicted proteins | sample SalPonR2_C_D1_MG_FD_78215 | JGI IMG/M metagenome (GOLD analysis project Ga0102940, IMG submission 78215) | Salt pond soil microbial communities from South San Francisco under conditions of wetland restoration - Salt Pond MetaG R2_C_D1_MG | ecosystem: Environmental > Aquatic > Marine > Intertidal...
ATTTTTTTTTAAAAAGAGAGCCTTCACAATTGACAACACTTCGGGAAAAACTGGAACGGGAATCCGGGAAAAAAATATATCTGTACAAACAGGGGGTATTCTGGAATGCGTGTGAACAGAGTGCGCTGATGCTGAGCCGCCATAAGCTTTGATGCGCATGTAAAAATCTGTAAAAAGCAAGGAATGCAAAAATGATGCAGACCTTGCTCTTTACAGTACATTAAGTAAGCGGAAGAAGACACCAAGCAGCTCAACCATGATTATCCAAAACTTGACTCTTCATGACCCTGGAAAATAAAGGATATCATTTCAAAACTTGATTTTGGAACAAGCTCTTTGAATAGCCGGACCGAAAAAAAACCTTCAGGAGCCCGGCCATTAATAAAATCATTCATGCAGACTGTCAATCCACCGCATGGCCTCGGCGTCAATGATTTTGCCCAGATACCTTTGAGTGGTTGATAGATCCGAATGGCTTAGCAGTACCTTTACACAATTTCCAGGAGTTGCCTGCGGTACCGGCTCAGCGCACTATATTAAAACCCTATGGGCACAAAATTCAGTTGGATTTTGTGCCCATAGTGAAATGAATAATACAGCCCTTTTTGCAACATTTGCCCACCATCAATATCTATTTTGAAAAAACACCGGGTAGTAAAAAACGATTCTTGGGGTAATCATCGATAGTACTGATCGAAACTATGACCGCAAATGACGGTTGGCATTTATTTTGCATTTGTCACTGCTGATTGGCAGAACAGTTTAGAAATTTTCACCGTCAATTGGGCATCCTTTATTAATTTTTTGATAGGGGGCAATATTTTGACACCCCGCTTTGCCTCATTTTCCATTTCCTGCTGTACAAGATGGACATCAATTTGAGAAAACCTTTCAGCTAAAGTAGGGCATCCATTAAGAATAATTTCCATATACTCGTCATTCTTTAAATTTTGTACCAAAGGCGTATCTGCCAGTGTCGTTTTCAGCACTTTGTTTAAAGAAGCCATGCCGGTTTTTTTCCGGCCTCGTCTCTTCTCGTTCCGGAAAAATCTCTCCAGAATATTGTTCGTCCTTTGTGGTTGAATATACTGGATTCCATCCGGGGTTACAACCGGTATTGGGTCGGCAAATAGCTTTTGCCAGTATTTTTCGATCTGTGAAATCATGCTGGCATAGGTTTTCTTCCTGTGTTTGTTGCAGAGAACCCAGTACCTGAACGCAGTCACTTTTTCTTCAATGCTCTTCATATCCGTGGAATCGCCATTGTCGTTGATACCCTCTTTGCCCTCGGGAAGGGCAATGCGCATGGCATTGCGCAGCTTATCAAACACTTCTGCCTTCACTTCCAGCTTTTTGGCAAGATCATTGAGGCGTTTATCTTCTACGCATTTTGTTATCACCTTGTATAGTTGAGCAAAAGGCCTGTTTGCATTTGCAGAATCACTGAGGTTGACATCCATTACTTGTTCCAGCAACCGGTGGACTTCTCGAATACGTTCAAAAAAATGAAGGTGTGCACGGTCAAAAGGAAAACCATAGCCACTGCATTGGGTCGGGTAATCAAATATCCAGTGGATTAACGCATATGCCGTGATCATGGGGATATGATCGAAATGACTTACCTGCCAATTCCCTCTTTGAAGACTTTCAATGATTCCGTCGATATCATGACAGGTCGGATCGATTTTTTGCTCAAGGTACTTGGCCTGCCTCCTCAATGTCGGCCGAACTTTAAGTCTCTGTAGCCGTTTCTGAAATGAGGTATATTCATCAGCCAACAGGTCCTTGCCAATGTCACGCAAGAAATGGAAATGACATATGAAATCGGGGGTGCCCGGGAAGACTTCCGCTACCGCATTGACAATCCCTTTGCCCATATCGTGTACGAGTGCCTTTGGTTCACCATACTGTTCTTTGATGTCGCGGAAAAACGGTACGAGCTTATCTTTTTTCTCTGAAGAAATTTTGACAGTGTCCAGCACCAGCTCAGAGAGCCCGTCAAGCCCGCAAAAAAGATTAGGACTGTCTCCTTCACAGGTTCCGTCCAAATGGAGGATATATCCGCCTCTGTCAGAAAGATATTTTTTTAAAACAGGTTGGCTCTGCCGATGGCAAAGGGCAAGATAGATAATGAATTTCCGGCCCAGATAAGTGACCTCCCGCTCAGACATGAATACATTTTTTGTCGCCAGATCGGCTATCACCTCCTGATTGCTGCGACAATGAACAAACATCGACATCCCCACTTCCACGATGACATCAAAACCAAAGGTGCCACCTTTTGGTGCAAGCCTCTGAAGTTGTCCGGATTTAAAGATCCCATGGCCATGCGGGCAGAACCGTACGGACTGTTTGGCAACAAACGCCCCGATATCCATGGTGACGACGGTTTTTGGATCAGCGGTTTTCTGAACATGGAGGCTCGTATTGCACACCGGGCAATCCTGAATTTCCGGTTCAAAATGTATCACCGGCTTTTTACGGAATAGTGCTGCTGCCTGAAAACTTCCCATCATTCTGTCAATAAATCTTCTAACCAACTTTAAAGCTTGGAATCCGGCGTTTTTTTTAACAGGCCGTGATACTCCATAAAATTTTGGATAGTGGGCAGCTTGATCTTGCTTTTTTTGACTTCCGGCAGGGACGCAATCTCTACTGCCGATATTCCGTGTTCCCGGATGACAGCAACCAGAATCAGGATTGCTTCAGGATCTGAAAGGGTCACTATGTCGGCCTTATCGTCAAGTGACTTCCTTTCCTGTAACTGCTTTTCATATACCTGCTCAATATCTGAAAAATAGATAAAAACACCGTCATGTTTTTCACGATGAATCCCCGGGCAGTTACGGAAATGATGAAGAAATGACCGGGGTGAAAGACCGAGAACTTCCCCGAGTTGTTTTCCGGAAAACCCTGCGGAAGAGCTCTCTACAAGGTGAATAACCGTTTTTTTCAAATTGCCATGTCGGGAGAAGGCAATGTTCTTATAGTGCCACAGGCCATAGTCGTTAAACCGGGGAATTTGAGGTAGTGTATAGTATCTGCCGTTCTGATTATAGCTTGTATATGCCTGCCATTGTTTGAGTTTTAATCTTGCATTCGGAACAGAGCATGTGAGAAGTGATGTCAGATCTTCAATGTTGAACACCTTGTTTTTTTCCAACTGATGCCATACTGCCTCGATTTTTCTCTGATCCAGTCGCCTCATATGTCACCTATAAAGTATATGATATTTTTCTCCATAAATAACATATACTTTATAAAAATTCAACAAAAAAAAGCGTTTTTTCTGGAAAAAATGGCAAGAAATAGACTGAATTGGCTACATTTTAACTACAATTAAGCTACTTTGGTAATTCATATACTTTATAAATTTTCAAGTGAGTGGTTTGAAAGCGAATTATTACAGGAGTTTGTTGCTCTCCAACCGCCATTTGCGGTCATAGCTGTGCATAATCAAAAAATTACAACTTTTTGCCTGAACTACCGCCGTGTTCCCAAAAATTCCTTGATTAAATGCCGGCAGTATGTATAAGTTTCCGTGTACCGAATATTTTTTGGAGCACCTCGATGATAAAAAAAATGGTTTTCGCTGTTTTGTTGATTCCTGCCTTAAGTGCCGCGGGTTTTTCCGATACGCGGGATTTTTCCGTGCTTTCTGACACCATGAGAGAACACCTGCCGGACGTTGCAAAACCATTGTATGACCAAAACAATTTGTATTTTCATCTGGGCCACCTCCTGGCAAAGCCTTTCACATCGGCCGCATCAGCAACCAATGCACAACAGCTGTTTGGTCTGTATGAAAAAATTGTTGCTGACATGCAGACGCACAAGGGTAACTCACCTTACACAGCCATATATTACGGTGTTTTTGAATATTTGCTCATAACCGATTTTTTCACCAGATCCGGATTGCTGCGTCTCCACCATGATCCTGTTCCGGACCAGGCTTACACTGGCATTGTAATCTATCCGGAATTTGAAGACTTTTATGCAGAAAAATTGCGGTATGAATCCTTTTTGTCACGGTATGCAGCCACCCGTTCAGAGACCTTTTCCTATGAAGGATTGGTCACGAAACATGCTACTGTTTTCAAGGATTTGATGCTGAACCTGCATGCCACCATGTTAACCCGCGCAGGATTGCTGAAAGATACCCTGTTTATAAAAACCAATGCCCCGGCATATTATCCTTCCGACAGGATCACCGTAAAACTGACTGCAGATCGAATGGACAGTTTTCCCGTCGAATCGGTCAACCTTGACTTTGCGCAGATTCCTGAAACACGGTTTACTGATCTTACCCGCGACAACGATCAGGTGTTTTTGGATGCGGTGGTACCGAATTTTCCAGAATATCACACCGGCACCCTTTATCCGGTTCTGACGTATGGACAGAACCCTTTTTCTAATGACCTGCAGAGACAAGTCGACATCAAAAACCCGTTTCTCCTGGATCCGGAAGAAATCACCTTTTCTCCCTATCTGCTGGATGTATATGACAATCACACCCTGAAAGGCACCAAACTGCTGCAGCCCTTTGACTTCCTGTTCACGGGAGGATTTCCGGATGACCCGGAAACCCAAGAGGACGAAGCCGCGATAAACCTGGCAATACCGGGAGATTTCACCCACCTGATAATGTATCTGGGAAGGCTTGCCGACGGCACGCCTGTGGGAGCGGAAATGACAACGACACAAGCGGAGAAACAATTTTCCATCCGGCTGATCAAACTGCTGGAAACCGTGGATGACCCTTTTGATTCCAGTGGGTACGACCTGCCCCTGGTAACCGTGAACACCCAAAAATACAAAAATGTCAATGCCCGGCGTCTGAACAGCGTTGACCTGGATAAGCTGATGTCTCACAGCCGTGACATTTACCACCGGGTAATGGCGAATATTTATGATTCACTGGATTACCAGTACCAGTTTTACTGGTCCGGGGATCTGAATGACAAAAACATCTATCTGGTGGATGATGGACTGGCCAACGGGGCCGCATGCACCGATTACTGGCTGGCACTTTTTGAGGAAACCGCCGGTATCTGCATAAAAGATGCCAGAATGGACCGAGCCGGTTTCATTGATTACTATACCAGCGACCCTGTGGGCACGACCGTAACCATTCCCGAATTTTTGAATCCGTTTCCCTTTGAAGTCGATGTCGCAACCCTTATCAATTCTTTTGGATTTACCGTCATAAACCCGGAACCTCACATCTTTTTGTGTGACCATTCCAGCGAAACAGGTGTTGCCATACCGGACAGGCTTTTTGGTTCACAAGATCTCAAGGATATCGACTTTATCCGATAGCGGCTACTCTCTTAGCAGCTATTCACTTAGCAGCTGCTCACTGCCGTTTTTTCTGCTGCCGGGCATTGCTTTTTTGTCTGTAACAGGAAAAACCACGCCTGTTTTGGATGATATGGTTTTGGAAAGCGGGGCCATCTGCTTATCCACCATCGGCGGCAGTCCCTGTTCATCTGGCAGCGTCAAAAAGGTGCTGCCGGATTTGGTGCGGGAAACATGCACCTTGCGCAGAATCACATTTTCCGGCGGCAGTTTTTTCCCATTGAACGCCCTGCCGGACACCCCCGTATCCTGGTCCGGGATACTGGAAAGCCGCCTGTCATCCAAGGGAGTGTTGCTGGAAGTCCAGCCGAAAACAGGCACACCGCCCCAGCTGTAAGAGCCGTTGTTCAGTTCATTGCTTTCCTCTTCCATGTTGAGATCATCCACCCAGATCGCCATGAAGTACACACCGGCCGGGACAGGATTTTTTCTGTAATCCTGGTAAAGATTGAAACGGACAGCTGAAAAATCATCTCTGTAGACATATTCATTGGGATCAAGATAATAATTGGCCTGTTCACGAAACAGATAGATCTCATTTCCATTGCCCTGGACCTGGTCCTCGTCCAGAACAAGGCTGATGAACCAGTCGGTTCTGCTTGTCCTGGTCTCGCCGCTGTTGATCACTTCGTAGGTCAACAGCCCCTCACCGAAATTGTCCCATTCCGCATACCAGGTATTGACCTTGAGGTCCGGCAGTGAACTGGTGATGGTGATGACATCGCTCCCCAGGGAAATATTGTCATTTTCGCTGGATTCCACCACCACATCCAGATCATCCACCCACAGGGCCATGTAATACGCTCCCGGCTCCAACCGGTCCGGAAACTGAAAAGAAAGGGCATTGTCTGCATTCCGGTAGACTGATTCTCCGGGTGTCAGATCAAAAGGGATGGTTTCATACACCACATAGTAATCCGACTGGCTTATGTCCGGGTCCCTCGACAACATCAGATTGATGTCCGCGCCGGCATAGGCGGCGCTGTTTCCGTTGTTGACCACATTATAGGTCAGTGTCCCGGACCCTCTGGGCCGCGGGTCATACGAAACCTCCCATGTGGCAACAGTCAGGTTGGGCAGCGTGTTTGTATCCGGTTCCGGCTCGCTCCTGTCGTCGGGCACGGGATCCACCCCGGTATTTTCCGCATCCAGCAGTACATATGCTTCGGACAGAATGTTTTGGGCCGCAAAGTTGTAAGGCATCCAGAAATATCCGTCATCTCCCCAGCTGCGACCCCATGAATTTACCACCTTGAAGGCACCACCGTACCGGGTATCATCATATCCGACAATGGTTACGGCATGCCCGCCAAGGTTCTGGCCCGAAGCGGTATTATACACCGCATCCGGCCCGTACAGATCCATCAGCTGTTGATAGGTCTTAATTCCAGCCACCACCGGATTCCGGTTCACAAGGGCCGCCTTGATCTGCGAGGTATCATTGATGCGGTACCATTCCGCAGCTTTATAGCCTGACGCTTCGGCCACAGCTGCTGCAGAGGGCTGGGTCATAAAATCCGTATCTGAATAGGGCATGCGCCGCAATGTGGCCACACCCTGATTGACGGCAAGATCCAGTGCATGGAAAATATAGGACCCCTGGTCCTGGCCGCCGTTGATCTGGTTGTATACAAATGCCGGACTGAACAAATGATCTGCCGTGTTCAGCGACCATCCCATTTCCAGTTTTTCATGATAGCTCTTCAGGGCATAGGCGGTTGCCCATCCCACGCAGCTGCCCTGCCGGCCCTGGTCTCCGGGGGCGGGAAAATTGGAGCTCAGATCGACGGAAAGCGGCTGGGAAGGCGGCACATCACCGCCCAGCAGATAACTGTTATAGGTGCTAAGGCTGAAGGCCGCATAATCTCTGGGATCCACTTCCTGTTTACCGGTGTGCTTTTCCTCTTCAGACAGATAGGACACCTGCACCGTGACAGATGCCGGATCACTGAAAAGCTGGCCGTCGGTTACGCGATAGGTTATGGTAAAGGAATCATTTCCGCTGGGTTCGTTGGTGATATACAGCATACCGGTGTCCGGGTTTACATAGGCAAAAGAATACCCTGTTCCGCTGTCAGAAGAGACCAGGGTATAGCTGATGGTATCCCCGTCAGGATCATGGCCGGTGAGCTGTTGTTCAAAATAGGGCACAGATGAATCCACATCCAGTGAAATGGATTCGGCAACGGGACGGTTATTTGCACCGTTGCGCCCGATCTCCCGGTCACCCAGCATCACCCGGCCGCCACTGATATGCAGGTCATAGCTTGTATCAGTGAAGGAAACCGTCTGACTGGATCCGGTTGCCGGCATTTTCACAACCGTACCATCCGAGCCTTCAAACGTGACAACTGCACCGGAACGAAACACATTGAACAATTGAAACGCAGCATTTATGCTGACGGTGTTGCTGCCCGGAAAATGGAAAATCTCCGCATGTGTCCCCTTTTCCAGGGTGACATGGTTGGGAGCGGGGGAACCGTAAATTTTCGCACTGCCCCCATTGATACGGGTATCAGGCGCCGCATCCGTCAACACGACCATCTCCTGGGCCCATGCAGAACAACCCGGGTGAAACACAATACTGGAAAAGGGGACAAAGCCCAACAGACAAAGGGTTACAAAAACAGATAATATCTTATGGGATTTCATTGTTCTCTCCTGCCGGGCCCTGCCGAACCCTGGTAGTTTCCGCATAAAGCACAACCGAAACCTGCACCTGCCGGTATTGTCTTTATTGCCGGTCTATTGCAGTGTATCCTTACTATTGTTGTTCTGCTCAGCCTGCTCCTTTATCTGGGCATCGAGCCGCTTGAGACCATTGGCCAGTCCATTGACAAAATTATTGGCCTGGCTCACCGGTATGATCAATGTGCCTACTTCCACAGATGCATTGTCCGCAGCTTTCTGGGTGAGTTCTATGCGGAGGTTGTAGTTGGACAGGCTGACTTTGCTGATCTGGTCTGCAAAAATGTGCATTGGTTACACTCCTTTTATGTTAATTTCCACAATTAACCTGATACTATACCGGCGTAACAAAAGGTTGTCAATGGTTCCTGACCCCAGGAAAAAACAAAAAACAGGTTGCTTTTTACTGCCCTGAAACACAGACAGCACAATAAATCATGAATTTTTAAATACTTTTTTATATAAAATCTATGGTTTTTATATAAAAAGTTCAATACTTTTATATATATAACTTGACAACTGTATTCTTTTACTTCTATATTTTCTCTACATCCGTGCCCGGCAACCGGGTATCAACTTCTGAAGGAAGGAGGAATTTATGGGCGTTGTGTATAAATTGTCACGAATAATGACGGTTCTGCTGTTGACCGGCTGGCTGGCTGCATCGGCATCCGCATTTACTCCTGGAGATTTCAGTGTATCACCCCAGGCCATTGATATCGGAACGCTCAGGCTGCTTCCCGGTTCCGCGGCCGGTCCTTTTTCCTTCTCTATCTCTGTTGTAGGCGGCCCTGTGCCCGATGCCCCCGTCCAGGAAGAAGAAGGAGAAGGAGAAGAAGCAGAAACTGTAGAGGAAACCGCCACCTTTATTGCTGCCACTGATGCATCTTGGATAACCCTGTCTTCCGCAGAAGGGGAATCACCGGGATCCATAACAGCTGAGGTCAATGTCTCAGAAACCATGGGCGAAGGCAGATGGGACGGCAGTATCACCATCATGTCCGGTCTGGATCCGGCTACTGAGACGGTATCCATTCCCGTTTCAATGACCGTGCTGCGCAGCATAGGGGACCTGTTAACGGTTTCACCTGCTGCCATGGACCTGGTTGTCACGGAAAAAAATGCAGGACAGCAGACATTTCCCGTTGATATTACCAATGCCGATCCGGACAAAACCGATTTTGACTGGAGCGCCCGGACAGATGCGGCATGGTTGTCCCTTTCCCGGGACTCGGGCACCGGGAATACTACGATTTCTGTAACGGCGCATCCGCAGCAGTTGACCCTGACGGAAGACTTTGACGGCGACGGCAGCCTGGATGGTGCAACCGGCACTGTGACCGTCAGATCGAACCTGAACGAAAGTCAAACCACTGATCCGGTAGTTCTGACCGTCAATCTGCGAATTTCCCGGTCAACCGATCTGTCCGTGCATCCGGGACAGCTTTTCTGGAGCTTTGAAAAAGATCCAGGCACCGGTACTGTCTCCTTTGATCCCCAGATTGTTCAGATTTTTTCAGGACCGGCGGGCTGGACAGCATCCACGGATGTCAATTTTTTGTCCATAGACGGCGGTGCAGGCCTTGTCAGTGCAGACCCATACGGCCAGCTGTCTGTTTCCCCGATCCCCGATCTCATCCAGGCCATGGCGTATGGCAACCACACCGGAACCATAACAATATCAGACCGGTTCAGCCAGTTTTACCGCCAAATACCCGTAACCATCAATATCAGACGCCCGGGCGATCCAGTCTCCCTGCCTGTACCGGCACCGGAAACATATCAAATATCCCCTTATTACAGCATGATTGAAACCCCTGCCGCCAGGCAGCTGCACCTGCAGCTGCCCGTACCTGACGGCTTTTCATACCAGCCAACCGAAATGATGTGCCAAAACGCCGGCGGACAATGGCTTGACCCGGACAATGTCCCGGGTAACCTCAATGAATACTGCAGCCTGAACCAATTTGTATATGTTCTCATGGAATTTCCCGAAATGGCCCCCGGCCTGGTTTACGCCTGGGATAAATCAGGACAATTTTTTCTTGCATATAATAATGGAATAAAAACCAGCGGGGCCGATGCCCATACCTATGCGGACGGTCCTGTGCCGGTCATTCCCGTCGGCCCGGTCCAGCTGCTGGAATATTATGGTACCATGGTGATCAGCACACGGATCGGTGCAGATCTGGACACAGCCGTTGAAACCCAGCGCATCCAGATCAACCTCAGAACCCTGGATGGGACATGGAAAGTCACTGAAACATATAACGGTATGTTGTTCAGTTACGATAATGCCAATCTGCTGCAATTGGATAGAAAACCTGCAGAACCGGGGCATTACACCGGCGCATGGGGAAACACCCCGGTCAGTGTGCTGCCAGGAGACGGCATCTCATGGCTGCATGAAATGACCTTTTCCCAATACGGCCTGACATTCACCTATCGGATAGAAACACTCTCCGCCAATCAGATGTCGGGAATATGGCGGTTCACCTGGCCCGGCGGCGCAAGCAGATGGCAGACGTTTCAGGCCCACCGCCAACTGCTGCTTCCTTGGTAGGATATGCCCGATGATTACAACTTTTTTTATAATCTGAGGAGATAACAATGAAAAAAATACGGGTGCTTTTCACCATTATTCTGGCGGCTTCGCTTTTCTCCGCCTGCGGAACTGTCACCACAGACTCCCTTCATCCGGTGGTACGCACCGCCAACCTGGGAAATGAAAAAACAATTGTCATCCTTCCCTTTGCCGATTACACGCCGGCAGATTCTCCCGTGGGATACTGGCGCCGAAATATGCTGATAATGGAAGCACTGCAGGATGAAATTCTGCGTTTCGGATATGCCCCTGCCATCAACGAAGATGTCTTTGCCTATCTTTCCGAAAAAAAAATTATCAACCAGAATACCATACCCCGGAAAATGTCCAGTGCCAACAGCGTCCTCCAGGCGGAACTGGCCAAGGACTGGTCCGACATCATGAAACAGGAGATTGCCAAGGTCCTGCGTGCGAATCTGGAAAAAGAACAGATGGAAGCCTCCCGGGATGATCCCGATACCGAATATAAATCCATTGCCCTGGATCATGCAGCCATAGAGGAAATCGGCATGGCCTTCAATGCCGATTATGTGGTCAGGGGCCGAATCATGGTGTTCAAAAATGACAGGGAAGACAGTTTCAACCCGCTGCAGACCGGTGTGCTGCCTTTTTTCTTCAATACCGGATCACGTGCACTGTTCGGCATTGCGGAATCGGAAAATTATGAGATGATTGATAAAATGGCCATTGGCGGAATATTGGGCGCTGCCCTTTCCATGAATGACTGGCCGATAGACAGTGACACGACAACGTCTCTGTCAGCCGGCCATCCGCGCTTTGGCGGCGGGTTGATCACCGAAACAAATTATTCAGACTGGAACACTGCCATATGGGGGGTTGCCGGTGCCGGCCTGGCCCACCTGGCCCACCAGGGCGGGCGCGTTGACAATGCCGTTGTTCAGCTCCGAATGATTGTGCAGGATACCAGAAATGGTGAAATCGTATGGACCAACCGGGCAGAAGTGAAAACAATGACCCAGAGCGCCTTCAAAAAACAAGACGGTGATACCCTTATGGCCCAGGCCATCCAGCAGGTGTGTGGACGTCTTTTCGATAATTTTGTCGCCAGTGAATCTGAAAGGCGCATTGTCCGCATGTATGACGACGGCACCTTCTATGTCACCCCTGCCGGTGGACTCAGGGCCCACAGCAACCCACTGGATCCGGTCCATGTGGCCTCCCCGGCCGCGGTTTCTGAAACCCGTAAAACCTTCAAGCCGATATCGGAAACCCGTGGCACGGTCAAAACGGCTGTTGAACGCTAATGCCCGGACCAGCGCTGATGCCGGTCCAGGAGCAGGACTGATTTTTCTCTCTGTGTTTCTCTGTGCGCTCTGTGGTGATATCTTCTCTCATTCCACCACAGAGGACGCAGAGATCACAGCGTTATAGTGAATTACTGCCAGTATTTCTGCAGGTATCTTGCTTCAAGCCGTTTGATCGAGCCTTCATCAACCTTGCCGTCTACAAGTGAGAATTCAACCAGATCATTTTTGTACATGATTTTTCTGGGACTGTTGAACCGATAGGTCCGGCTTTTGTCTTTCAACACAATAGCGTACTCATAGGTTTGGGCGGCAGAGTTAAACACCCTTTCGGTCATGACGCCCTCAAGCTTTGCCGGGGCAGCAGCCGCAACCTGCTGCTGCTCCTGGACCCCACCTTGTACCGCGAGCTGACCGCCGGTGCCAAGACCGCCTTTTACTGTCTGGGCTTTATAAGACTTGAGCGCCCGAATCAGGTTGTTCATGGAGTCAGTGAATGCCGCAACCAGGACCTTTCCCTCCGGTGTATTGGAATACGCGCACACCGCACCGCCGGCTCCGCTGCCGAACGCACCGCCCAGCAGGTTGAAGTCCGTATTTCTTGCGCTGCCCTCTGCAGCTGCCAGCTGGACACCGGAGCGGTTTTCAATGAGGGTCAGGACGGTACTGGCATCACTGGTTTTAAATCCGCCGGCAACGGCACCGGCCACAGAACCGAAAAGACCACCGATCACACCGCCAGCACCGCTTGTATCCTTGGCGCTGAATGTGATCGAGGGAGACACGGTATAGTCGGCCGCAACCATCTGCCCTTTCCCGAAGTTTGACCCGGCCCGCATTTCCCCGGATTTTGTAAGAGCACGCTCCTGCATCATCTGATTCATGGCACGCCCCCTTTCCACGACAACAAAACAATTTGACTGCTGTGCCAGAAGACGGATGACAGGGATTGTGGACGGAAGACGCAAATCCTGTGTCAGATACCGGTACCAGGGTTCTGAATCCTCTTCATAGATTGCCATGGTTCCAAGCGATGCGTCGCAGCTTTCCAGCCCCTGGTTGGCGTTCTGGGCGGTTGCACCGCCGGCTGCCCCGGTGGCTTCTGTCTTGGCTTTGCTGGAGCCTGTGGACATGGAGGACAGACATCCTGATAAGGATATGACACAAAAACACAAGGTGCAAAATACCAATGGAAAAATAAGGTTTTTTCTAATCATTTGGGTTATCCCTTTTTTGGGGTTTTATGTAAAAGTGTCAAGAGTTAAACTAATACCTGACAGCTGACTGCTTGAAACTTCATCATTTGGTGTGCCCGCCAGGGCATGGGGGTTATTGATAATAAATTGAATAGTAAGACAAGCAAAAGCCTGCTGTCAAGGACAGAATGGTATTGAATTTAAGTTTTTTCTTCAATTTGATGTGGCATAATCCGGGATTGAACAAACGGTGTGCAGTTTCGAATATAATACATATTGAGTTTTAGGCATAAAAAGCCTAAATATAAGGGATAAAAAGAACGTAATAAAATGTGAGGAAGACCTTTTTTCTATGGACAAAATTCAAATAAACGGCGGCAGAAAACTTGTGGGAGAGGTTTTTATCTCAGGGGCCAAAAACGCGGCACTGCCGCTTATTGCAGCCAGTATCCTGGTGGATGGGACCTGTGAATTCACAAACGTTCCCCATCTTATGGACATTCACAGCATAAAGCTTCTGCTG
>Ga0102940_1001749_pt1 | contig 13625 bp, 9 predicted proteins | sample SalPonR2_C_D1_MG_FD_78215 | JGI IMG/M metagenome (GOLD analysis project Ga0102940, IMG submission 78215) | Salt pond soil microbial communities from South San Francisco under conditions of wetland restoration - Salt Pond MetaG R2_C_D1_MG | ecosystem: Environmental > Aquatic > Marine > Intertidal...
ACGGCAGGAAACCGATTTGAAGGGGATTTCGACCAGCCCGGCCTGGTCCGTGGATGGGCGTCGGATCGTGTTCGTGCATATGGATGGTACCACACATCGGCTGGGAGTGGTGCGTCCTGACCAGGGCGAAGTGGAGCTGCACGGGGTGCCCGGCAACACATGTATTTCCCCGGCCTTTCTGCCTGATGGAAAGTTGACCGTGAGTCTCAACCCCGAAGGGACTCCGAATATTTACCGTGTCGATGAAACGTTCGACATCGAAGCTCCTCTGGCCCGCAGCTGGGCCATTGATATTTCACCCAGCTTTGACCTGGCCGGGACCAGGATGTGTTTCGTGTCCAGTCGTCTGGGCAATCCGCACATTTTTTTAAAGGACCTGCGGTCCGGAGAGACTCGCCGGATTACCTATGACGGGACCTACAACACCAGTCCGGCACTGAGCCCGGACGGAAAGCTGGTCGCCTTTTCCAGACAGACGGACGATGGGCACCGTATTTTCGTACATGAACTGGAGACCGGCCGGGAACGTCAGGTCACGTTCGGCCCCGGGAACGATGAAGAGCCGACATGGTCCCCTGATAATTACTTTCTCGCCTTTTCCTCCAGCCGGACCGGAACGTACAAGCTGTATGTAACCACCAGGCACGGAGACAAGGCCAAACGGATTCCCACGGGTCAGGGTTCGGCCACGACTCCGGCCTGGGGACCGGCCGTATCGGAATAATCGACAATGTAATGAAACAATAATTCAACCGGGAGGTCGTGATGAAGGGGAAAATGTATATTTTGGGAGCAATGCTGCTCGTCGGGCTGATGCTCAGTACAGGGTGTGCCAAGAAAAGTGTTGGTCCCGGAGATGGAACAGCGGGATCCGCCACCGGCACCGGGTATATGGGTCAGGAAGCCGAGACCCAGCGTCAGGCCCGGGAAGCGCGGGAGGCCGAGGCCCTGCGAGAGCGGCAGCTGGCCGAGCAGCGGCGGGCTGAAGCCGAGGCCGCACGGAATCGGGCAGCCGGAGTCGAGCAGGTTGTCCAGGAGATTCAGGATGCACGCATCTACTTCAATTTTGATTCCTTCGAACTCAGCGCCGAGGCCCGGACCATCCTGCAGAAAAAGGCTGAGCTGCTGGGGGCGCATCCCGAATTGAACGTGCTCATCGAGGGGCATTGTGATGAACGGGGTACTGAGGAATACAATATTGCCCTGGGTGAACGGCGGGCCAAGGCGGCCTATGAGTTTTTGATTCTTCTGGGGGTGGACTCCACCCGGATTCAAATCATCAGTTTCGGGGAAGAGTACCCGGCCGATCCGGCCAATACCGAAACCGCCTGGGCCAAGAATCGCCGGGCCGAGTTCAAGATCCGGAAATAGATTTTTTAATAAAACGTAACTATTCACATTGGATAAAAAAATAAGGGATTATATGGAGTAGAAGGATAAACGGGACTATGGTCAGAGGCCGAATAATCCTGTAACCCTGCGACAGAGGAGCATAATCCTCTTGATCCCAAAACTGGGACCTGAATAGTTACAAAAAAAGTCAATAATAAAGCCGTGGGAGTCGATGCTCCCACGGCTTTATTTTTGAGTGCCTGCTGTTTCCCTGTATCCACCCGGCGCTTCTAGATGGAGCACTCCTTGCCAGCCTCACAGTAGTTCTTCACGAACTGCCCCACCTGTACGCCCAGGTGCACGCACTCCACCCCGCCGAGGCATTTTTCGGCATCCTCTGCCTCAAGGTGGGTTTCCAGGGTGTGTTCTCCCTTGGTCATCTTCACGATCCAGGCATTTTTGGACTGATCATAATCTAACACCAGATCCATTCCGTATTTCTCGATTTCCGGATGAATCCGGCGCAATTTGGCTTCCAGTTCCTTGACATCGACCATGCCTACCTCCTTTTCGCATTCGCAACAGCCGCCGGGGTGGCGGATCGATCCGAATCGGGCTCGGATCAGGACATTACAAATCGTATCCCATACAGGGCGACACCTGCATAACATCCGGCCAGGACGTCGTCGACCATTATTCCGTAGCCCGCAGGAAGCCATTTTTCCGAGGCCTTCACCGGCCACGGCTTGGTGATGTCGAACAGCCGAAACAGGGCGAATCCGGCAGCCAGTTCCAGGGGAGATAAAACAGCAAAAGGTAAAAAGGTCACCCATTGGCCGAGTAGTTCGTCGATGACCACGGCCCCGGGATCCTTGCGGCCAAGTACGATTTCGGCCCGCGTGGCTGCCCATGCCCCCGCGAAAAAGATCACGACAAGCGCCAGGAGTCTCCCCCCGGTGCCAAGGGGAAGGAACAGAGGCAGGGCCAGGAAGACCGATGCCAGGGATCCCCAGGTCCCGGGAGCCCGGGAAGCCCGGCCTGCGATCCACAGGGTGGCCAGGTTGATTACGGCCTGATCCCGAAGGGTGACGGAGGGTTTCATGTTCAGTTGCCGTGGTTTTCGGACAGGGTGATGGTCAGAGGAATGACGTGCAGACTGGAGGAATACTGGCGGGTGGGGCCAACTTCCCATGTCTCGCATGCGACCGGTGTCGGGAGCATGTCGCACAGCGCCTGGGCCGTGCCTTTTGCGTTGATGATCGGGTGCCTGGTGAAGACATGAGGCAGGCCGGTGGTCAGGTTGCACGCCAGGCATTTTCCCGGCCGCTGGTGCAGCTCGTACAGGAAACGAAGGGTGTTCTTACCGGCTTTTTCAAACTTGAGGGTGATGGTGTAGGATCCCTCTTCGGCGTCGCCGAAAAGGGCTTCGAAGAATTCGTTGGTTCGGCTTTCGGGAAACAGTTCGGCCAAAGCCTGTTTCGTGAAAATGCTTTCTATTTCGGAATGCTGCATATGGTCACCATTGCTGTGCTGCAAAAAAAACGGAGAAGAGGCAGGGCCTCCGGGCCAACACAAGAGAGATCTGCATGTACCGAAGACAAGGGCGGGGCGCAAGGGAAACCGGACGATTTTGATCAAGTACTTGCAGAACGGGAGGACGCTTCGGCATCGAGATTCATGTACAACCTCATGCCGGAGGCCCTCCCTGGAGGGTGATTATGAAATCGCCTTTCTCTTTATGTTCGTGACTGACTGGTCGTAAAGGGAATATTCCGCGATGGACGGGGTGTCGCCCTGGGGGTCGCCATCGTTTGAAGCGAGCTCAAACCGGGACAAGGAGTTTCGAAGCAGTCGAGCCTGGGAGGAGAGTTCCTCTGAAGCAGCAGCGGTTTCCTCGGCATTGGCCGTGTTCTGTTGTGTCACGGAGTCGATTTGACCCAGGGCTAAACCGATCTGCGTGAGGCCGGTGCTTTGTTCTGATGTGAAGCGACTGATTTCATCGACAAGTACGCCGGTCTTACCGGCATTGTTGACCAGGTCCTGCAGGGCGGATTCAGTCCGTTCAGCGATCTCGGCACCCCATTCGACTTTCTGGACCGAATTTTCGATGAGCTCTGAAGTTTCGCTGGCCGCCTTGGCGCTCCGCCCCGCAAGATTGCGAACTTCTTCGGCAACAACGGCGAATCCTTTGCCCTGCTGGCCCGCTCTGGCCGCTTCAACCGCCGCATTCAATGCCAGCAGGTTGGTTTGAAAGGCGATTTCATCAATGACTTTGATGATTTTGGATATGGACTGGCTGGAGTCTTTTATGTCCCCCATGGCCGAGACCATCTGGCTCATTGCCTCGGTTCCGGTGGCGGCTGATTGTTGAGTGGACTTGGCGATGGTGTTTGCCTGGTCTGCGTTTTCAGCATTTTTCTGGACCTGGGCTACCAACTGGTTGACTGAACTCGAGATTTCTTCAAGTGAGGCCGCCTGTTCGGTGGCCCCCTGGGAAAGGGACTGGCTCGAGTCCGATACTTCCCTGGCCCCGCTGTCCACCTGGGCGGAGTTTTCCATTGATTGGGTGACCAGGGTGGCCAGGCTGTTTTTCATCTCCAGCAGGGCGAGGCCGAGCTCATCCTTGTCCGAGGCCGGCTGGATATCTACTTTGAGATTTCCGGATGCCACGGCCTGGGCAAGTTCAACCTTGGATTGTTGCGATTCGACGAGCACCTTGAACGCTGATGCGATTTCTCCGAACTCGTCGCTGCGTTGCAAAAAGGCTTTGGGGATAGGAGTGAGAATACCCGCGCTCATATCCATGGCACGGCCTTTGATGTGCTGCAGCATTTTCGTGATGGCGTTGACGCTCAAAACCGTGATCAACGTCATGAGCAGAACTGCTGCCCCGGCCAGACCGACGGCATAATTACGAGTTTGATCAATTCCGGCCATGAGTTCCCCGAGGGGGGCGGTGAGGGCTATGATCCAGCCGTTACGTTCGACTTTGTGAAAGGCCATGCCTTTCCATTGGTCCTGGGGGGCGTAAAAGTATTTGTACGTGCCGGAACCTTTTTTGAGCATAGCCTGTCCGAAATCCGTCGACGAGATGTCGCTTTTCATAACCAGGGTTTTGTCGGGATGGGCGATGATCATGCCTTTCGAGTTGATGACAAAGGCGTAGCCGTTCTCACCTATCCTGACCTGGTCGATGATATCACGATCCAGAAAGTCGGTTTTGATCACACCCGACAACACGCCTACAATGTTTTCGGCTTCTCCCATGACCGGTACCGCAGCCGGAAACACCCGTTCCTGGGTGGCCTTGCTGACCACGACCTTGCTGATATTTTCCTCCCCTTTAAGGGCCTTTTGGACATAGCCCCGGGTGGAGAGATCCAGTCCGATTCGAAAGTCATGCGAACTGGCGACAACAATTCCTTTGGAGTTGATCAGGTTGACACCGGAATAATAGGGATAGTCCTTGGGCAGGGAGGCAAGACGGGCTGAAATTTTCTTAATGGCTGACGCCTCCCCGAGCAGAGCCTCGTCCATGAGCGGGTCACGCTGGCGATTGCGGAGGTCCGTCATCCGGCTTTCGATCCACATGTCGAGGGATTTTCCATACGTGGCTGTAGTTCTCCCGACCCCCTGGAAGATCTCCTGTTCAAGAATCGCTCGACTTTTGAGTATTGTCAGAAAGATAATGATTCCAAGCCCTGCAATCAGCACGGTCAGGATCGGAACAAGCAATTTGGCACGAATTGTGAGTTTCATAAATCCTCCGTTGCGGTGTTGTAGAGGGAATTATGAAATAAATAATGTGCCAGACATGGAAAGTCTATCTTGTGAATTAAACCACATTATTACTTGTGAAATAAAGCATTTTCAAGGAAAATGTACAGATTATATGCTGTTTTTAAGCCAATAAAGACATACAAAATTCCTTTTTTTTAGTAAAAAATGACTAATACACAATAATTTTCACAGTCACTTACTTGCATGAGCTTTTTGGGGGAGGATTGAAGTCGTTCTGGGGAAGACAGGGTAATAACTGAAGTTACGCATCGTTATCAAAACCCCCTTTGCGTTTCTTCGCGGTAAAAGAATCTTACCGCGAAGAGCGCGAAGGATGAGGGGGATAGGTCGTCTAGATAGTATGGGTCCCATTGCTTTTGGAAAGAGTGAGCCGTGCGTAATTTCGTATAATAATTTCTGTACCATGCCGGCAGCCGAATCAATAGGAAGTATTCATGCCCAGACCCCACCCGGTAGGGACAGGCCCGGGCGGAGTGGTCATCTTTTGGGGTCGGTACAGCTGATCGCTCCCAACTCTCGGAGCATTCCAAGGGTTTCGTGGACCGGTAACCCCACAACGTTGGAATAGGATCCGGTGATGGTCGAAACCAGAAATCCACCCACGCCCTGGATGCCGTAGCTGCCGGCCTTGTCCATGGGTTCCCCCGTGGATACGTAGGCCTTGAGGGTCTCCCGGTCCTGCTCGGGCATGGTCACGGTGGTGGAGACCGCTTGAGACAGGGTCGTTTTACGTCGCTTGTGCAGCAGGCAGATGCCGGTGATGACCCGATGCTCCCTTCCGGTCAGGGAGAGCAGGGTGTCCAGGGCATCCCGGGCATCCCGCGGTTTCCCGAGCACGGCCCGATCCCGGACCACGATTGTGTCCGCGGCCAGAATGACGCTGTCCGGGTGCCTGTCCGCAATCTCCTGTCCCTTGAGGCAGGCCATGCGGCAGGCATAGCGGGACGGGTCCTCGTCCGGCTCCGGACCGGGTTCAGCCACTGTGCTCGGGATGACCTCGAAATGCAGTCCCATGGTACATAAAAGAGCCTGGCGCCGGGGAGACCCCGAGGCCAGGACAAGAGGCAGGGAAGCCCGAAAGGGCCCCTGCACGCTGATATCGATCATAACGTTCCTAGTGGGCTTCGGATTCGCAGTGTTTTGCGTAGGCGGTCGCGTCCATGAGTCCTTCGGGCTGACCGGAAAGCTTGACCTTGAAGATCCACCCGGCGCCGAAGGCGTCTTCGTTGATCTTCTCCGGAGCGTCTTCCAGTTCTTCATTTACGGCAATGACTTCACCGGAAACCGGAGAGTACAGGTCACTGGCGGCCTTGACGGACTCCACGCTGCCGCACTCGCTGCCGGCGGTGACGTCGTCGCCCACTTCGGGCATTTCCACAAAGGTCAGGTCGCCGAGCTGCTCCTGGGCAAAAGCGGAAATTCCGACAACGGCTTCGTCGCCTTCGACCTTGGTCCATTCATGGGACGGCGCATAAAGCAGTTCTTCAGGGATCATAGTGTCCTCCTGTCGAAAAAGGATGAATGATGGTAACTATTCAGGTGCCCGCTTCGGGCTTGGGTGGATTATGCTCCTTTGTCGCGGGGATACAGGATTATCCGGCCTCTGTCCGTAATTTCGTTAATCCTCTTATGATCTCTGCTCCCGGACTTTCTTACCCGAGCTGAATAGTTACAACGTATAAGGTATGGGGCCTGATTACAATGTTCCTCGGTGATCCTCGGCATCGGAACACGTTGTCAACACGGAATTCGCATAGCTTGAAATGATGAAAAGAGCAATGGATTCAGTCGATATTGCGGAAACCGCTGCTTGATAGCGAAAAAATGGTATTTTCGTTCGGTCATGCCCTTTGGGCTGCGTCTGGCGCCTTTGCCCGCCATTCCGAAAACTGCATCAGCAGATCCCACTGCACCGGGACCATGAGAATGGTCAGAAAGGTCGACGTGCAGAGTCCCGTCACAAAGGTCGAGGCCATGGCCCCCCATACGAGGGAGTATTCTGGAATACCCAGGGCCATGGGCAAAAGTCCCAGGGTTGTGGTCAGGGTGGTCAGGAGGATGGGGCGCAGCCTGACCCTGACTCCTTCGAAAATCGCCTCTCGGCGGGACATGCCGCTCTGGTATCGCTTGTTAATGAATTCGATGAGTACCAGGGAGTCGTTGACCACCACTCCGGTCACCCCCACGATGGCGATGAAGCTGTTCACTGTGAACAGGGATCTGGATAAAAATATGCCGTACACAATGCCGATCAGGGCGAAAAACACTGCGGACATGATGATCAGGGGTTGGGCGTAAGACCGGAACTGGGTGGCCAGGATGGTATAGATGAGCAGCAGGGCAATGCCGAAGGCCCAGGTCAGAGAGGTGTAGGAGCGCCGGGTGTTTTCGAATTCTCCGGCAAAGTCCAGGGTGGCCCCGGGGTATTGTGCATGAACCGTATCAAAAAATTCCCTGGTCATGCGTACCACCATGGGAGTGGAAAGGGTGGTGCCGGGTTTGAGGTTGGCAGTGATGGTTACGGCCCGTTCGGTGCGGAATCGTTCCAGGGATCCTTTTTCCATGATCGGTTCGGCGGTGGCCACATCGCGGAGCCGGATCGGTCCTGAGGGATGTTCGAGCAGGGGGATGTCCAGGCCGTCCATGGGAGAATCCACTGCACTCGGGTCGATCCTGACCCTGATGTCCACGTCTTCATCGGAGGTCCTGAACGTTCCGAAGAACCCTCCGTCCAGTACCGAGGCGGCCAGGCGTGCCGTGTCGGTCTCGGTCAGGTCGTATTCGGCTGCCCGGTCCCGGTCGATGATGAATCGAACCACCCGGTGCGGTCTGGCCTCGTTGGTCGCCAGGTCCAGAAGCTGTCCCTCTGTGGCGGGAGCAGTGCGCAGGAAATCGAGCAGCTGCCCGGCCAAAGCCGAAACCGATGCATCGTTATATCCGATGACCCGGACGTTGATGTCCTTACCTGCCGGCGGACCATCCTTTTCCGGTCGGACCCGGACCACAGAGCCGTCCAGGGTGAATGGCTGCAGGCGTTCCCGAATTCTGGCCAGATGGAGGACAGGGTCGTTTTCCGGCGCGTCGGTAAATCCGCGATCCCTGGTGGAAGGCAGGGTTACGGCCACGTGTCCCAGGTTGCTTCCAAAGATCGGCTCGTAATCCTCACTGATGTAGAACCCGGCAAATCCGGCAGCGGATTTGGCCATTCCCGGCCCGTCGCCCATTACCATTTCAGAGATGCTCTTTAGTTTGCCGGTCACGGTATCGATGGATGTTCCGGATGGAGCCTCCAGTTCCACATAGTACAAAGAGTAATCATCAGGAAAGAATTTGACCCGGATCAAAGGCACCTTGCCGGAAAAGGACAGTCCGGCGATGGCCACAGCCCCGGCGAAGAACAGGGTGACCAGCAGGATGCTTAGAAATCTGAATTGCAGCGCCCGGCCGAGAAGGAAGCCGGTCACGGTCCGGATCAGACGCATGACCGGAACCTCCCGCTTGACGACCTGCCCTGTTCCGGGGCGAGGCCCCCAGTCCAGATAATGGGTGGGCAGGATCAACAGGCACTCGATGAGAGAAGCCAGCAGGGCAAAGGAGACCGCCTTGGGAATGATGGCGAAGAATTCACCCGTGGAACCGGTCATGATCAGCATGGGCATAAAGGCCGAGACCGTGGTCAGGGTGGCGGCCACGATGGGCAGAAACACCTCGGCCGTGCCGTCCACCACCGCCTCCAGGAGCGGCTTGTCCTCCTGCAGGTGGCGGAAGATGTTCTCCACGACCATGATGGCGTCGTCCACGATGATTCCGGAGACCAGCACAAAGGCGAACAGGGAGACCTCGTTCAGGGAGTTACCCGTGGCCCGCATGATGACCATGGTCAGCAGAAAGGCGAACGGAACGCCCACGGTGGTCAGGCAGGAGTTGCGAAACCCCATGAACAGCCAGATGAGCACGAACACCAGGCAGATTCCGAGCAGCAGGTTGGCCCCCAGGGTACGTATGGAGTCCCGGACATTGATCGTGGAGTTCTGGGTCAGAACCGTCTGCACTCCTTCCGCGTCAAGGCGGTCGGAAAAATTATCCAGAACCGTGTGGACCTCTTTGATGATGTCCAGGGCGCTGCCCTCTGCGGTCTTGAGAACCTGCAGGGTGACGCAGTCCTCTCCGTTGACCGAGGAGATCACAAAAGGGTCCCGGTAGGTCAGTTTCGCATCCGAGGCCACGTCGGCCACCCGGACAAAAGAGCCGTCGCCGTCGCGGCGAACCACGGTGTTCATGACATCATCCCGGGTCCGGAATTTTCGATCAACCTCGATGGCGAATTCTCCGGCGGGCGTGGAGATGTCCCCGGCCGGGATGGAGACATTGGCGGTGCTCAGGGCCCGGGTGACCTCCAGGAATGTAATCCCGAGGGAAGCGAGTCGTTCGGGGTTCAGCAGGACGTGGAATTCCCGGGTGTACTCCCCCCGGAGCTTGACCTCATCCACATCCGGGATGCGGCGCAAGGGGACGCGCATCTCTTCGGCCATGAGGGTCAGGGCCCGGTTTTCCCGGCTGCCGGTCAGGTTGATGGATACCACGGGCAGCCAGTCATTGACATCGATAAGATCAAAGGTGGGCGGGTCCGTGCCCTGGGGGAACTCGCCCAGAATGGACAGGACCTTGAAGCGCAGGTCGTCATATCCCCGTTCATAGTCGGTGTCGTCCAGAAATTTGACCATGACCGACGACCGCTCCCGGAATGAGGTTGACCGGATGTATTCCACATCGGCCAGGTCCTGAAGGGCATCCTCGATTTTCTGGGTGATCAGGGTCTCTACCTCGGAGGGAGTCGCCCCGGGATAAAAAGTGGAGACGATGACCTTGCCGAACTGGACGTTGGGGTAGCGTTCCACGGGCATGACCAGAATCGAAACCACTCCCCAGACAATGAGCATGATGAATATCAGATTGACCGGAACCGGGTTTGCAATAGCGAAACTGATCAGTCTTTTCATGGCTGCACCCGAACCGAGTCCTTTCGGGACAGCTCCGTGGAACTGATCCGGACCAGTCCGTTGTTCTCCGTCCCCAGGGGGATGACCCGGACTTCGCCCCCATCCCCTCTGGTCACCCAGTGGGTTTCGTATCGTTCGTAGACCGCTGTTTCAGGGACCAGCCAGGTGTGTTCCCCCTCCGGGATGTTCAGCGATATCTCGCAACGCACCCCGCCCCGGTTCAGCGTTGCGGGGGGGGTGATCAGCAGTTCGAGGCTGGTCTTTCTGGTCCGGGGGTTGAAGTCGGGCGTTGTCCTGAATACGGATGCGTCCAGGGTGAGTCCGTAATCGGGAAGGAGCACCTGCAGACGGGCAACAGCATCCAGGGCGGTCAATTCTTCGGGATTTAAGGACAGGGGGATGCGCAGAGTCCTGAAATCGCCCAGTTCGGCCACCGGTGTTCCGGCGGCGACCCATTCTCCCGGTTCGATCATGCGGTCTATCACGGTCCATCCGGCGGGGGCGTGCAGGGTGTGGCGGGATTTCCGTTCCGTCAGTTCGGCCCTGATGACCTGCAGTTCTGCCAGGGCGAGGCGGGCCTGATCCAGTTCCTGCTCCAAACGGTCCAGATCGGCCCTGGCCTGCGTATCCCGGCGGACCAGTTCCCGGGAGCGGTTTGTTTCTTTCTGCAGATAGGCGATGCGGCTTGCGGCCTGGTCCATTCCCACGTTCGTACGGCGCAGGTCGAGATCCGTGAAGGTGGTATCCAGGTCGGCCAGGACAGTGGTTGTCAAAATCCGGTCTCCGATATCCGCAGTAATGGAGACGCACGCTGCCGAGACTTCGGATGTCACGGTCATGGTCCTCCTGGCCCGGGTGAATCCGGTCAGGGTTACGCTGCGGTAGGCGGACAGAACCGGTACGGCCCGGAAAGACTCGGTTTTCGCTCCAAGCGAAGAGGGTGTTCCCAGGCAGGAAAGCAACAGGAAAAACAGAAGCAGGGTATGGTGCATGGCCGTGAGCAGGGTTGGAGATGTGGAAAAAACATACTGAGCAACGCTAGCTGAGAATTATAAAAAATTCCAGTACATTCATCCTGGACGGCAGGAAGGACCATGACTTTTCATCTTGAAGGGGATGGCGGGAGCTGCTATTTTCCTGTTTGCTCTGCGATGCGTTGAAGAAGATTTATACCCAAAATTTCGGGAGTTTCAATGAACAAGAAACGTTGTTCCTGTTTTATAGCCGGGCTCATGTTTTTTATCCTTTTTGTCGCTTCTCCCTGCGTTTCTGCCAAGGAAAGCACTTCACCTTCTGCGGCCGGGGAAGTCGAAAAGGAGCAAAAGAGCGAAGAACTCCTGTTTAAATCCATGGTGGCCGGTAAGACCAAGGAAATTATAAAAATACAGGAAGATACCGATAAGGCCAGGGAGCGGATCAATGAACTGTCCTCTACCTTGAAAACCGTGCTTGACTCGGCGGCAGAGCGTTTTCAGCGAACCGTGGTTATGGCCAAAATGGCCAAAGGGAGTCCTTACGAGACCCGGACCAGCCTGAACGGGTTCAAGGTGCTGGCCAAAGAGATCGAGACGGCGGTCCAGCCTGTTAAAGCCATGCTGGAGGAGGTTCAGCTTCGCCTGGATACTCTGAATATTCTGGCCGAAGAGATGGATAAGCGGTGGGCGGATTCCCTGGGCAAGGAGCTCCGGGCAGAGGTGCGGGACTTTCAGAAGCTCATGAATACCGTTCGCTCGAAGCTCAAGGAGACCCAGGCCGGATTGTCGGAACTGGTCCGGTCAACGGAAAAGGTGCATTCAGCCATCAAGGAACAGATTGTCCTTCTGGAAGGAGTATTGCCGGAATTCTGGAAAAAATTCTTTCTGCTCCCTGCCGCTCCCATGCTTGATCTTGATACATGGGCCAGCTCCGCTGAGCGGTTTCAGGCGTGGGTCGAGAATTTTCCCATCTATTTTTCCTCCCAGCTCCCGGTCACCTTTCAGGAGCGTCTCGACTGGGGGGGGCGGCTGTTCCTTTTCTGGGTGCTCATTTTCGGTCTGCCTTTTTTTCTGGTCAGGAAACTGACCGCAGTCAGAGATGTGCTCTCCTCACGCCAGAAACGGGCTATTTTTCTTGGCTGGTTGTGCACCTCCATTGCGCTGGCCATGCTCGGGTCGTTTCTTTCCGGGAAGTATCGTCAGACCCAGCTGCAACTGAGCGTGGTGCATGTGCTGCTGTTTTACGGGGTCATGAAGATCTCCTGGATTCTGCGCAGCCTGTCAGTTACCGGTCAGGTTTCCTACTCCCTGCGGCCGCTGTTCTGGCTTTTTTCGGCCTCGGTCCTGCTGCAGTTTCTGAATCTGCCCGGGCTGATTCTCGGACTGGCCTGGATTTCCATGCTGGTTCTGGTCGGGCTGACCATGGCCTTTCGCAAAACCGAGCTGCGTCTGGAACGGGCCATCTGTATTTTGACGCCTGTGGTGACGGGCCTGTTGCTGTTGGCCACCGTATTCGGGTGGGGGCAGCTCGCCGTTCTGGGCGGCCAGTTGTTCGCCCTGGTGGTGATCGGAATCCAGGCCGCCATCGGGCTGTCCAATTCGCTGCGGTTGGCCATGGACCGGTTGCCCAAAACCGGGTTTTATCCCGTGCTGCAGGGCGCTGTGGTCGGTCTGGGCACGCCTCTTATATGGCTGTTGGTGGTCATCTCGGTGTTTGCCTGGCTGACCGTGTATCTGGGATCGGACTTTGTGTACCAGAAGGTCTCCACACTGAATTTGAGCTGGGGTGCGTTTTCTCTGAACTTTCTGCGGATCGCAGGCCTTGTGGTCATTTTCTACCTGACCAAGTCCGTGGTGGTCATCTGGAATTCGGTCATGGAGGCCAAGGAGTTTAAATGGCGGAACGTCGATCCCGGCGCTGCCTCCTCCCTGCAGACCATGGGCGGGTACGTGATCTGGATCCTTTTCGCGCTGGTCTCCATGAATGTTCTCGGTATCAGTCTGACCAGCCTGGCGGTCATTGCCGGTGGTCTGTCCGTGGGGATCGGGTTCGGTCTGCAGAATCTGATCAACAACTTTATCAGTGGAATCATTCTGCTCTTTGCCAGGACCATTCAGCCAGGCGATATCATCGAATTGAACTCCATCTGGGGGACGGTGCGCAAGGTGAACATCCGTAATACCGAGGTGCAGACCTTTGAGAACGCTGTGATGTTCATACCCAACTCGGATCTTATCTCCGGACAGTTGACCAACTGGACCCATCGGCGGGACAAGCGCATGCGCCGGGATATCGGGGTCGGAGTGGCCTATGGGTCGGATGTGGAAAAGGTGAAGCGGGTTCTGGGGGAAATTGCCGAAAATGATCAGCATGTGCTTCGATATCCCGAACCACAGGTCATCTTCCAGAATTTCGGGGCCAGCTCCCTGGATTTCGTGCTCCGGGTCTGGATCGACAGTATCGACTACGCCATCTCCACCCAGTCCGAGTTGCGCGAGCAGATCGATAGCAGGTTCC
>Ga0102940_1001755_pt1 | contig 13606 bp, 8 predicted proteins | sample SalPonR2_C_D1_MG_FD_78215 | JGI IMG/M metagenome (GOLD analysis project Ga0102940, IMG submission 78215) | Salt pond soil microbial communities from South San Francisco under conditions of wetland restoration - Salt Pond MetaG R2_C_D1_MG | ecosystem: Environmental > Aquatic > Marine > Intertidal...
AAAGACGCAGTGGGCGCAGAGCAAATAGCGCGCCGGAATAAAAAAAAACAGCGTTGCGCGCCCTGAACTTTGCGCCCTTTGCGCCTCTGCGTGCCGCTTTTCAACAGCATAGCCGCCCTTTGCGCGCTACGCGCACAGGGTGATGCCCCACGCAGAGACGCAGTGGGCGCAGAGCAAATAGCGCGCCGGAATAAAAAAAAACAGCGTTGCGCGCCCTGAACTTTGCGTTCTCTGCGCCTCTGCGTGACGCTTCCCACCAGCATAGCCGCCCTTTGCGCGCCCAAGAATTCAGATGATCATCCCGGCGCCCATAGTTTCATTGGTGCCCTCGTCGACGAGGATGATACTCCCCGTGATGCGGTTTTTGCGGTAGCTGTCGAAAAATAGTGGTTTGGTGGTGCGGATAACGACGCGGGCGATATCGTTCATGCCGATATTTTTGTCCTCCTGATTGCGGTGCAGAGTATTGATATCGAGTTTATAGCGGATATCTTTAATGATGCAGCGCGCCTCCTTGGTGGTATGCATAATGGTGTACTTGCCGCGCAGCTGAAGCGGGCGTTCATTAAACCAGCAGACCATGACCTCCATATCCTGGCTCACCTCGGGATGGTTATTTTCGCGGACGATCATATCACCGCGGCTCAGGTCGAGGTTGTCTTCCAGCAGGACGGTGACAGACATGGGCGGGTGAGCTTCTTCCAGTTCTCCGTCGGAGGTGTCGATGCGGGCGATGCGGCTGGTAAATCCCGAGGGCAGCAGCAACACTTCGTCGCCTTTTTTCATAACGCCACCGGCGATGCGGCCGGCGTAGCCCCGGTAGTCGTGGTATTCATCCGTATTCGGACGAATGACGAACTGCACCGGAAAGCGGGCGTCGATGAAGTTGTGGTCACTGCCGATGTGGACGTTTTCCAGGTAGTACAGCAAGGTCGTACCCCCATACCAGGGCATTTTTCCCGACTTTTTAACTACATTATCTCCTTTTAGCGCGGAGATCGGGATGAAATGCACATCATTGACGTCGAGCTTGTAGGAGAAGCGTTCGAAGTCGTCCTTGATTTCCTCATAGACCTCCTCGCTGTAGTCTACCAGGTCCATCTTATTGATACAGACGACCAGGTGAGGAATTTGCAAAAGGGAAGCGATAAAAGCATGACGACGCGTTTGTTCCAGCACGCCCTTGCGCGCATCGATGAGGACCAGCGCCACGTTGGCGGTGGAAGCGCCCGTCACCATATTGCGGGTATATTGGATGTGCCCCGGCGTATCGGCAATGATAAACTTGCGGCGCGGCGTAGTGAAGTACCGGTAAGCCACGTCGATCGTGATACCCTGTTCACGTTCCGCTTTAAGGCCATCGGTAAGCAGGGCCAGATTGACCTCCTCTTCGCCGCGGCGCTGGCTGGAAGCGGTAACCGCCTCCATCTGATCTTCGAAAATCGACTTACTGTCGTACAGCAGGCGACCGATGAGGGTGCTTTTCCCGTCGTCAACACTGCCGGCTGTGGTAAAGCGCAGCAGTTCCATATTTTGATGTTCCACGAGTGGATGAATTTTCTTGTTAAAAAAGTAGCCCGCTTTCGCTAAAAGCCGGGACGGATTAGAAATAACCTTGCTTCTTGCGGTCTTCCATCGAGGTCTCCGAGCGCTTGTCATCGGCGCGGCCGCCGCGTTCGGTGACGCGGGCGGTAGCAACCTCCTCGATAATATCGTCGATGGTCGTCGCGGTAGACTCCCAAACGCCGGTACAGGTCGTATCGCCGATGGTGCGGCAGCGCACATCCATCTCGGTGATAGAGGCTTCCTCCTCCGGCTTCTTATTGATATACGGCGAATCGGCCAGCAGCATGCCGTCGCGGCGGAACACCTTGCGGCGATGGGTAAAATAAAGATTGGGGAGTTCTACTTCCTCGGTTTTAAGATACATCCACACGTCGAGCTCCGTCCAGTTGCTGATGGGAAATACGCGGAAGTGCTCGCCGTAGTGCTTTTTGCCGTTAAAGAGGTTCCACAGTTCCGGGCGCTGGTTTTTGGGATCCCACTGCCCGAATTCGTCGCGATGGGAAAAGAAGCGCTCCTTGGCGCGGGCTTTTTCTTCATCGCGGCGCCCACCGCCCAAGGCGGCGTCAAACTTACCCTTTTCCAGAGAATCGAGCAGCACGGCGGTCTGCAGGGCGTTGCGGCTGGCACTGTAGCCTCGCTCCTCGGTCACCAATCCCCGCTCGATGGCTTCTTCAACCGAACCGACGATGAGCTTGGCGCCCAGGCGCTCGACCAGGCGGTCCCGGAATTCGATGGTCTCCGGAAAGTTGTGCCCCGTGTCGATGTGCAGCAAAGGGAAAGGAATGCGCGCCGGCCAGAAGGCCTTCATCGCCAGATGCGTCATCAGGATGGAATCCTTGCCGCCCGAGAAAAGCAGTACGGGATTTTCAAACTGCGCCGCTACCTCCCGCATGATAAAGATCGACTCCGACTCTAGTTCTTTGAGGTGGTTGAGATGGTAGTTCATATTTTTTCGAATACTTTTTGCTTTGAAAATTGTACATTCCTCTGCCCTATCCGGGTCGCAAGGGCCCGTCCGAGCAACTTATGTTCAGCCTAATGCCCGGCGCACTAGACGGCTGATGCCTCAAATCATAAAAGACCATAACTATCAGCGCACTGTGACCAGTCATCGTTCCCGGCCACCCTGGCCGGTTCCCGCATTACCGGTCTTGACCGGATAGATCGTAGGTCAGCAGCGGCCGGATATATTCCATTATCCGGTGCACCGAGGCTTCAATTTCCAGCTCATCCGTCCGGATTTCCAGCTCCGGACTTTCCGGCGCTTCGTAGGGTTGGTCGATACCGGTGAATCCTTTGATTTCGCCGGCCCGTGCTTTAGCGTACAGCCCTTTCACATCCCTGGCTTCGCAGACCTCCAGGGGCGCATTGATATAAACTTCGATAAAATCTTCCGGACCGATGATTTCCCGGGCCATCTGCCGGATGGCGCGCGTAGGGCTGATAAAAGAATTGATACAAATAACACCGCTGTGCAGATATAGTTTCCCTACCTCCGCAATGCGGCGGATGTTCTCCCGGCGGTCTTCCTCGCTGAATCCCAGGTTCTTACTGATCCCGGAACGAATATTGTCCCCGTCGAGCACCTGAGCGAAAAAACCGGCTTCAAAGAGGCGCCGCTCCAGGTGTTTGGCTATCGTACTCTTTCCCGAGCCCGACAGGCCCGTCAGCCACAATACTTTGCTGTGCTGATTGAGAAAGCGCTCCCGGTCGGCGCGCTGGATCAACTGATCAAATATAGGATGGATGTTCTCGCCCAATGTGAAATGCGTTCTGTAAACGGGTGGTTATAATTTCAAAGTAGCAAAGAAAAGCCTTGTTTGGGTAAAATGAAAATATAAGGCAATTAAATTAGCCGCTTCCTGACAATCGGGTCCTCCTTATAGCCGGGAGGCTAACCCTTTCGCATATAGGCACTTATGATCGAATGGGAATAGATAGAAGTGTTCATGGAAATATTAGCGATCCTGAATTTGACTTGATTGGAGCCAATCTCGGGGTTGCCGGCGCTGCGCGCGGTCCCGCTCATTTTGAGCGGGATGGGGGTCGGGGTGCTGCTGCACCCCTCTTGTGGGGACTCGATCGCTTCGCTCCCTCGCTGTGGGGTGGGTTGGCCGGGGAACGACCCCGGATAATCCCCTCAGCGAGGCTGATACTACTACAAAAATATCACCCCTCCGAGTCAATTCATGAATTTTAAAAATTCGGGATGACTTCTGTTTACCTGGTGAGTACTAGTACACTGTGTATTAAGTTAGTTGACATTTTGAAGCGCCAGATTTTTGTTCAAATCAAGGCGCGGCGGAGCCTCGTAGCCTCAGCTACGAAGGCGAGTACGCAACGAAGAGTTGGGCAAAAAGATGGCTTCAGAATGTTAAAAAATTTTTTACACGGTGTACTAGGGCTGGTCTATATGGTTTACTTACATCCCAGGTCCCAGCGCGACTCCGTGTCGTTGTTCGGGAAGCAATTACCCGACAGCACTTCCTGCGGTACGTAGCGCTGCAGGTTGGGATCGCGCAGGCCGTTTTCCAGGAACTGCACCAGTTCTTCCACCTCCCGGTCCGTCAGATCGAGCGGATGGAAAAAGGGAGAGAGATTTTCCTCCGGCACACGCGGATTTTCGGGAACGGCTTCGTTGAAATATTCGACCACCTCGTGCAGGGAACGCTTGCTGGAGCCGTGGAAATAGAAAGGCGAATCCCCCATGTTATAGACCTGAGGCACTTTGAACTTAAACATATCCTCCTGCCGGCCGGTAAACCCTCCGCGGCCCAGGTTGCGCAGGTCATTCTCATCTGTTGCGAAGGCGCCGGCCTCGAAGAGATCTTTCACACCCAGGGCGTGAAACTCAACAGAACTGAGCGCCGGTCCTTTATGGCAGCGGTAACAACCGGCCTTGCCGTAGAAGAGCAGCGCGCCGCCCTTTTCGATATCAGTCATAGCCATTGTCTCTCCCCGCAGCCATCGCTGAAAAGGCGCCTGGGTGGTCAGCAGGCTGCGCAGGTAGGCCGAAATGGCGAAGCTGGCGCCCATTTTCCCGTAGCGGTGTTCTTCCGGCATACCGGGAAAGGCCCGGTCGAACATACCGGTGTAACCCAGGGAATCCAGGATGGGTTTGTTCACCAACATGCGGTGCAGGCCGAGGCCTTCCATATTCTGGCTCTCCAGACCCTGGAAGCCCAAGTGGTTGATTTCAGTAGCGGGCTCTTTTTCCCAGGCGTATTCCGTACCCTCGTTGACGTTACCCGCCCCGAATTTACCGCTCCAGGTGGAGTTCGTTACGTAGGCTACGTTGAGCATACTCAGCGGACGGGCCCCCTGTACATCGAGCTCCTCCGGCTGGTAATTGTCCAATTTGTTGCGGCTTTCACCGTTACGGCCGAAGCCGACGCCACCGTCGGCAATGCCCTGTATGCGCCCCGGCATAAAACCCGCCGAAGGCACGTGACAGGTAGCGCAGGAATAGGTGCCCATGCCGTTCTCCTTCATCGCATCGACGGCCAGACCGGTTTCAAAGAACAACATCTTCCCCAACGCGACCTTATCCGCTGACAGCGGATTGGCCGGATCCTGGGGAATGTTCGCATAGTCGGTCTCATGCGGCAGCACAAAATGCCGGCGGTCACCACCCGGCGCCCGGCGGTCCAGCAATTTCTGCAGCTCGTTGTCCAACGGATTCTGTACTTCATCTCTGGCGCAAGCTGCCAGCATCAGCCCTACAAAAAGGAATAGTAGAACTCTGTTCATAGTGATTGTATGTTATGGGATCTTCGAATAAAATTTTCTAAAACGAGGTGGGTAGATAGCCTGGGGGGGATATAGCCGTCCCACGCCAGGGGGGTGGTCGGGGTGCCGGCGCTTCGCTCGGTCCCGCTCGAAAATAGCGGAATGGGGATCGAGATGCTGCTGCACCCCTCTCGTGGGGACTCGGTCGCTTTACTCCCTCGCTGTGAGGAGGAGGCACCGGAGAAGTTCCCAGGCTACCCAAAACCGACAAATGGTAATTCCTCTAAAGCTTGAGGGGGTAAAAAAAGGGGGGCGAAATAGGCCTGATAGGCCCTTGGTGAGTAGATAGCTCGGTTAGAACACAACAAATATAGAAAATTCTTTATTAAAAATCAATAAAAATTTAATGTATTGTAGTTTTTCAAAACTAATTCTCCCGCAACCTCTTGTTTATTAACTTTGTTCCTTTGTAACAAACCGGGCGACGCCCGGATATAAAAGTCGGCCAAAAACCAAAAGGCACTACATCATTTATGAAAGATATACGACAATTACTCCAGGATCGCATTCTCGTCATCGATGGGGCTATGGGCACCATGATACAGCGCTACCCCCTCGATGAGGCGGGCTACCGCGGCGACCGCTTTGCCGGATGGCACAAGGATATCAAGGGTAATAACGATCTGCTCTCCCTCTCCCAGCCACAGATCATCGAAGAGATCCACCGCGCCTATCTCGAAGCGGGCGCCGACATTATCGAGACCAATACCTTCAGCGGCACCCGCATCGCACAGGCCGATTACGATATGCAGGACCTGGCCTACGAGATCAATCTCGAATCGGCGCGCATCGCCCGCCGGGCGGTCGACGCCTTTAACGGGCAAACGCCCAACAAGCCCCGCTTCGTCGCCGGCGCTATGGGACCGACCAATAAAACCGCCAGCCTCTCTCCCGACGTGAACAACCCAGGCTACCGCGCCGTCACCTTCACCGAGCTACGCGACGCCTATTACGAACAAGCTAAAGGGCTTCTGGACGGCGGCGCCGATATCCTCCTCGTCGAGACTATCTTCGACACCCTCAACGCCAAGGCCGCCCTCTTCGCCATCGATCAGCTCTTCGAGGAATACGGCCGGGAATGGCCCATCATGGTGTCGGGAACGATCACCGACGCCAGCGGCCGTACTCTCTCAGGACAAACCGCCGAAGCTTTCTGGATTTCCGTTAGTCACATGCCCCTGCTCAGTGTAGGGCTCAACTGTGCGCTGGGCGCCAAAGAAATGCGCCCTCACCTGGAGGCCCTGGCCAATATCGCCGACTGTTATATCTCCGCCTACCCCAACGCCGGCCTGCCCAACGAGTTCGGCGAATACGACCAGGGCGCCGCGGAGATGCGCGACTACATCCGCGACTTTGCTTCCAGCGGCTTCGTCAATCTCGTCGGGGGGTGCTGCGGCACCACGCCGGACCACATCCGCCTGATGGCCGAAGCTGTCGAAGGACTGACGCCGCGCAGCATCCCCAGGCAACCGGGCTACACTATGCTCAGCGGACTGGAGCCCCTGATCATCCGCCCGGAAACCAACTTCGTCAACGTCGGGGAACGCACCAATGTCACCGGCTCCCGCAAATTCGCCCGCCTTATCAAATCGGGCGATTATCCCGAAGCCCTCTCAGTAGCTCAGCATCAGGTGGAGGGCGGCGCCCAGATCATCGACGTCAATATGGATGAAGGCCTGCTCGACTCCGAAAAGGCCATGACCGACTTCCTGCACCTCGTCATGGCCGAACCCGATATCGCCAGGCTGCCCATCATGATCGACTCCTCCAAGTTCAGCGTCATCGAGGCAGGGCTGCAATGCGTACAGGGCAAGTGCGTGGTCAACTCCATCTCACTCAAAGAAGGCGAAGAGGAATTCATCCGCCAGGCCAAAACCGTACGCCGCTACGGGGCCGCCGCCGTCGTCATGGCCTTCGATGAGCAGGGCCAGGCCGACAACACCGACCGCAAAGTCGAAATCTGCGTCCGCGCCTATAAAATCCTCACCGAACAGGTGGGCTTCAAACCGCAGGACATCATCTTCGACCCCAACATCTTCGCCGTCGCCACCGGCATCGAAGAACACAACGACTACGCCGTCAACTTTATCGAAGCCACACGGCGCATCAAAAAGCTGTGCCCCGGCGCCAAAGTCAGCGGCGGGGTCAGCAATATTTCCTTCTCCTTCCGCGGCAACAACACTGTCCGCGAAGCTATGCACTCGGCCTTCCTCTACCACGCTATTCAGGCAGGTATGGACATGGGCATCGTCAACGCGGGCATAATCGAGGTGTACGAAGACATCCCCAAGGACCTGCTCGAGCGCGTAGAGGACGTCCTCTTCAACCGACGCCCCGACGCCACCGACCGCCTCACAGAATACGCCGAAAAAGTCAAAGGCGAGGGCGGCCGCACCCTCAAGAAAGACCTCAGCTGGCGGGAAGCCCCGGTGGAAAAAAGACTGGCGCACTCCCTCATCAGAGGCATCACCGATTTCGTCATCGAGGATACGGAAGAAGCCCGGCAAAAATACCCCGCGCCGCTCACCGTCATCGAAGGGCCCCTGATGGACGGCATGAACGTGGTCGGTGATCTCTTCGGCGCCGGAAAGATGTTCCTCCCACAGGTGGTCAAAAGCGCCCGCGTCATGAAAAAGGCGGTCGCCTACCTCACTCCTTATATTGAAGAGGAAAAAGCCCGCAGCGGCCAGGCCGGCAAACCCAAAGGCAAAGTGCTGCTCGCTACCGTCAAAGGCGATGTGCACGATATCGGCAAGAACATCGTCGGCGTGGTGCTGGGCTGTAATAACTACGATATCGTCGACATGGGCGTCATGGTGCCGGCAGAAAAAATCCTGCGCACCGCGGAGGAAGAAAAGGTCGACGTCATCGGCCTCAGCGGCCTGATCACCCCTTCCCTCGACGAGATGGTCCACGTCGCCAAGGAGATGGAACGCCAGGGCTTCAAACTGCCGCTGCTCATCGGCGGCGCCACCACTTCCAAGGTGCATACCGCCGTTAAGATCGAACCGGAATATACGGGGCCGGTGGTGCACGTGCTCGACGCCTCCCGCTCCGTCTCTGTCGTCAGCGCCCTCATCGGTGAGGATGATAATACGCGCGCCAACTTTATCCTGGATACCAAAAAGGAGTACGCCGGTATGCGCGAACGCCGCGAAAACAGCCGCTCGACTAAAAAGTATATCCCGCTGGCCGAAGCCCGCAACAACAAGGTGGCTATCGACTGGGACAATTACCAGCCGCCGCAGCCCAACTTCACCGGCGTCAAGGTCTTCGACGATATCGACCTGGAAGAGCTGGCCGGCTACATCGACTGGACGCCCTTCTTCCTCAGCTGGCAAATGCCGGGCCGCTTCCCCGATATTCTGGAAAGCGACAAGTACGGGCCTGAAGCCCGGAAGCTGTACAATGACGCCCGCAGCCTGCTGCGCCGCATCGTCGATGAGAAATGGCTGCAGGCCAAAGCCGTTATCGGTATCTTTCCGGCCAATGCGGTGGAAGATGATGATGTGGAACTCTACACCGGCCATTCACGGAAAGAGGTTAAAGCGACGCTGCACTTTCTCAGGCAGCAGAGGAAGAAAGCGGAAGGGAAGCCGAATTTTTGTTTGGCGGACTTCATCTCCCCAGCCCCCCTTAGCCCCACCAAAGGGGGGCCTGACCATATCGGCGCCTTCGCCGTAACGGCGGGCATCGGCATCGAAGAGCACGTCCGGCGCTTCGAGGCTGAACACGACGACTACCACGCCATCCTCCTCAAAGCGCTGGCCGACCGCCTCGCCGAAGCGCTGGCCGAGCGCATGCACGAGCGCGTGCGCCGCGAATTCTGGGGCTACGCCGCCGACGAGGAACTCGACAACGATGAGCGCATCGCCGAAAAATACCAGGGCATCCGCCCGGCGCCGGGTTATCCGGCCTGCCCGGAGCACACCGAAAAGGGCACCCTCTGGGAACTGCTCGACGTGGAAGACCATACCGGCATGCGCCTGACCGAAAGCTACGCTATGTACCCGGCGGCCTCGGTATCGGGCTGGTACTTCAGCCACCCCGAATCCCGCTACTTCGGCCTGGGCAACATCGGCAAGGATCAGGTGGCAGACTACGCCCGCCGCAAAGGGATGAGCCTGGAAGAAGCAGAGCGCTGGCTGGCGCCGGTGCTGAATTACAGCCCCTCGGAGGTGGTGGGATAGCACACTGATCGTTGATGATCTATGATGATTTTTATGATCAGTATTCTGATGGTCATGCTCCGGAGGAGCGTTAGGTATTTCATTATTTTTGGCGTAACAATCATATTAAATCAATGTCCTGTCACCGTTCCCCGCAAGATATCGACATCAACGACTATAGCTACTCCCTGCCCGAGGGACGCATTGCCAAGTACCCGCTATCCGAGCGCGACGCCTCCAAGCTCCTGCTGTACCGAAAGGGAGAGATCAATCACGATACTTTCCGCCACCTGCCGGATCATTTGCCGGAAGGCGCCCTATTGCTATTCAACAACACCCGCGTCATCCACGCCCGGCTCGCCTTCCGCCGCCCCTCCGGCGCCCGCATCGAGGTGTTCTGCCTGGAGCCCATGGAGCCCGCCGGCCACCTGCAGAGCCTGAGCAGCGAAGGGCCGGTGACCTGGAAATGCCTCATCGGCAACAACAAGCGCTGGAAGGAGGAAGAACTGGTCATGCCCATCGAAACGGAACAGGGTGCCGTACAGCTCAACACCCGCCGGCTGGGCCGCGTGGAGGATGCCTTCGCCGTGCGCTTTCACTGGGATAAGCCCGGCATCAGCTTCGGCGAGCTGCTCCACGCCGCCGGCCTCATCCCGCTGCCGCCCTACCTGCAACGCGACAATACGCCGGAGGACGAGCACCGCTACCAGACTATCTACGCGCGCCACGAGGGCTCCGTCGCCGCCCCCACCGCCGGCCTGCACTTCACGGAACGGGTGCTGCAGGATCTGGCTGAAAAAAACATCCATACCCAGCACGTTACCCTGCACGTGGGCGCCGGCACCTTCCGGCCCGTCAAATCGGAACGCCTCGCCGGTCACTACATGCACGAAGAGGTCGTGCTCGTCAATATCAAAGTGCTTAAAGCCATCCGCCAGGCCCTCGCCAAGGGGCGGCCGGTGATCCCGGTGGGCACAACCAGCCTGCGGACGCTGGAGAGTCTGTATTGGCAGGGGACCCAAGGGGGAAGTCGGAAAGCGGAAAGCGACCATGCGCAGCCAATAGAAATGGACGTAGACCAGTGGGCGCCGTACGGGGAGGAAACGACCCTTTCCCCGGTGGAAGCGCTCGACCGGCTCATCGAAGCGCTGGAAGAGTCGGGACGGGATCAAGTCACCGGACAAACGCGCCTGCTCATCGCGCCGGGCTATCAGTTCCGGCTGGCTGGCGGGCTGATCACCAACTTTCACCAACCGCGCAGCACCCTGCTGCTGCTTATCGCCGCCCTGATCGGCGAAGACTGGCGCCGCGTGTACGACTACGCGCTGGAAAACGATTTCCGCTTTCTGAGTTACGGGGATAGTAGTTTGCTAATGCCCTAGAGGTCTTTGGCATTTAGGTTTCTGCGTTCCCAAACTCCGGAAAAGCCGGAGTTTAGTAAAAACCCGGCTGGATAGTTGACTTACTCATCCATTTCTCCTTAATTTAGTAGGGTTGTAAAACCCAAATTCTCCCACCCAACTTCACCGGTTTATTTCCCTACTGTACGACACCCCCTGGCACCGTGCTATCGGGACTGACGGGTAAGCCGAACAACAGACGCATACCCCGGAAAAATCTTGCTATCGCCCCGATAGCGCTAGCCTACTGTTTACTGCTTACTGCCACTACCACTGCATCGCCTGATTTATTAACCAAAACACCATAAGCGATGAAGTACTTCTTCTACGCAGTGGCCATGCTATGCGCCGCTGTCACCTCCGCCCAGTACAGCAACGATTTCGAAGCCTGGCCCATTATCGCCGAGGGCAACTGGACGCAATCCGGGCCCGGCGGCGTCTACCAGGGCAGCGGCATTTACGTCAACTTCGGAAACGAAGCCAGCGGCCTGCGCAAGGTGGGTTTCAACAGCAGCGGCGACCGGCTGGAGCTTCCTCCTGTTACCAACCCCAATCAGGTCGCCTTTAAAGCGCGCCTCTCTTCCGAGGCGGCGCCCTCCTGGATCGCCGTACAGTACTACACCGGCACCTGGCGCACGGCCGAGACCTTTCGAATCAGCTCCATCTCTTACAGCACCTTCCGCGCCCGCATCAATTACGCCGGCGAAGATGTCCCGCTACGCATCCGCATGAACACCTACGGCAGATCCGTCTTTCTCGACGACCTGCAGGTCAGTACCTTCGTCGAACCGGTACTGCCCGTCGAACTGGCCGTCTTCGAAGCAGCCTATCGGCCGGAGCAGGGCGTCCTCCTGTACTGGCGCACCCTCACCGAAACCGGTAACGACCGCTTCGAAGTGCAGCGCAGCCGCGACGGCATACGCTTCGAGACCATCGCTATCCTCCCCGGCGCCGGCAACGCTGCTGCAGCGCTGGATTATCACTACCTCGACCCCCGCCCCCACCCCGGCGTCTCCTACTATCGCCTGCGCCAGGTCGACTACGACGGCAGCGATGATTTTTCCGACCTGATCTCTGTCAGGGTGCCGGTGTCTACCGCCGCCCTGCGCCTCTCTCCCACCCTCGCCCGCCACGAGCTGCGGGTGAGCTTGCCTCCGGCAGCCCGGCCCCGAACCCTGCGCGTATTCCGGCAGGATGGGTCGCCGGTGCTGGAACGAAGCCTTGATACCGGAACGGTAGAGATCGCGCTGGAGGTTGGTTTCTTGCCGGCGGGGGTGTATGTGGTGGAAGTGGAGGGGGTAGTGGAGCGGTTCGTGAAGATGTAGCCCCTCCGGCCTTCGGCCACCTCCCCACGGGGGAGGACATCATCCTCCCCTTCGGGGAGGTGCTCGAAGAGCGGAGGGGCCATCCTCCCCTTCGGGGAGGTGCCCGAAGAGCGGAGGGGCCCAGCACCGCATGCCAGAATAGGACTTTAAACTAAAACACCAAAACCATGAAAAAAGCATCTTCCAATAATCACTATCACTACAACCATTACCTGACCTCACGATCCGGGAAGCTCCGGAGAAAAATGACTAAAGCCGAAGCCTGTTTGTGGAAGTTCGTGCTAAGGGCAAAAAAAATGAGGGGCTATACCTTCAACCGGCAGCGACCTGTACTCAGATACATTTCAGACTTTATGTGCCGGGACTTATTATTAATCATCGAAGTAGACGGAAGTATACATCAGCTGGAGGAGGTCAGAAAAAAGGATCACGAGAGAGAAAAGGCTTTAAAAGAAGCTGGATTCGCCATTCTGCGCTTCACCAATGAAGAAGTCCTGTGGGAAATTGAGAAAGTACGGACTTCGATAGAGCGTTGGGTTGCAGAACGGGAAAAAGAGTTAGGGCTCCCACCCAGAATATGAACACCGAAGGGGAGTACTGACTAATGACTTTAAAAAAAATCATAACAGATCATAATGAATCCGTGTACCATTATCAAGTATACGATTCCCCGAAGCGTCGCCTAACTTTCTGCGTCACCCCTTTGATCTCCTGTTCCCGGTCTTTGGGCCAGAGGAGGAGCACATCGCCCTCATCGACGAGGATGTAGCCGTGCAGGTCGCGGGCGACGAGGAGCTTGCCGGCGGGCAGGCGGATAAGGCAGTCTGAGAGGTTTTCGGTCAGCTGTTTGCCGGTGGCGGCGGGTGCTTCCGGGCCGCCGCCCTCGCCGTAGTAGGAAGCGCTGTTGCCCTGCTCATCCTTGGCGGCGACGTCGTGGAGGGAAGCCCAGGTACCCAGGTCGGACCAGCCGAAACTGGAAGGGATGGTGTAGATGTTGTCGGCCTGCTCCATGATGGCGTAGTCGACCGATATCTTGGGTGTGCGGGGATAGGCTTCGTCGATAAAGGCCTGCTCCCCGGAGGTGTTGTAGCGATCGGCGCCCGCCTCCAGGATGTCGTAAATCTCGCGAGCGTGCGCGCGGAAGGCATCCAGCACCGCCCCCGCCCGCCAGACGAAGATGCCGGCGTTCCACAGATAGTCGCCGCCGGCCAGAAACTGCTTGGCTTTTTCCAGCGGCGGCTTCTCGGTAAAACGCTCCACCTTGTACACACCCGCTGACTTTCGACCCAGGCCTCCTTCGCCGGCGCTCGCTTCCGACTTCTCGGAGCGAAGCGAAGAGCCGTATGGCCCACTTCCC
>Ga0102940_1001757_pt1 | contig 13604 bp, 9 predicted proteins | sample SalPonR2_C_D1_MG_FD_78215 | JGI IMG/M metagenome (GOLD analysis project Ga0102940, IMG submission 78215) | Salt pond soil microbial communities from South San Francisco under conditions of wetland restoration - Salt Pond MetaG R2_C_D1_MG | ecosystem: Environmental > Aquatic > Marine > Intertidal...
ATGGCCAACAACTGCTTCAGCTACGGCATCAGTGAGGACAAGGGAGTGGTGCTCACCGGTCCCCCGGGATCCGGGAAAACCTTTCTGGTGAGAACCTGGCTGGCATCCAATACCGGGGTCCACGATATCGCCACAAGCCCCTCTACCCTTCAGGAACCTTCCAATCCAGTCCACGGCGCCATTTCCAATCTTGAAAAGGTCTACGATATCGCCAAAATGGTGGCACCGACCATCGTTTTCATCGATGAGGGGGATGCCCTGGCCCCGCGGCGGAGCCCCACCGGCGGCCACCCCGCTGATGCGTTGACCAACAAATTTTTAAATATCATTGACGGTGAGATTCCCCTGAACAAGGTGTTCACCGTGTTGACCACCAACCGCCTGGATATCCTCGATCCTGCCCTGATCCGTTCCAAGCGCCTGAAAACCCTGGAGGTCTCCGGCCATATGCGGCAGAAGGACATCTTTGACATCATTAAAAAGGAGTTCAGCAGCGTTGAGCATCCCATCGCGTTCCATATTGAAAAAATCATTGAAACCGCCCAGGGCATCTGCCACACCCCGGCGGACTACACCTCGTTCACCCAGAAAGCCATAGCCCTCTGCAGCACCGAATACAAGGTGGTTGAAAAACTCCGCCAGCTGAAGCAGTCGTCCCACCAGGAAAAATCAGATTTTATCAAGCTCAATTTTAAAACCATCCTGGGCATTCTCGATGCCGTCAAAACCCCGCCGCTGATCAAGGCAAACATCCAGAACAACCCTGACAGGTTTGCCGATCACTACCACCGGATTCTGGAAAGTGTCGCCCATATCCTCTCGAGAAAAGACTATCCTCTGGTGGCAAGCCACCTTGAATCGGCGCGGCGGGAAATATCCCAGAGCCCTGCGGTGAAGGGGTCTGCCCAGCTCAACGAGTTTCTGGAAACCGAACTTAGCCAGGAGCCCCAGGTGGGTTTTATCATCGGGGTGGGGGCCAATGATGTTACCGGCATGCTGCTGCCCATTGCCACCAGCCTCACCGGGCGGGTGGAAAATGCTCCGATCATCGTTACCGGGGCTGTCTCGTCGTCGGCATCAAACACGGCTCAGCTGGACATGGCCGTGCAGATGACCAGGCAGTCCGCCCAGGAGGCCTTGACCATGGTGAAAAACTACATCCAGGAACTGACACCGGATTTCAGTATTCCATGGCTGTTTGGTGATTTTCTGAAAAACTACTCCCTCCACCACCAGCTGCTCTCTGCATCGTACAATGTGGGAGGCCCGTCAGCAGGGTATGCCCTTGCCTTGAACACCCTGTCGGCACTGCTGATGATGCCCCTGTGCAATGATTTCGGTATCACCGGGGCGCCGTGGACCAAGGGGGTGAAAAAAGACCAGGTGGGGGGATCGGTGATCATCGGGGGACACAGGAAAAAAACGGAAAAGGTGCTCCTCTACCTGGAGAGGATGTACATGCCCCTGCAGAATTACAAGGACCTGGAGCCTGATCTGCTCATGGGATACTGGCAGCGGAACAAGGACGTCATTGCCGTAACCCATTTTGCCGATCTGATGCCGGAGGTCTTTTTCCTGGACAGTGGTTACAACCAACGGCGGGAGGAACTCATCGCCATGCGCATCAAACTCAAAATGGAAAAGTACTGTGACGGCGGAAAAACACCGCTGCTCAAAGAGAAGATCATCGCGTCCAAAAAAGAGATGCAAAAACAGGCCGAGACGGAAATATTGAAACGGGTCAACGCCATCCGGGTCTATCTGACCGATCCGGCCAGGGAGAAATACATCTCCCACGGGAAGATATTCCACCTGTACATGGGGAGGGAGTGATAATACTCATTGTCCATCGGGGTCAGGCCTGTTTTCCGGATGCAAGAACAGGTCAAACCCAAAAAGCCGTGCAAGAAAAAAAGGTTGACAGGCAAAGAACAATTTTGGTTTGATGACACTCTTTTGTATGAAATCAAGCCTGAATAAGGCCTGCATGAAACCAGACCCGGTCGTTTGAACACGGCTGCGCCACAAGTCAACATCCCCTCGGCTAAAGACCGAGGGGTTTTCTTGCCTAAGGATTATAAAAAGGAAAAAAATGAACCCAGTTGCCGGAAAAACCAGACAGTGGATAGACGAAGGACGAGACCCGCGAAGCGCCCATTGGCAGGCTGGTCTTGAAACAATGATGAACCGGTTTTCCGGGCTCCTTGAGCCGGGATGCCTGGTGCCGGTTCACCCCCTGGAAGAAGAAGACCTGCCGATCTTCAACGAGGCCATGGAGAGAATCGATCTGAGCCCTGACCTCCTGGCAGCCTTTCTGCCCCCTGGTGTTGCCAACACCATTGTACCGCCGGATGCAGCGGAAGAACTTGTGCGCATTGACCCGGCAAAGCCCTCGTACAAGCTCCTGATTCTCCGACCGGGCGAACAGGAACGTATCCTCTCCGGCGAATTCTCTCCGGATGCAGACAGACCGGGGCTGGACATCTTTCAGTCCGGTGCCCTGCTTGGAAATTTTGACTATGAAAGCCGGGAAATCTTTCTTTCGGAAGTATCAAAAACCGTCCACACCCACCTCTGGACCCGGGAGAACTGGCAGGAAAAAGAGCGCATGGCCTATACCATAAACTGGTTCCAACGATGCCTTCTCCTGGGCAGACAGGCCGTGATCATGGACCGGGACAACTCGTTTTTCCACAGCCCCACGGTGATCAAGAGCAACAGAATTGATGCCCTGTTTCTTTTGATATACAAGACAGTGACCAACCGGCTTCAAGGAAGGGAAACGCCCCAGAACACAGCAGCAGCAAACAGCCCGGAAACAGCAGATACGGCCAAAGAGTCGTTAACAGCCCTTGTCGAAGACCAGATGCTCGATTTGCTCCACCGTGTCAAAGCGCTGGAGATAATCGATTTTACCACCTTTACCAACAGGGAAAACCAGGCCTTCAAGGATGAATTTGCCAGAACCCTTGCCAGGCTGACCTCAGACCTTGAAAAAAAACCTGTCGCCTGATCACAACTACGGCCTGATCCGCTGCCTCACAGGTCGTAGATACTTTTCTTCCCGTTCTCCCATAAAAAAATTGACCTCTCATAATTTCCATGATACGTGTTCTCTAAAGCATACGTATCATGGCCGAAAAAGTGTTCAATGGCCACTGATTATTGTCGTGATTTGTTGTGGCTGGTGCGATAACCATAGACCGGTCATGGCGGTGATGGAAAAGCAACAGAACTGGGGGAATCCCTATGTCCACCGTTGAATCCTTTCTGAAAAAACTGAACCTGGATCACCGCCATAACGGCAAAGACAGGACAATGGACCAAAAGATACGTGCCAGGAGAGCTGCCCGTCTAAGGCAGATCGCCTGTTTTCTCTACCTCCCCTATAAATGGCTGGTACTGGTTCCTGTCTTTATCCTGGCCACAACGATTTTGAGCATTGTCTGTGTAGTGCTTTCCATCCTGGTAAGTCCCAAAACGGGCAGTACATACACGGGCCCCCTGTGGGGAAAGCTGATCTGTTATCTGACCCCTGTTTTTCTCCGGGTAAGGGGAAAGGAAAACATCGATCAGGACAGGTCCTATGTGATAGTGTCCAACCACCAGAGCCATTTTGACATCTTCATTGTCTATGGCTGGCTTGGAATCGATTTCAAATGGGTAATGAAGCAGTCCATTCGCAACATGCCGGGCATCGGCGTTGCCTGTGAAAAGATGGAGCATATTTTCATTGACAGAACCAATGGAAAAAAGGCCGTTGAATCCATCAACCGGGCAGGAAAAAGCATCCGCAACGGCACATCAATCTTTTTCTTCCCCGAAGGAACAAGAAGCGAAACCGGCGACATCGCCCCGTTTAAAAAAGGGGCATTTAAACTGGCTTTTGCACTGAATCTTCCCATTCTGCCGGTGACCATCAACGGCACCAACAGAATCCTTCCCAAAAACGGGTTCAGCGTTTTACCGGGAAAGGCGGAGCTGATCATCCACCAGCCCATCGATACGGCCGGTTATAAGAGCGAAAAAATGCCGGACCTGATCCAGGCGGTCCGATCTGTCATCACCTCTGCCCATGCCCCATAGCCTGAACGGCAAGCAGGAAAGATCAACGGAATCCGGCCCTGAAACCCGGCATGCACGTCCTGGAAGTAATTTAACTTGATTTCAACGCCTTTCTCCTGTATTAAGCTCTCCCATGAAAACAGACAGCAAGCTCAACTCAAAAATTATCTTCGCCCTGACCCTTGTCCATTTCACAGGAGACTTCTACTCTTCCTTTACAGGTCCCCTCCTCCCTGTTTTTACGGACAAGCTCTCCCTTTCCATGGCCCAGGTGGGTATCCTGATGGGGGTTATCCGTCTGCTCTCCTTCATTGTCCAGCCCTGCGTGGGATACCTTGCCGACCGCTACCAGACCAGGCTCTTCGTCCTGGGGGGACTCTTTTTTGCCATCGTTTTCATTCCCCTGTCTGGCATTGCCCCCAATTTTTATACTCTCATCCTGGTCCTTGGCATCGGGGCCATTGGTTCGTCCATGTTTCACCCCTCGGTCACCGGCATGATCCCCCTCTACAGCGGCTCTAAATCGAGTTTCTGCATCTCGATTTTCAACACCGGGGGCACCCTTGCCTTTGGCCTCGGCCCGATTTTCATCACCTGGTTTGTCGCCCGCTACGGACTGGAAAGCATGCCATTTACCATGGCCATTGGAGCCGTCGCTTTTCTTGTCTGCCTCAAACTTGTCCCGGTTCCTGTGAGTGAAGGGTTTAAAAACAAGGGGTTTATCGGATCCATCAAAGAGACCCTGGGTCATGTGTGGAAACCCATTGCCATGATATGGATTGTCATGGTTTTACGGGCCGTTACCGGGCAATCGTTTATGACCTTTATGCCGGTCTATCTTGCCGATTCAGGGCAGAAACTGGTGTCTGTGGGATTCATCGTGGCGCTGTTCATCATTGCCGGCACCATAAGCGGCCTGACAGCCGGGCTTTTGGCAGACAAAATTGGGTTTAAAAAAATCTTCTTCATCACCCACTCCCTGATGACACCGGCGCTGCTCCTCTACCTCTACCTGCCGGGCAATCTTGTGTTTGCCGGCTCTTTTCTCGCCGGTTTTTTTGTGCTGGCAACCATGCCCCTGGGAGTTGTGATGGCGCAGAACCTTGCCCCCAAGGGGCGGTCCATGGTGTCAAGCTTCATGATGGGCCTTGCCTACGGCCTTGGAGGCGCTGTATCACCTGTAATAGGGAAACTTGCCGATATCTACTCCATAGAAACCGTTCTCTTCTGGACAGCCTTTGTGCCCCTGATCACCCTTCCTGTCATTGCCAAATTTCCCCAGGCCCGGCAGGCCGATTAAATCATTCCGTTAAAACCGGCCGTCCCGCTACAGATCAAATGGTGTAAGGCTCTCAAAACCGGTTTCGGTAACAAGGATGGTCTGTTCAAACTGGGCTGACAGGGAAAGGTCATCGGTCACCGCCGTCCACTTGTCGTCAAGCACGTGGAGTTCTTTTCGGCCAAGGTTAATCATGGGCTCGATGGTAAACACCATGCCCGGGACCAGTTTGATGCCTTTGCCCTTTTTCCCAAAATGGAGTACCTGGGGGGGCTCATGGAAACGAATGCCAACGCCGTGGCCGACAAACTCCCGGACAACGGAGCACCCCCGGCCTTCTGCATACTGCTGGATGGTCCAGCCAAGGTCGCCAAGCTGAACGCCGGGTTTCACCATCTCAATGGCCCGTTTCAACGACTCCCTGGCAACACTGACGATTTTTTTCCCCTGGTCTGTGGGGGTTCCCACAAAAAAGGTTTTACTGGCATCGGCGTAAAACCCGTTGAGAATCGGGGTAATGTCCACATTCACAATATCGCCGTCTTTCAGGACCCGGTCTCCGGGAATGCCGTGGCAGATCACCTCGTTCACCGACACGCAGACACTCTTGGGAAAGCCCCGGTAGTTGAGGGGGGCAGACACAGCCCCTGCCCTGACGGTCTCTTCATGGACCAGGGTATTGATCTCGTCCGTGGTGATTCCCGGCCGGATAAGGGCTTCCACCTTCTCCATGATGGAGAGGAGCAGCCGGCCTGTTTTTTTGATGCCGTCTATCTGGTGGGGCTCCTTGATGGTGATATCGTATTTTTTCTTGTACTCTTCTTTGATGGAAAGGGAGGCCTTTCCCTGGTTCATGCAACAGTTTTTATATTTCTTTCCTGACCCGCAGGGGCAGAGAGAATTTCTGCCTACCTTGTTTTTTTTGGAATTTTTCATACAGGTTGAACTCCTTAACATTCTTTTATTGGGCTTGATCATCCCCTCGGCCACATCCTCTGGTTTGTGGCCCAATGGGGTCATACCCGTTTATCAAACCCTTCCCCACAGGGAGTGGGCATAGGCTTTTTCGATGGTGATATTCAGAATATCCCCGGGAACTGTGTCCGGTGAAAGAAAATGAACAATTTTACCCGATGAGGTCCGCCCGGTCATCTGGGGCAGCCCATCCTCTTCCCGGTCATGGCCGGTACGTTTTTTAGCGCTCTCTCCCTCCACAAGCACAGGCTCGACATTCCCCACACAGGCAAGGTTTTTTTTCCGGGTGTAAAACTCCTGGAGTTCGAGAAGCTCGCTGAGCCTTGCCATCTTCTCCTGCTCGTCGACTTCATCGCTGAACGTTGACGCCGGCGCATTGGGGCGGTGGGAATAGGAAAAGGCAAAAAGGCCGTCAAATTCAACGGTTTTGACAAGGTCAAGGGTCTCCTGGAACTCCTCCCGGGTTTCCGATGGGAACCCCACGATCATGTCTGAAGAGAGGGCCACCCCCGGACACTGGCTCCGGAGCCTGGCAATGCGCTCAAGGTAAATCTCTTTTGTGTATTTACGGTTCATTTTCTTCAATATCCGGTTGGACCCGGACTGAACAGGCAGGTGAAGATGGTTGCAGACCTTGCTGTTGTCCCGCATCACGGCAATCAAATCATCGGAGAGATCCTTGGGGTGGGAGGTGGCAAACCGGATGCGCTGAATGCCGTCAACGGCGCTGACCTGTTCGAGGAGATGGGGAAACGAACAAACACCCTCTTTTTTACCATAGGAATTGACGTTCTGACCGAGGAGGGTGACTTCCTTGACATTGTCCCCGGCCAGGGCTCTTATCTCCTGGAGGATCTTTTCCGGCTCCCGGCTCCTCTCCCTGCCCCTGACATGGGGAACCACACAATAGGTGCAGTAATTGTCACACCCCTGCATGATGGTGACAAACCTGGTTACCTTTTGCTCCTCCGACCCGTCAGGCATCAATTCAAAGATCTCATTGCTTTCATCGGTGTCGGCAATCCTCGTTCTCCCCTCCTGTACGGCCTGAACATGGGATTCAAGCCGTGAAAAGGCCTGGGTGCCAAGCACAATGTCGAGGTTGGGAATGCGCTTGAACACCTCCCTGCCCTCCTGCTGGGCAACACAGCCGGCCATGACAGAGATGGGACGTTTGCTGCTGTTTTTTCTTCCGGCAATTTTCCCGAGAAAGCTGAAGGCCTTTTCCTGGGCTTTTTCCCGTATGGAACAGGTGTTGCAGATGACAATGTCGGCCTTTTCCAGATCCAGGGTTTTTTCATACCCCATGGCAGCGAGAATAACCATGAACTTTTCCGAATCATAGGTGTTCATCTGGCAGCCGATGGTATGGATATATGCATAGACGTTACGCTTCATCAATTTGAATGTCCTTTTTCAGATCCTCGATAACCTCCGCAACCTCCCCGGTGCAGTCCGGTGCAATGGCAAACCTTACAAGACCTGTTTTGGCATCAAGGGTTGTAATAACGGCAATGCCGTCATGGGCCTCAAAAATAAACTTTAAAAACCCTATCCTGCTCTTTTCCACTTTATACTTTTTTTCAACGGTTTTCATGTGAATCTCGTCAGTCATAAGTTCCTGGTATGTTTTGTATTGTTTGGGATATCTCTTGAACAACAAATAATAACGCAACGTTCGGACGATCATTTATGACCCGGGAGCCATCCATCCAGTATCCCTTCTGTTGACCGGCGGTCCATTTTCATGACAAAACTGCAAACCCTTTTTATATCATCTTTCCATGGACCTGTTCAATAAAAACCTTTCAATTTTGACAATTCAGGGGATTTTGTATATAACGGCCATGGGCAGTGTGCTCACAACAAAGAGAGAAAGTCGAATTAGAGGCAGCCGATCCGGGGTTTTGCCCGTAGCGGTTTTGAACGGCAGCGGTCAGCATGGAGGCTGAAGGAGCTGCCGCTCACCTCGGAGCAGCCCATGGAGGGGCTGCGAGAATGAGCGGAGGATAAAACCCGGATCGGCTGCCGGAGCAACACGACTTTCATATAAACCCCCATGGGCGCGTGCTCACAACAAACGATGAAATGGATTCAGGACCTAGGCCAAGGAAGAACCATATGAACAATACCTGGAAATACAGGCCGGCAGATGAAAAGCAGGTGGAAAAAATTGCCAGGATACTCGGCTGCCGGAAAATCACTGCCACCCTGCTTGTCAACAGGGGCATCACCACGCCAGAGCTTGCCTATCCCTTTCTCCTCCCCTCGTTTGAACACCTGGCCGATCCCTTTTCACTGAAAGACATGGAAAAAGCCGTTGTCCGGATCACCACTGCTGTTGTCAATCATGAAAAGATCATGATTTTCGGAGATTTTGATGCCGACGGCATCAGCGCCACCTCCCTTTTAAACGATTTCCTCACCGGCATTGACGGAGACATTACCTGGTACATTCCCCACAGAATCAAAGAGGGGCACGGCCTCCGGCAGCACCACGTCTCCATGGCTGCAGACGAAAACGTTGACCTGATCATCACCGTGGACTGCGGGTCTGACAGCAACGATGCCGTGGAGGCAGCGGCAGAGGAGGACATCGACGTGATTGTAACGGACCACCATGAAACAGCCGTACCCCTTCCTCCGGCAGTGGCCGTTGTCAATCCCAAGCGGGCCGATTGCCCGTCAAACCTGGACTACCTTGCCGGGGTGGGCGTTGCCTTTTACCTGGTCATTGCCCTGAGACAGCACCTGCGCAAACAGGGATTCTGGAAAGAGAGAAAAGAGCCCAACCTTGTTCAATTGTGCGATCTTGTCGCCCTTGGCACCATCGCCGACATGGTTCCCCTGAAAAAAGAAAACAGAATCCTGACACAGGCCGGCATCAACACCATGAAAAAAGGAGAAAGGCCCGGACTCAAGGCTCTGTTCGACGTCAGCCGGATTGACTGCAGCACCATGGACTCCGAAGATATCTCGTTCAAAATTGCACCAAAGATCAACGCCGCCGGGAGAATCTCCCATGCACGCACCTGTGTCGCACTGCTCTCCTCCTGGGAAAAAGCAGGCGCAGAGCAGACCGCTGACATTCTTGACCAGCTCAACAAAAAAAGGCAGCAGACAGAACAGAGCATCATCGAGGTCATCGAAAAAAGGATTTTCAAAGAACCAACGATTTTGAAAGCCCCGGCCATCGTTCTCTGGGATAAAAAGTGGAACCCCGGTATCCTGGGCATTGCGGCGTCAAAGATCTCAAAGAAACACAACCGCCCGGCAATTCTTCTCTCCACGGCAGGCCCCATGGTTACAGGCTCCTGCCGAAGCGTCGGAAAAATCAATATTTACAAAGCCCTTTCCCGGTGTTCCTCCCTGCTTGAAAAATTCGGGGGACATGCCATGGCAGCGGGGCTCTCCCTGAAGGAGAAGAACCTCGAAGATTTTTCAAAAGCCGTTGAACAAGAGATCGCAGCCTCAGCCAACATGGAGGACTATCAGCAGGAGGTGGTTCTGGACTGCCACCTGGAGCTCAGGGAGATCACAACAGAGCTTGCCAGGGAGATCGACCGGTTGAGACCCTTTGGCATGGGCAACCCGGAACCGCTCTTCACATCCAGCCGCATCAAGGTGGCCTCTTCCTGTCTCATCGGAGCACGGCACCGGAAGATGGTGCTGGAACAGGCAGGAACCACCGTTGAGGCCATGGCGTTTAACATTGAATCTTTGGAGAACCTCCCGGAATTTTTTGAAAAAATAGCCTTCAAGCTCAAAGTCAACCGGTTTAAAAACAAAAACACCCTCCAGATGATTGTTCACGCCTACTGCTGAGAGTAATCAGCCGTCAGTAGTCAGAAGAAAAATACTGACGGCTGATGGCTGATGGATGACGACTTTCTTATAAAAAAAGATCTGAATACGAACCCCTTGATCACGGCACCGGAGAAAATGAAAGAGTGAACCGAAATAATTTTTATCTTGAAACATGAACGTATTATGGATTATAAGTAAAGGTCAACAAACGTGAACAGCGCACAAAAGAATTTACATTTTCAATCCACGGAAAGATTTAACACATAAATAAAGGACAGCGTCATGGGGAAAACATTTCATGTTGGCAACCGAGAATCAAAGCTTCTCTCTAAAATCGAGTCCTCCAGGGAGAAAGAAAAACGTGAGACCATCAGTGCTGTCAAAGAGCAGATCGACACATACAGCAGCAGGCTCGCCATGAAGCTCATTGAAAACGGTCTCATCGAGACGGTGAGCAAAAACTCCATTCAGGAGCAGATTAAAAAGACGCTGGAAACTCTGTGCAAGGCCGAAGATTTTGAAATCGATTACCAGATTGCCCCCTACCGGACCCTTGTATCAAGCCCCAATATTGTCAGTCTCTACATCACGGCCTTTATCATTGAAAAACTCGTGGACCACAGGGATGTTGTTGATATATTCGGCGGTGATGATGATATCTATTTCTGCATCCAGAAAGAGACGACCAGGCTTCTTGCCGACGGCGATGCAAAATAACCCTCCCTGGCTGGCCGCTGTTCGGGTGTTTGTTTAAATGGTGAATGGCTTCCGAACAAGGCCGGGAGGTTATGTTTCATTCCCAGGTCTAATCTGTTTCATTTTTTCAGGCAGGACGGCCTGGGGACGCCCCTTGAATCGTATCCCCTTTTTTTATAGTACCGATCCACCATCTGGTCCAGCGGCACCATCCGCTTTTGTCTGTCCCCTGGAATCACCTCGAATAGCATCCGATCGGGAAGGGTGTCGTCCTTCCGGTCGATACCTTCCCTGGTATTCATGTACCGCTCGAGAAGATGAATCCGCTCGCCGGCCCGAAGGAATTGTTTTGACGAGATCTTTATCCCGGTCACCGAGGTGAAAAGCCGGGGGTAGATGGAAAAATCCACCAGCTTCTGGGCAAGAAACGGAAAGTTCCCCATTAAGAATTTCAGGACTGGCCTGGGCGTATGCCGTACGAGAAAAGGTTCAAGGGTGTAGGCGTACATGGTGAATTGACAGGTCTGCAGGGAATTGATCCCTGCGGTAAGATTTTCAACAAACCAGACAAATTCGGGCTTTGCCTTGACACTGTCCGGTTCGAGCAGATCCAGGAAGAGTTCAAAAGCCATGAGGGAGGCGGAAAGGTGGCATGCGCCTCTGTTGGCCACGGCATAGGCCAGCCCCTGGCCGTAGCACCCCCGGGGATCGTAGCCTGCCATCTCAAGTCCCTTTACCTGAATGGCAAACTCCTTGCCCCCGTATTTTTCGGCAAGGGCCCTGGATCCAAGCCCCATCTCCTTTCCAAACCCCCGGCCCATGGCAATATCCGTCAATGCCCGGCAAATTCCCCCATGGCTGCCGAATCCCAGGGACGTCTCTATATACGCCTTTTCCCCGGCTTCCATTACCCAGGCAAGGGTTCCGCCGGCAGAGATGGTGTCGAGACCGAGGCGGTTGCAGAGGTCGTTGAATTCTGAGATCTTCTCCCGGTCGAATATCCCCAGGTTGGCTCCGAGAAGGGCCAAGGTCTCATACTCGGGCACACTGGTTTTTCTTCCCCCAAACACCCCCTTGTGGCCGCACATGATCGAACAGGGCTTGCAGGTGTGGCTGGATGTTTTGTTCTGTTTCTTGATCATCTCACCGGTGATTTGCACCGCCCGGGCATGGCTTCCCAGGGAAAAGTTCCAGACCGGCAGACTCTTGGTCCGGTTCACCGGGTTGACATTGACAGCCGTGCCATACTCCCCCATGGCCAGGGAAACGGGGTTCCGGCGCACATAGGTCTCTGCCGTCTCTTTCACCGCTTTAAACCCATCCGGATCATGGGGTACGATCTTAAAGGCGCCCCCACGGACAACCACCCCTTTGAGGTTCTTGGATCCCATGACAGCCCCAAGCCCTCCCCTGCCGAAAAACCGGTCTGCTGAAGCGGCATTGGCAAACCTCACCAGGTTCTCGCCGGCAGGTCCCATGACAAGGGCCGCCTCTTGTTTATTGGAAACAATCTTCTCCTGGGCTTGTTCGGTGTCAAGCCCCCAGACATGGTCTCCCGGGCAAAAAACAACCCCCTCATGGTCAATGCGGACAAGGCAGGGCTCATCGGCCATCCCCCTGATCAGCACACCGCCGTACCCGGCGGTTTTCAGACGGATGCCAAAGGGACCGCCGCAGGACGAGGAGGCCATGATTCCGGTAAGGGGGGATTTGAACACCGCACTAAACCGTCCGGAACAGACAGCACCCGTCCCGGCAAGGACCCCCGGCATGACGGCAATGATGTTCTCCTCGTCCAGGGGATCAATCCCCGGCACCAACCTGTCATACAAAAGCTTTATGCCAAGCCCTTTCCCCCCGAGAAAGGCCTTGCGGTCCTGGTCTGTTACGGTAAAAACCGAATATATTTTTTCCGATAGGTCGATGTCAATGATCCTGTTGACGGCGCCTGTTATCTCATCCATACTCTCCACCTCGTTTTACGGTCTTGATTATTATGCCGGGGAGGGGGCCACAAACCAGCGGATTTGGCCAACGTCATGATCAGGCCCCTTTTTTATTCGAAGGCCTGGTACAATATTTCCAGGGCATCTTCCCTGTTCATCTCCCTGGGATTCATCATCAAGGCCGGATCGTTGATGGCAAGATCTGCTATCAGGGGAAGTTTGTGCCGGGGCACTCCGGCCTGATCAAGGGTCATGGGAAGCGCACAGAGGTCGTGCAGGGTCTGCTGAAGCGCTTTGATATGTTCGATGGTTTTTTTCGCCCTTCGGCTCTCCGGAGTTCTTGCATAGATATCAGGACCGGCAACGGCCAGCAAAAGCCTTGCTGTCTCCATTTCACGCTCTGGCAGGTTGTACTCAAGACCAAAGGGAAGAAAAATATTCATGGCAACACCGTGGGATAAATGGCAGATCCCTCCGGCAGCATGGCCCAGGGCGTGAACCATCCCCACCATGGCATTGGAAAAGGATGCGCCTGCCAGTACGGCGGCATTTGCCATGGCAAAGCGGGTCTCCGGGTTTTCGCCGTTTTTCACCGCCTCGAGGAGATTTTCCCTGATCAGCTCAAGGGAGGCAAACGAACAGGCATCGCTCATGGGGTTTTTCTGCAGGGAGAGGAACCCTTCAACGGCATGGGCCATGGCGTCCATGCCAGTTGCCGCTGTAATCCCGGGGGGGAGAGAAACGGTCATCCTGGGATCGAGAAGAGCAATTTTCGGCAGGAGATAAGAAGAGGTAAAGACCATTTTTACATTTCTTTCCAAATCCGATATCACAGC
>Ga0102940_1001758_pt1 | contig 13603 bp, 11 predicted proteins | sample SalPonR2_C_D1_MG_FD_78215 | JGI IMG/M metagenome (GOLD analysis project Ga0102940, IMG submission 78215) | Salt pond soil microbial communities from South San Francisco under conditions of wetland restoration - Salt Pond MetaG R2_C_D1_MG | ecosystem: Environmental > Aquatic > Marine > Intertidal...
GAGGAGCTCATCGAATATTCGAAACCCAAGTAATCAGGAAAGACAGAAGTAAAACAAATAACTGATAAAGGAATTCAGGCGGAATGGAGAGATATAAAAAAAGCCGACCATCTTGTGATGATCGGCTCTAAGCTCCCCGGGTAGGATTCGAACCTACGACCAATTGATTAACAGTCAACTGCTCTGCCACTGAGCTACCGAGGAATATCAGTGAATTCCCTTGTTGAAGGGGCGACAAATATAAAGACATTCATCACCTACTTTCAACACTTTTCTTCACTTTTTATAGAAAACTTTCTGAAGCACTAATCCCCGCGCCGGAGCCGTATAAGTTGGAATATCTGAATTGGGTTCCTCAAGTACTGTTTTAAATTCATTCATCGACATTTTTCCTTGTGCGACCCGCACCATGGTACCCACTAATCGGCGCACCATATTCCTAAGAAAGCGATTGGCCCTGATCCTGTAACGTATCACTTCCCCCTCCGATTCAAACAACGAAACCTGAATATCACACAGCGTGGTAAAATTATCCTCATTGAATTTTGAAAACCCTGCAAAATCGAATTCACCATTCAAAAGTGCCGCACAATCTTCCAAAAGAGTCAGGTCAACCGGCTGACGAATAGCCCAGCTGTTGTGGCGAATCAATGGCATAGGTCGTGTTGTAAAGGTGTATTCATACTCTCTTCCGACCGCATCGAACCGAGAATGAAATGACTCCGTGACTTTCTCGTAGTCAGTCACCTGAACCTCATCACCCACCAATCCATTAACTCCGTTTAATAACTTCTCAATATCCGTGTCTTCTGGTAACAGAACATCCGCTACCTGTCCCCTTGCATGTACGCCGGCATCTGTACGTCCCTGCCCGATCAGATCGATCTCCTGCTGCAACACTTTAGAAAATGCACTCTCTAACACTCCCTCAACGGTTCTGTCTTTGGGCTGGATCTGCCATCCTGAAAAGTTGGTTCCGTCGTATTCAATGGTCAGTTTATATTTTTGCATCAACTCTATGATGGATATGGCTCAAATTAATTGACTTGCTATGTGGCTTTCAAATGATAAGTTTGAAGGTACCCACATTTTCCGATAAATATTAGCACACAACCTATGTTTAAAAAAGCCATTGTTCGAAAACCCTGTCCGAATTTAGTATCGGGTATCACCACAGCTGATCTTGGCAAACCTGATTATCATAAAGCCCTGTTACAGCATTCCAGGTACACGGATGCGCTTAAAGGTCTCGGTTTGGAGGTTACGGTTTTGGAGGCCGATGATCGTTTTCCTGATTCCGTATTTGTGGAGGATGTCGCTGTGTGTACTGGAAACCTTGGGGTGATCACCAGGCCAGGTGCCGATTCCAGAAGGGGCGAAATTGCTCTCATCGAAGAGGTTATACACACAAACTTTGAACACGTTGAAACGATAACGGAACCCGGAACCCTTGAGGGAGGCGATGTAATGATGGTGGGCACCACGTTTTATGTAGGTTTATCTGACCGTACCAATACCTTAGGAATTGATCAGTTCCGCAGCATTATGAGGAAATATGATTATTCGGTTATTCAGGTTCCACTGGGTGATATACTTCACCTCAAGACCGGTGTTTCTTATTTAGAGAATAACACTCTGCTTCTAACTGCTGAAATGAATGAACCTGATCTCTTTTCATCGTTTAAAACGATCATTGTACCGGATGAAGAAGCCTATGCCGCAAATGGTATTTGGATCAATGGTACCGTTCTGGTTCCGGCGGGATTCCCAATTACCAAACAAAAGATAGAAGCAGCCGGTTATGATGTCATCGAAATTAAAATGACTGAGTTTGAGAAACTGGACGGGGGCTTAAGTTGTCTTTCATTGCGGTTTTAAGTTTCGCAATCTTTATTCCTGATTTAACAACCGGTAAATAATGGCCAATTGTCCGGTATGGTAAGCATTGTGCTGCAAAACCAATAAGGCTTCCCTGAGCAGGGTCTGCCCGTCACCGTGCTTAAGGGGTTTATTCAACCCATTTGATTCATCCAGGACTAAATTCATCATTTCATCCCGTTCCTTTAAAAAGGAGGCTTTAAGCTCCTCCCACTCTTCTTTTGAATCCGGAGCAGGTTCCACCGGCCAGTATTCTTCAGGCCAGTCCTTAGGTTCATAATATGCGTTTCGGGTGAAATCCAGGATATCAAACTGAGCCACACGCATGTGAAAGAACTGTTCGTAGAAGGAATAGGGTAAGCCGGCCGGTCTTTTGCCCAGATCCTCGAAATCTATTTCCTCCAGCAACTCCTCGATCTTCAAGAATGCTTGCCCCCCTTCCAGCTGCTGTACGATCTGTTCTCGTGTTATTCGGTGTGAATTTACTTCCATGGTATAATTCTTTGATTGGTTCACCTTATAAATACGTGTTGTGCGAGAATCATTCAAATGAGTTTTAGAGACTGAAGGTTCCAAAGAAACACTGAGCCTAATTCCTGCAGCCACACTACACCATTGTCATTTCGACCGGAAAGAGAGAGCCCTAACTGCGAACGAATGGAGCGGAGAAATCCACGGGGTATACATAAGCTTCCGCATCCCATTTCAATGCCCGAAGATCTCTCGGCTTCATTTCACTCGCATTCGCTCGTTACATTTCGCTCGAGATGACAGACAGAGGGGCTAGAATATGACCTTTATTTTTATTATCCCCTCTTACTGTGTCGAATATTCCGTTCATCAGAATAGTCTCCAAAGGGATATAGACCAAGATCCTCATTCTTAAACTTCAACTCAGGGTTTGTGATTTTGATCAGCTTAAGCTTTTTCTTCCTACTCCATCTTTTGATCTGTTTTTCTCTTTTAATTGCATCCTGTACATATTTGTACTCTTCGTACCACAATAAAAAGCTACATCGATACCTTCCTGCGAACGTCTCAGGTTTGCCAGCGTTTAGTGCGTGCTCTAATATTCTTGAGGGTAAGCTGTTTGTCATACCAACATACAGAGTTGATTTGGTGGAATTGGTTATTATGTATGTATAGTATGGCATACATAATTATAGTGAATAGCTTTATTACATTCATTTCCATTAGTCATTTCGACCGGAGTGAGTGAGCCCTCAAGGCGAACGAATGGAGCGGAGAAATCTTCGAGGCTTACTTCGAACTCTGTTCTCTATCCTTACCTCCCAGATCTCTCGGCTACATTCCGCTCGCTTTCGCTCGTTACACTACGCTCGAGATGACAGTATGAAGGGGTATTCTTGAAACATAAATAATTCATTTATAAACCCTTCAGAATGATTAATTTCTACTGAAATCATTCATCCTTTTATCTGCCATATGAATACCATATTCAAACTGCTGATCTTTTTCTTCATCCTGTTCATCGGGTTTATTGGAATTGCTTTTTACTGGACCTTCTACAAACCACTCCCTGACTACGAGGAAACCATTACCCTGAATGGATTAAATGATGCGGTTGATATCCACTGGGATGAATTCGGTGTGCCCCATCTTTATGCTGAAAATGAGCAGGACCTCTATTATGCACTTGGGTATGTTCATGCTCAGGATAGATTATGGCAAATGACCCTTACGCAGATCATGGCGGAAGGCCGGTTTGCGGAATTCTTTGGAGAAGATGAGGAACTGATCCAGCTCGATAAGTATCAGCGAACCCTTGGTTTCTGGAAGATCGCACAACAGCTGGTGGACACTTTAGGACAGGATGAACGAAGAGTGCTCAACGCCTATTCAAACGGTGTTAATGCTTTTATAGACAATAATTCAAATAGACTTCCTGTGGAATTCTCATTGGCTGATGTACAACCTATGGAATGGACTCCGGTTCGTTCATTGGCCGTGAGCCGCCTGATGGGCTGGGAGCTCAATATGGGATGGTGGAGCGAAGTTACTTATCAGTACCTGAAGGAGAACCTGCCGGCACAACAGTTCGATCAACTGCAGCTCCGTTATCCCGAAAATTCCCCTACTTCCCTCGATGATACTGAGTCACTTGGTTACTCTTCAGTCCTGATGCCCATGCTGAAACAAGAGATGCAAAAGAGAAAGCTTCTTGAAATGGAAGGAACTCATGTTGGAAGTAATGCCTGGGTGGTAGATGGTTCACTCACAGAATCCGGTTATCCACTTTTAGCCGGAGACCCTCACCTCGGACTGGACATGCCCGGTAAATGGTATGAGGTACATATGAATTTAAACGGGAGAAATGTGTCCGGGGCCACCTTAGCCGGGGTACCGGCTGTCATCATTGGGCAGAACGATCACATGGCCTGGAGTTTTACTTCCATTATGAGTGATGACACAGACTTTTTTCTGGAACAACAGGACCCTCAGGATCGCGGGCGATATGTGGTGGACTCTCTATACGATGGAGAGATCGCCTATGATTCTTTTGAGCGCGTTCGCGAGATCATCAAGGTCAAGGATGGTGATGACCGATCCATTGAAATACGGTATACACAACATGGTCCTGTGATCTCAGATATATACCCAGTTCCTGAGCTTACGGATAACAAGATAATCTCTATGAAATGGACCGGTTATGAACTTACCAACGAGATGAATACACTCTATAACATAAACTGGGCTGAAAACTTTCAGGAATTTAAAGATGCCCTGCCGACCTTTGGGGTACCCGGGTTGAATTTCATGTATGGAGATGTTGAAGGAAATATCGCCATGTATTCCGTGGCAAAACTCCCAGTAAGAACCGGCGACCCGATCACATTACGAGCCGGCTGGGATCCCGCAAGCGACTGGCAGGGATTCATACCATTCGATAATTTGCCGAAAGTCATTAATCCTGAAGATGGATGGATCGCTAATGCCAACAACAAACTGACCACTGATAACTATCCTTATTATATTGCCACATTCTGGGAACCACCCAGCCGGATCGAGCGCATCGAACAGATCCTGTTAAACGAAGACCGTTTTTCATATCAGGACTTTGAATCGCTTCAAAATGATTCCTATTCGAATTTTGCAGCTAAGATCACACCTATCATACTGGAGATCTTGCGAGGTCAGGATGCTTACGACTTTGAGCTCCCTATCTCCTACCTTGAGAACTGGAACTTCGAGTATAGCCTCAGCTCTACAGCAGCTTCTATTTTTGATGTCTTTTTCCTCAACTTCAGTAAAAACTCTCTTCAGGATGATTTTGGTGAAGTGGCCTACGATAACTTCATTCACCATGAAACGATTCCGGTACGTACCATGAGCTCACTCATTCAAACTGAAAGCTCACTCTTTGATAATGTATCAACAGATAAGATCGAAACGAAGGAAGAGATAGTTGTGAAAAGCATGCAGGATGCCATTCTGTTTTTAAGTGATTCACTGGGCAGTGAACCATATGAATGGCGATGGGAACAGCTTCATACCATCACCTTTGAACCACCCCTATTTTCACAGGCAGCTGAAGATCCTGATGCCCCTACAGCTCTCAGAATGATCTCCGAAAATATTTTAAGTAAGGGTCCATATGAGGTTGAAAGCCATGGTATGAGCGTCAACAATGGTCAGTATAATTGGGATGCCCCCTTCGAGATGGTTCTTGGCCCTTCGATCAGACGTATCTCTGATCTTTCTGATATGAGTAAGAGCAAAAGCATCCTTCCGACCGGTCAGTCAGGTAACCCACTTTCAGATCACTTTGGTGACCAGACCAACATGTGGCTGAATGGTGAATACCGCTGGCTCTATCAGGATTCGACCACATTATTTGAGGGGTCTGATGTAAAAACCATGCGTTTGGTGCCCGGTGATTAGGTTTTAAAAGAGTGGCTTGTTTTTATTTATTACCCTACCGGGACCCTTCCTTGTTCCTTCCCTACGTGGCGCTGACGCTTCGCAAGGAAGGAGACGCTTTGGTATGATTCGATTCCTGTTAAAACCAATTTGTCCTATCCAACCTCATTAACTTTCCAAGGCGTCCCCTTTCCTTGCGGCCACACCAAGGACAATTCAATTTTACAGACGAGCCGGAGGGAAAGGGACAGGGTTAGGGTCCCAAACCTATTTAGATACCCGCAAACTCCCGAATTCTCTCCAACACATTTTCAATTTCATCCAACTCCTCATTCCTTATCCTAAGCACTTTCAATCCTAGCCCACTTATTACAAGATCTCTTTGATAATCATATTCTTTTTGGAAATCATGAATTCTGCCATCCACTTCGATCACCAGTTTTAGCTCAGCACAGTAAAAATCGGCAATAAAAAAATATTTTTGATTATCGCGCTTTTCATAGATAAATGGCTTTTGACGAAGAAATTTGTATCCACCAAGCTGACGTTTTCTCAAATATCTCCAAAGACGTTTTTCTGAGGATGTTGGGTTACTTCTTAGCTCCCTGGCTATTTCTGTTATGGATTTCCACGTTAGTTTCATTCCTGAATTAGCTTCATTTTGGGAAAAACTGCAAGCTCGCCCCACCGGGACCCTTCCTTGTTCCTTCCCTACGTGGCGCTGACGCTTCGCAAGGAAGGAGACGCTTTGGTTAGTTATGATCTCGCTTTCACCCATTTCATCGATAATAAGATCATTCAAACCTATTTGTACTTGCCAACTCACCAACCATTCAAGGCGTCCCCTTTCCTTGCGGCCACGCCAGGGACAATTCAACCTTACCGACGAGCCGGAGGGAAAGGGACAGGGTTAGGGTCCCAGATGAAGCAACAAAACATTTACAAACCCGTAATCCTCTGCCTGTTATATTCATATGAAATTTCAATCCACAAACCGCATTATGAAATCACGCATCTTCTCTCTTCAATCCTTTCTCCTGATCGGGACTTTTTTGCTAATTTCCTGCTCACAGCAAAAACAAACGGAATTCTCAGTCGATTATGAGAAATTCACTTTAGACAATGGTCTCGAAGTTATTTTTCATAAAGATGACTCTGACCCTGTAACCGCTGTCGCTTTGACTTTCCATGTTGGGTCGGCGCGGGAGATAGAAGGCCGAACCGGTTTTGCTCATCTCTTTGAGCACCTGTTGTTTCTGGAATCCGAAAACCTTGGTAAAGGCGGATTGGATGAAATGAGTTCACGTATCGGTGGATCCGGTGCGAATGGGTCCACGAGTCGTGACCGTACTAATTATTTCCAGACGGTACCCAATGATGCCCTTGAAAAAATGATCTGGGCCGAGGCTGATAAACTTGGCTATTTCATCAATACCGTGACTGAAGCGGTTCTTGCCAAAGAGAAGCAAGTAGTCAAAAATGAAAAACGTCAGGGTGTGGATAATCAGCCTTATGGACATGCAAGTTATGTTGTGGATAAGAACCTGTATCCTGAAGGACATCCTTACAGCTGGCAGGTGATCGGTTCCCTTGAAGATCTACAGAATGCCACCCTTCAGGATGTCAAAAATTTCTATAACCGGTGGTATGTACCCAATAATGCTACTCTGGTGATTGCCGGGGACTTTGACAGTGAGCAGGCTAAGGAATGGATACATAAATATTTTGATGAGATACCCCGTGGCGAGGAAATTGAACCACTGGCTGATCAACCGGCTTCCCTGGATGAATCAAAAAAGCTGTATTACGAAGATAACTTTGCACGATTACCGGAGCTGCGAATGGTATGGCCGGGCGTAGATCTTTACCACGAGGATGCTTATGCCCTGGACATCCTGACTCAATTACTTTCTGATGGCAAAAAAGCACCGCTTTACCAGGTTCTGGTTGAAGATGAAGAACTCACCTCAAATGTGTTCATGCGTAGTCGAAATTCTGAAATTGCCGGAGAAATATCATTGATAACGCGGGCTTATCCGGGCACCGATCTAAATGAGGTGGAGTCGGCTGTGAATGAAGCTTTTTCACGTTTTGAGGAAGAAGGATTCACAGATGAAGACCTGAAAAGGATCAAAGCTGGAATAGAAACAAACTTTTATAATGGGCTGTCAAGCGTGCTTGGTAAAGCTTTTCAACTTGCCCAGTACAATATTTTTGCGGATGATCCCGGGTATATCAATGAAGACATTCAGAAAACGTTAGCCGTGACGAAAGATGATGTCATGCGCGTGTACGAACAATATATAAAGGGCAAGCCATTTGTAGCTACAAGCTTTGTGCCTCGTGGCCAAACTGACCTGATCCTGGAAGAATCCAATGAAGCTGAAGTAGAAGAAGAGCAGATCGTGGCTGAAGGTCGTGGTGAGCAATTTGAACTACCCGCAGAAACCGAGTATGAGCGTACACCATCCAGCTTTGATCGTTCTGAAGAACCGCCTTACGGCGATACTCCGGTTCCTGCCATTCCGGAAGTATGGGAAACAGAATTGGCGAACGGCATGAACGTCTTTGGAATAGAAAACTACGAACTGCCTCTGGTAGAATTTGAAATAACCCTGGAAGGCGGTTTGATGCTGGAGGATCCGAGTAATGTTGGCGTTTCCAATCTTATGGCTGATCTTATGACCAAAGGGACTGCCAACAAGACTCCGGAAGAACTTGAAGAAGCGATCGAGCTTTTGGGAGCCAATATCAATGTTTATGCAGGCCGACAATCCATCACCATTCGTGGTAATTCACTTGCCAGAAACTATGAAGAAACCCTGGCATTGGTTGAAGAGATCATGCTGGAACCCCGCTGGGATGAACGGGAGTTTGAGCTATCCAAACAAAGTACACTCAGCCAGATCGCGCAGCAAAGCGCTAACCCAAACAGTATCGCCTCCAATACCTTCAACAAGCTTCTTTATGGTGAAGATCATATTCTATCCTTTAATCCCATAGGTACTACAAATACCGTTGAGAACATCACACTGGAAGACCTGAAGGATTACTACAACACCAACTTTTCTCCATCAGTAGCTGATATGCATATTGTCGGAGCAATTGACGAAAATGAGGTCATTGCCTCTCTATCTCCTCTGGAAGAAAAATGGGAAAATAAAGCGGTTGAAATTCCCGAATTTGAGATGCCGGATGCCCCGGAATCATCCACCGTTTATTTCTACGATGTGCCCGATGCAAAGCAATCGGTTTTACGTTTTGGATATCTGGCAATGCCTGAGACCCACCCTGACTTTTATAAAGCAACTATCATGAATTATAAGCTGGGTGGTGGTGGATTTGCATCCCGACTAACCCAGGAATTACGTGAAGGGAAAGGCTATACCTATGGAATTCGCTCCGGTTTTTCAGGTTCTGATTTAGCCGGACCATTTAGTATTTCCAGTGGTGTAAGAACCAATGTGACCTACGAATCGGCAGCCCTGGTAAAACAGATCCTGGAAGAATACCCTGAAACCTTCACAGATGAGGACCTCAATAATACCAAGAGTTATCTTATAAAGAGTTCAGCTCGACAATTTGAGACCTCCGGTTCAAAGCTAAATATGCTTTCAAACATCAGCTCATATGGCTGGGAGCCTGATTATGTGCGAGACCGACAGGAAACCGTTCAATCCATTACAAAAGATGAAGTTCAGGAACTAGCCCGAACCTACGCAGACCCAAACAGAATGATCTGGCTGGTCGTCGGCGATGCCAAAACTCAAATGGACCGTCTCGAGCAACTGGGTTTTGGAGAGCCTGTTCTGGTGAATGAATACTTTAAAGAGGGTAAATAGGTTTTAGGCATTAGGTGTTAGTTTTGAGAAGTGATCTTATGTCTAAAATCTCACTTCTAACATCTATACCTCCCCTAGTAGCCTATATAGGTTTCTCCGGCCTGTAATTCTTTAATTCCTTGCCGGGTTGCAAATCTGACGGGAATTGAGATAAATCCGCCTCCCCTTTTTGCTTTCTTGACCACAAAATGAAGATGTGGCCCGGTGGCAAAACCGGTAGCTCCGGAATACCCGATGAGCTGCCCCGTTCTTACATTCTGACCAACGCGTACATTCACTCCCCTGTGTTTCAGGTGAGAATAATCAGCAAAGGTACCATCATCATGCATAACCGTAATGAAGTTGGCATATTCCATGAATTCTGCAGTGGGTCCCCCCTTTGAATTACCCTCCTCCATCATCACTACTTTTCCATGACGAGCCGCATAAATCGGAGTACCTTCCGGCATCGCAAAATCAAGGGCATGAGGTAATTCCCCCTGATGAGAAAAAGCCCCATTAAAACCCTGTGTAAGTAAATACTCTTCCCCGATCGGAAACGGAAGTCGGTAGGCAAAGGAATCATAATGCCTCACACTAATATCTCCCATATAGTATCTGTAACGCGAACTGTAGTCCCACCCCTCTGAAAGATTCGAATATTCGAATACCATGAGCTTTTGTTCTGAATTTGACTGAAGGACCTGAACAAGCGGAAGTTCCCTATTGGGTTTCAGGTTCTTGTAATCCACCATATATTCAACTGTAACCGGATATATATTCGAATTCTCTGCATAGATCTCAATACCGGTTTCGGTTTCAATTCGGTAAACATTCACTGAACTGTTATCTTGGATCAATGCAGTAGTCAGGAAGATCAAAAGGAACAGGATCGTTTTCATACAGGTTTCATTTTGAATAATTGACTTCATTAATATCGAAAAATAAGATATCATCTTAAATGGAATTAACGGTAATTCAAATTCTACTGCTGTTAGGTGCAGCTGTCGACCAGGATTCTAATGAAGCTGAGATCTATCTCAGGATAAAAAATGGAGATCAAAAGGCATTCAAAACCTTCTTTGATAACCATCATGATGAACTTTACCGCTATTTAAAGCAAAAAGGTCTGGCTAAAGAAGCCGCCGAAGATCTGATACAAAAGGCGTTTATATACATCTGGGAAAATCGTGATGGTATTGATGAAACCAAATCTTTGCGGGCTTACCTTTTCCGCATCGCCTATACCAGGATGCTTAATCTATTCCGGGATCACTCCAAATTTGATAGAAATCAGGAAGTGCCTGACCTCGCTCATACCGGTAACTCAGCAGATGATCCGATCCACCGGAAGGAACTGAACCGAACCATTGAAAACGCCATTTCTTCCATGCCCGGCAAGCGGCAGGAGGTCTTCAGGTTATGTTTCCTTCAGGAATTCACTTATAAAGAGGCCGCTGAAACCCTGGAAGTATCCGTAAAGACCATTGAAAACCATATGGGGCTGGCCTTAAAAGACCTGAGATCCTCTCTTTCACAGGCGGCCAAAGATTATTTATAATTTTTTTAGGGGTCTTATCCTTTTCACGTGTAATAAGGGTGAAAACAAGGCAGGTGACACTGTCAGCTTAACCATATAATTACAAATGAAAGGTTTAAAACAATGAATTTATCAAGATTATTTACTCCGCTAACGCTACTGTTTGCAGCCCTATTAATAACCACGGGTTGTGATCTCGCTAATTCCGGAAATGATGGCCCAAAAAATGTTGCCGTCAAGATGCAGTTAAATACAAGCTCAACAGCTGCAAAATATAAGGCTGTTACACTCGATTCACTTACCGAAGTTAAATTTCTGGTTGAAGAACTGGAATTGGAAAGTGTATCAGATGACTCTGCAGATTTTGAGGTCGAAAACCTGATCGTAAACCTTCCCCTGGATGGAAGTATCATAGAATTGACCTCTCAGAATATTCCCGAAGGATTCTATGACGAATTTGAAATGGAGATCGAACATGATGACGATGCAAATACGATCAATGACCCTGATTTCATCAAAGAAGGTGACGATGACGGATACTCCATGGTGATCAAAGGATCATATAACGGGGAAGCCTTTATGTTCAGAACCGAGACCGACTTTGAGATCGAAATGGATCTGAATCCTCCCCTGGAGATCAGTGAAACCAGTGGTTCACCTTCAGTAGCAATAAATATCGATCCTGCAGGCTGGTTTGTAGACGCCAGCGGAAACGCATTGGATCCGAATGATCCGGCAAATAAAGAAATCATTGAAGATAATATCGAAAAGTCATTTGATGCAGAAGGAGGTGACGACGATGACGAAGATGACAACGACGACGATGACGATGACGATGACGATTGATCCCGAAGATGATACTTAAACATAACCCTCAAACCTTGCCACCTGAAACGTGGCAGGGTTTTTTTAATTAAATGAGTAAAATAATTTTTACTATCCATTAGGGGTTTTTGCAAAGTGAAGTGTAATACCACTGAACACCAACAAATAATTGAATAACTATGAAAACTGTAATTACTCACCTATCTAAAGCAACGGGATTATTTCTGGCTTCTGCGCTGATATTTTCTGCCTGCAGCCTTGGAGATGTATCCAGTGAGCTCAACAACAATGAATTAACCCCGGAAGAAATTGAAGCCGCCAGTCAGATCATGGGAGAAGCCCTTTCTGATGACAACGATGGCGTTTTCTCGAGTTTGAATGATGCCCTTGCCACGGTTTCCAGTGACGGATATTCTGCCGGTAATACCGCTTTCAAAAGTGACGACGATGATGACGACGATTATTCAGGTCGCGGTAATGAACGAAATTTCAGCTATGAATATGACCCTGCTACAGGTACTCATACTCTGAGCTTCGAACGTAGTGTGGTAAAACCAAATTTCGAAAAGAATTTGTCAGCTCTGTTGACTTATATCTTTACAGATGTTGATGACCAGTTCATCGTATTCCCGCGTGCAAACAAGGATAGTATCGAGAATATTGAATTTACTGCAAACCGAACCGGTGATAAAACCAGTAATTTCCGTTCTTCAGAGTTTAGCCGAGCCGATACCTTTGCGATCACCGGTGTGAGCAATGCCTCTTCTATCCTGACCCTGGATGGCAAACATACAGGAAATGGATCTATCAATGGCGTACGCGGAAATGGAGATACCTTTGAGCGATCGTATGTGAATGAGATCAACTTACTTGACGTACAGATCAACAAGGATACGGTAGCTTATTACGGATCTCTGGAACAAGGGGTAACCGGTACATTGACGTATGAAATGAGCCTGTATAAGAACAACAATGGCGATGAGTCAACAAAAACAGTATCAGGAACCATTGAGATGGATGGTGACGGTACCGCCCTGCTTCGATTTGAAAACCTGACCAAGGTCTTTAAAGTCAACCTTAAATCAGGTATCGTTACTGATGACGAGGATGAAATGGAAGCCATTGTCAGTGAAGTGGATACAATTGAAAGAACCGTACTACTGAGCAACGATATCTTAGTGGTTGTTACCGGTCGAACTGAAGTCGAAGGTGATGAAGGTATCGAAACACTGGAAGAAGTGGCCGCCGCCCTTGCAGCAGGAACCACTGTGTATGCAGACGTTGAAGGATACATCAGTCCTCAGGATAATTCCCGCTTCATAGCTGATGAGATCGAATTTGAGTATCAGGATGATGACGAAGGCGAAGACAGTGATGAGGACGATGACGACAATGAAGAAGACGACGATGATGATGACGACGACAGTGAAAATTAAAGTATAAGGAAAACACAATAAACGCCGGGTAGGTTAATAACCTACCCGGTTATTTCTATGGAAGATAACAATACCATATTACCCCAAAATGATCCCGATCTAATCCTGGCTAAGCGGATAGGTGATTCACTGCCTGATCTGTATACCCTGGATACTGAAAAAGATCCTTTGCTCAATGAACTCTTCAACTATAAGAGATCCTTAGTAGCAGAGACCACAGA
>Ga0102940_1001761_pt1 | contig 13593 bp, 10 predicted proteins | sample SalPonR2_C_D1_MG_FD_78215 | JGI IMG/M metagenome (GOLD analysis project Ga0102940, IMG submission 78215) | Salt pond soil microbial communities from South San Francisco under conditions of wetland restoration - Salt Pond MetaG R2_C_D1_MG | ecosystem: Environmental > Aquatic > Marine > Intertidal...
AATGCTGATGAAGCGCATGTAGTTATTTTTGAAATACCTAATTGATACTTTAATTATTGTATTTTGCTACGTTGTTATCCGATTAAAAAATAGTTGACTTCACTGTGTTAGTCACCACAAGCACTTAAGGGAGGATGAAGGCGGTTTTAAACTAAGTCTAAAGTCACTCTTATCCTCCCTGCATTATCCAATAGAAATGAGTTATTACGATGGAACCGCGGCAATCTAAATGAGTTAATTCAAATTCCTCGGGACAATAGCGATTTTTATTTATTTTCATCAGGTAACCACTTGTTCATTATCTTCAGCAAAACATCCCGCCTGATGGGTTTTTTCAGGTAGTCATCGCATCCCGCTTCACGGCTGGAGCTTTCGTCATTGCTCATGGCAAAGGCGGTTTGGGCAATGATAGGCACTTTGGGATAGAGGCGCTTGATCTCTCGTGTGGCAGTGAGTCCATCCATGTCTGGCAGCTTGATGTCCATGAGAATGAGCTTGATATCCGGATGCATTTGCATAGCCACAATGGCCTCAATACCTGTCTCGGCTCGCAATACTTGATAACCTTCACGTTTTAAGAGCATTTGTAGGTATTTGTAGCTGCTTAATTCATCTTCGACAACCAGAATTTTACCTGCAGTTTCGTTTTCAACAATCTGTTGCTTTGCTTTTTTGGGCGCCTTGTCGGTACTTTGCGTGAGTAAATGGGGGAGAGTAAAGTAGAATGAGGAACCTTTCCCCGGTACTGAGTTCACGCCAATATGGCCACCCAGTCGTTCAACCAGATTTTTGCATATGGCCAGACCCAAGCCAGTACCTCTGAAAATCTTTGTTGTGTCAACTTCCAGTTTGTTGAAACGCTCGAAAATTGATTCGTGTTTTTCAGAAGGAATACCTACGCCTGTGTCCTCTACTTCAAAACGGATAGTATCTTCCTTTTGCATATAGTAGCGAAGGGTAATCTTGCCACTCTCGGTATATTTAAACGCATTGTCTACCAGGTTTTGGAGGATTTGTTTCAATCTCACGGGATCGGTATAGGTCGAGATCGATTTGCTGTTAGTGGGATGTTCCAGTGTAAATATAATCAGTTCCTCCTTTTCAGGTGTAAGCAAATCACTGGTCGAGGAAAAGAGTTCGTCCATAACTTGGTCAATATCCACACGCTTTGCCTTGATGGTGAGTTCGTTGGCTTCAATTTTAGCTAAGTCAATAATGTCGTCTATCAGTTGCAATAGAAAAGCACTATTCTGGTTGATATGGGTAAGGAGCTCTTCGCGCAATTCGTCATTAAGATCCTTGTCGCCCAGCAACTCGGCAAATCCGATAATGGCATTCATAGGGGTGCGGATTTCATGACTCATATTTGCCAGGAAGGCTGATTTTAGTTTGTCACTCTCTTCGGCTTTTTGTTTGGCAACACGCAGCGATTGCTGTGTTTTGTGGCGTGTGGTGACATCGTGGCAAATACCCACAAGCCCCAGAACCTTTCCGTTATCATCGTGAAAGGGTACTTTTACCACTTCCAAAAGGTGGTATTTGTTCCCTGCATCGCTTGACCACATTTCCAATTTTGCGGATTTATCCTGCTGCATTAGTTTTGAGTCGAGGTGGCTATATCGCTCAGCTTCGGCAAGTGAAAAAAGGGCATAATCATCCTTTTCAATAACCTCCTCGGGTTTTAAACCCATGAATCGCGCAAAGGATGTATTACTACCCATATATTTGTTTTCCCTGTTTTTATAAAAAATCAGGTCGGGTATCGAATTGATAAGCGATTTAAGAATGGACTTTTCCTGGATCAACTCTTTTTCTGCCCGCTGTCTTCGTTCGAGTTCATTACGCAACTGCAGGGTACGTATGGCCACCTTGCGCCGCAACATCCATGACCAACCCAAAAAAAGCATGAGTATGGCAACCAACGGAACTAGGATGTACCATGCTGTTGGGAAAAGCATTTCTATGAAGGTTTGCTTCTCGTAAATACCAAACCACTTTTCCACTAGATGGTGGTATTCGCCCGTTGACTTGATAATCTGCAGACCTTCATTCAATATATTAACGAGCTCCGGATTCCGGGTATTAACGGCAATAGCAACCTCTTTGGATTCAAACATGTCGCCTGAGGCTTCCACATTGGTCAAGTTGTATTGGTTAATGGTATAGAGGCCCTGATAGCGCGAAAGAAGCGCTCCGTCGTATTTCCCTTTTGCCAATAAGCGCAATGCTTTCCGATAATCTGTTACGGGAATAATTTTATTGGCAATTTTATTTTCGCGCAGGTAATCGTGCATAATGTCACCTTTTACAACAATTACCTCTTTTCCTTGCATGTCGTCAATTGAATTATAAGCGCTTGATTTACGGGCAAACAGACTGTGGTTGATGTAGGCATAGGGCACAGTAAACTGGACTTTCTCGCTTCGTGTAAGAGAATAGGACATTGCAATAAGACCATCCACGCGCTGCATCTCCAGTTCATTTCTGGCATATGTCCAGTCAGTAAGGGCAATTTTGTAATTCAGGCCCATGGTTTTGGCAATGGCCTTGAAAATATCGACACTGAAACCCGTTGGTTCTTCAGTTTCTTCATCAATCATCTGGTAGGGCGGGTAATCTTTATTTCCCAGAAAGATTAGTGTGTCATTTGGTTGGGCGAGTATTGCCTGTGAAAATAGTAGTAATAGGCTGACAGTCGAAAAGAGTTTTTTTAGGGGTTTAGGAGCTCTCATATTCGCGGGTTTTGATTAATATACGGGGCTAAGCTTTAATAAGTTGCCAATTATTAGTATATTATCACTTTAAACCTACACAAATTAGCTATGTACTTTAGAACTCAACTTATAGTTCAGCTATTTCTGTGGATGCTTGCAGGGCAGTTACAAAGTTTTGCCCAAGAGAACAACATAGTAAAGGTATCAGGTTCAGTTGAGGTTTTTTCGCCTCTTGAAACTGTATATTATCCAGCTGAGGGGATTACATTGAAAGTATTTGAAAAGGATGGAAACCGCCTGATGTCGTCAAAAACCCTAAGTGGAACCTATAACTGCTTGGTTCGCAATGGCGGCGATTATGAGTTACACTTTACAGAGCAAGGATTTTCGGCAACGGTTATCAAGCTCTCATTGGAGCAATGTCATGAGAAGAAACTTTCTATGCCAGTCATACTTTTCCCCGACCTAGTGGAAGCAGATCTTTCCGATACCATAAGAATTGCGGCTACTAACGACTCGATTATGGGACTTATTATGCCGGGATTACAGCAGATACTTGCCTCAAAGGAATCACAACTCATGGCCGATTATACGCGCCATTATATACAATTGCTCGACAAAGCCAATGCTTGTCGAAACAGAGGCGATATAGAGAGAGCCATGGAATATTATCATGCGGCCCGTAGACTTTCGCCTTCGAGCCGTTATGTGCAATCTCGTATACAGGAGGTAAAGCAACAGATCAACAGACAGCATGAGGATTATGATAGTTACTTACGCACTTTACGTGTGGCTGATTCATTATTTCAGCAGGGTGCATTGGAACAGGCACGCGCCATATACATGCAAGCTGTTGCAATGCAACATCATGATACTTACCCCAATCGCCAGATAAGTGCTATAGAGCGCTGGAAAATTGAGCAAAGGCAAAAGGAGCGACAAGCGGTTTATAGGCAAAAACGTTGTGGCTTAATGATTGAAGAAGCAGACAATTACTTCCATAACCGGCTTATTCAGGTAGCACGCAGACTTTATATAAATGCCCTGAATGAATGCCCGCAAAAAGATTATCTGAAAACGCAAATCGCACGTATTGATGCCATTCAGGATCGACGACGGCGCATGCCACCACCATCCCGACCTTCGGCAGAGGAGTATCACCAGCTTATAACAACTGCCGATACGCTTATGCAGGCTAAAGAGTGGGCTGAAGCCCGTGAGCTCTATGAACGCGTTTACCGCATGTTTCCCGATATACCATATGCCCACAGCCAACTGGTTAAGATACACCTGCTGGTGTCTTTTGAAAACTACCGGCAACATCGCTGTAAACAGCTAAGCAAAATGGGCAAAGCGCTTTCTCAGGAATCGGATAGTCTGCTAAATTCCGAAATTGCTTACTGGTTGTGGGCACACTGCCGTTTTTCCCTGTTTCGGGAGGATGTAGTTCACATGCTACCTCCCGATTCTTCGAAACAGCGATCGTTTGATTACCCCGATGACACGCTTCTGGCAAAGGCAAATAGGAATTTTGAAAAAGGCGCTTATCGGCAAGCATTACAGCAATATCATCAGCTTGAGGTGCTGTACAAGCCCAATGCTTTTCTGCAAACACGCATAAGGGTTTTGCATACCCTCATAGGAGAGCATATAAATGCGCGTTTACGCTACGATAGCCTGATTAATGATGCCACTATCTTGATATTACAAAACAACATCCGGGAGGCTTATGAGAAGTACCTCGCCCTGGAAAAGCAGGATACAAGCACATTTGTATACCGGCAACGTATAGGTATTGAGCAATTACTATTGATAGGAGAGGAGGAAAAAGAAATGCTGGAGGAATACAGGATAAAGTGCCGTTCGGCCGACAAATACTTTGCCCGGGGTAATTATGAAATGGCTAAAAAGTTGTATACCGATGCACTTAAGTTGGCGCCCGGAAAAGTATACCCCCGCATACAGTTGCAAGCTCTTGATAGGATAGAAAAAGAGAAGGCCAATGAGGAACTTGTAGCGCAAAAACAACGGGAGCTCTACAGACAGTTAATTGCCAATGCCGACAGTCTTTTTAATATCCGAAAATTGCAAGCTGCTCGTGAAAAGTATCAACAGGCATGGATGATAGATTCGGCCTCTACCTACTTAAAAAGGCGTATTACAGCCGTTAATCAACTGATAGATGAGCAATCTCATGAGCGCCGACTGGTTGATTCCCTTTTGCTTGTTGCTGAAAGATCTTACCAAAACAAAAAAATTGACCAGGCCAGCAAGGCGTTAAGACTATTGTTACGGCAAGATCCTGAACATGCCATAGCAATAAGGCAACTTGCAGAGGTACAATCCTTGCAGGTTCAGCAGCAAAGACAAAAACATTACCGGGGGCTCTGGCAAGAGGTATGGCGCAGAGAGGACGCCGGACGATGGCAGCATGCCTGCCAACTGGTACAGCAAATGGCCAAAACTTATCCCGATTCGCTCACGCTGCAGCAGGAAGCTGACAGAATTTGCCTGCAGGCAAGAAGGGTTAATGCACAATGGCAGCAGGGTGTTCAGGAAGATTCAATAAAGCTTGTATTAATGCTCAAAGCTCAACGCAACTATCAGTCTGGGAACCTTGATGAAGCAGCTCTATTGTATCAGGAGTTGATTGCGCTCTATCCGGATAATGCCCAGGTAAAAAGAGAAGTGGCTGAAGTGAAACAAGCCGCAAGAATAGCAAAACAGACTCAGCAGAATGATACTGTTCGTGCTCAGAATGATGCAGAGCCTGTTATAGAACAAGAATATAAAGAGGCTTTTAACCTGCCCGACACAGTGGAACGTGTTACTTATCTTCGTAACTTAGCCAGCCAATACCCCGAGGGTGTTACCATTCAGTACGCCAAGGTTAAAGGCAGGAGGCTAACCCGATACATCGTTGTGAAAGAGGGACTTGCCGATGAGTATTGGAAGGTTGAACACGACTGGGGTGGTGTATTCTATTTTAAAAATGGCAGATCAATCTCTTACAATGTATTCAAAATTGAAACCAATCCATAAGCTACTTGGCATTTTACTATCAGTAATATACCTTACCGCTTGTAACACTTCCACAAACAAACAACACAACAACACCGGGAAGGAGCTTAACGAAGTTAAGCTTAATCATGCAAAGGGATTTACGTTGTATCAGCAAAAGGATTTTACATTACTCAAAGTTAGAGACCCGTGGCAAGGAGCCCGGAATATAGAGTTCACCTATGTATTGGCTCATGACCCCAAGAAAGTTCCTGAGGCATACGCGGCATATCCGGTAATTGAAATTCCTGTCAGGCGGGTGATTTGCATGTCTACTACCCATGTCGGTTTCCTGGATAAGCTTCATGCGTTAAACTCGGTTGTAGGTCTTTCGGGCAAACGATTTGTCACTACGCCTGCGTTGCAAAAACGTACAGAGAATGACGAAGTACATGAAGTTGGCTACGAAAGTACCATGAATTATGAGCTGATGGCTGGATTGGCGCCCGATTTGGTCTTTACCTATGGTGTAGGCAGCAATGTGGCCAGCTATAACCAAAAGCTGAATGAACTTGGCATTCCCACTGTTTTTGTAGCCGAATATCTGGAAACTACTCCCTTGGGTAGAGCTGAGTGGATTCTGTTTCTGGCTGCTTTTTATGATAAGTTACCAGAAGCGCAAGCTTATTTCAATCAGGTTGATTCGGCTTATACTGAATTGACCCATAAATCAGAACAGTTTACTGAAAAAACCGACGTATTATCCGGTTTTCCCTATAAAGACACCTGGTATGTGCCTGGGGGAGATTCTTTTATGGCCAACTTAATACGCGATGCCGGAGGCAATTTTCTGTGGCCCGAGAACAAAGAGCGAAAAAGTCAGGCGTTAAGTGTGGAAACAGTCTTTGAGCGCGCCTCCGATGCAGAGGTGTGGATTCATTTGGGGAAAGCAAATACGAAAAAACAAATACTGCAATACGACAATCGTTTCAGGGATTTTGCACCTTATAAGCAGGCACGTATCTACAATAATAACGCAGTGCAATCCGATGGAGGAGGCAGTGCCTTTTGGGAGCGTGGTGCTACAGAGCCTCATTTGCTATTAAAGGAGCTGATGCAGATTTTTCATCCTGAAGCTTTCTCGTCTACCGACTCCTTGTTTTATTATAAGCCCTTGAAGTAGGTCAATATTCAATAGGTTTGCTATTTTTGCGTGTAAAAGCTACACTGATTTTGACAACACAACAACGAACCATACTCTGGATACTCCTGATAGTAGGATTGGTAGTGGCATTTCTTGCCGACTTGCTGATTGGCTCGTCCTTGATTCCATTGAAGGAGGTGCTGCGAATTCTTGCAGGTCAGGAACCCGAAAATGATGTTTGGCAAGCCATCGTTTTGCAATTTCGCCTGCCTAAAGCACTTACTGCTGTTGCTGTAGGCATGGCCCTGGCCGTAAGTGGCCTGCAAATGCAAACGGTTTTTCGTAATCCTTTGGCAGGACCTTATGTTTTAGGTATCAGTGCAGGCGCAAGTCTGGGGGTAGCCATTCTGGTAATGGGCGTGTCTTCATTTCTGTCGTTCCAAACGTTAATGAATTTGGGTAACTGGCTTATTGTAGGCGCTGCCTGGTTAGGCTCTGCCCTTATTCTTGTGCTTATTCTGGCAGTTTCGTTGCGTGTGCGCGACATCATGACCTTGTTAATCCTGGGTATTATGTTTGGCAGTGGTGCTTCCGCCATTGTAAGTATTCTCCAGTATTTTAGCAGCGAAACCTTGCTAAAAGCTTTTATTGTATGGACCATGGGCAGTTTAGGAGGAGTATCGATGCAGCAACTGGGTATTTTATTGCCTGTAGTAGGAGTGGGGTTACTCATGTCGCTCCTTTCGGTTAAGCTGCTGAATGTTTTTATGGTGGGCGAAAATTATGCCCGAAGTATGGGCATGAATATACGCACCACACGCATTTTGCTATTTACCAGTACCAGTTTGCTGGCAGGTACAGTTACAGCCTTTTGCGGACCTATTGGTTTCATTGGTATTGTCATTCCGCACATTGGGCGTATGCTTTTCCGAACAGCCAACCACATGGTTTTACTTCCGGGAAGTATGTTATTAGGCGCTATTCTGCTGTTGATTAGCGATATCATCTCGCAGCTACCGGGAACCGATAGTACTTTGCCCATCAATTCGATAACAGCCCTTATTGGCATACCTATAATTATATGGCTTATTATAAAGAACCGACGCTTAAACCTGATGAATAGCTAATTGATGGAGCCTGGAGAAAATAACATACTATCGCTTCAAGATGTAGCCATTGGGTACTGGGACCGGCAGCATAAAACAGTCTTCGAACATATCAATTTGTCGGCAAGCGAAGGGGAATTGATAGCCCTTGTTGGCAAAAACGGTGTGGGTAAAAGTACCCTTTTACGTACCATTGCTCGCTTACAACCAGAGCTTCAAGGGACGATACTGTATCGCGACAAGGAGCTTTCGTCTTACTCACGTCCTCTCTTTGCACGTTTGCTGAGTTTTGTCTCCACTGAAATTGTGAATATTCCCAATCTTTCGGTTTTCGATTTTGTGGCTCTGGGAAGATCGCCCTACACCAACGGGTTTGGTCGACTCGAGAAGCGCGACAAGCAAGCTACATTGCGGGCCATTTCGCAAGTAGGTATGGGGCACATGGTGCACAACAACCTGACTGAAATTAGCGATGGCGAACGACAGCGTATCATGGTTGCCCGCACATTGGCACAGGATACTCCCTTTATTATATTGGACGAGCCCACAGCTTTTCTCGATTTACCCAACCGATACGAAATAATTCATTTGCTTCATGAGCTTGCCCGTGAGCAAAACAAAACCATTCTGTTTTCTACACACGACTTGAGCATTGCCCTGCAAGAGGCTGATAAAATATGGTTGTTGAATAAAGATCAGTTACATGAAGGAGCTCCTGAAGATCTTATCTTAAATAACTCCTTCGAACAGGTATTCCGCAGCAAGCTCCTCACTTTTGACCGTCGGCGCGGTGACTTTTTTATGCCCAAAACACTCTCTTCTTCAGTGACTTTGAAAAATCCGAATTCGCTTGATGACTACTGGTTGCGTAAGGCTTTGTCGCGTGTTGGTGTGGCCATTGATACCGATAATTCTCGGGTTACATCGGGCCTGACCATAGAACTTCTGCAGCATGAACCTATCCAATGTAAATTAAAGCTACCCAATGAGCAGGAAATTGAGATTCGATCTTTTTACCAACTGAATCGATTAATCAGGCAATTTATTGACAGCTAGTTATAGAGTTTCCTCCAAGAGCGTGGCGTATTTCAAAGCTTTTGTGTAACTTGTCGTGAAAAACCAACATGTGTTGAATCTTTGGCACAAAACACAAAACCTTTTAAATTAAACCAAACACAAACCAAATTATGAAACAGGTTAAACGTATTACCTCCTATATTTTGGTAGCCACTGTTATTGTGGTTACGGTGATAGCACTTCTGGGCATTTGGGATGTCATCGATTTGGAAGAGGTTATCAATAAAATCCTCACTTCGCTCTTCGTAATATTCGTAGCTTCTGTGGTAGTACTTTTTATTTTTGCCGTCTTAATTAAAGATTCGGAAGATAAAAGCTAGCACTACGTCCGGTGTAAGTGTTGCTAACGGTAAAAAGGGCGCACATCAATGTAAAACATACCGGCTTTCTCGGCAGCCTGAAAACCCAATTCTGCATCTTCAAACACCATGCAGTTTTCGGCCGGGGTATCCATGGCTTCGGCACACTTTAAAAAAGTATCCGGAGCTGGTTTGTGGTTGGTAACATCATCAGCAGTTACTACAATATCAATTTTATCGTGTATCCCAATCTGCTTGAGTACTTTATCAGCTACATGTCGGAGACTACCGGTACCAACACTCATAGGAATTTGCTTGTGGTACTTCTCAACAAGTCGTACAATGGGTTTTATGGGCTCTACTTCGGTTAAGCTGTTGAGAAAATTGGCCTCTTTGGCATCTATCATCTCTTCGGGTGTAGCTGAAAGCCCTTTGTCGCGAATGATGATGCCTGCAATTTCGAGACCCGGCTTCCCCGCATATTTTTGTAACTCTTCGGGTTCATAATGAAAGCCATACACTTTTCCCACTTTCTGCCATGCTGCAAGGTGAGCAGGCATGCTATTGGCCAACGTCCCGTCTAAATCAAAAATGAGGGCCTTGGTACCGTCAAAACAACTTAAATCCATTCGCGTAATTTTGTGCAAACTTAAAAGATATCTGCTAAGATCTTACATCTTTCTAACCTGAACTATTTATAAATTACCTATATTATAAGTAAAGTTCTGGTTATACAAGACTTAAATGAAGTTGAACTTTTGAAAAAAAGTTTTGCTGAACTTTAGTCGCGCTCTGAGACAGGATTAATTCTTATAAAATCTATTCTGTACGCAAAAGGCCCGTTGTCTGTACTGTTGTACTTACCGAGACTCATAAAAAAACTCCCGCAAAACGGGAGTTTTTAAATAATTCGATGATTATATAAACTTGAATTATTTTGGCTAAGTGGTGTAAACCGAGTTGAACATCACATAGTCGGTGGTGAGGTCTGTTCCCCAACCAACGGCCTTAGCTTCACCCTGATGCAGGTCGAGGGTGATGTGAATATGTGATTCACGCAGTAACTTTTTCATCATGTTGCGGTCAAAGGGTTGTGGAACACCTTGGTCAAGCATCTTTACCTGATTCTTATCGCTACCTATGTATAAGTCGGTTTTTGTATAATCGAAAGGGATGCCGGCATTTCCAGCTGCGCCAATAATACGCCCCCAATTGGGATCGCGTCCGAACATGGCTGCTTTCACCAATGTAGAATCTGATATTTCACGTATTAGTTTTCGGGCAGTATCAATCGACGAGGCATTTTTTACTTCATATTGGATAAATTTGGAAGCTCCTTCACCATCGGATACAATTTGCTTGGCAAGGTGGGTCATCATCTCCTCCAGATTCTCTTTGAGGTTATCATAGCCCGGATCCTGCTCGGTTTTGATGATATCGTTATGTGCTTTTCCATTAGCTAAAACCAGCACCATGTCGTTGGTTGAAGTGTCGCCGTCAACAGTTATCATGTTGAATGATTTGTCTACAGCCTCTTTTACCATCGATTGTAACAAACCTGACTCAATGGCTGCGTCGGTTACAACAAAAGCCAACATGGTAGCCATATTGGGGTGGATCATGCCCGACCCCTTGGCGATACCTGCCATATTCACCTCATAACCATCCACATCAAACTCGGTAAAGCCCTCTTTGGGATAGGTGTCGGTAGTTAAAATGGCGTTGGCCGCAAAAGAACCCGCATTTGATTTTTTCGACAATTTTTTGGCGTTTTCCTTAATTCCCTCTACGATATCATCAGTGGGGAAGGGTTCGCCAATAATGCCTGTGGAGGATACCAATACCAATTCTTTATCAATGCCCAGCTCATCGGCCATGGTTTGCGCCATAGCTTCAGCACCTTTGCGTCCTTGCTCTCCGGTAGCTGCGTTTGCATTTCCTGCATTAATTACAATGGCTTGTGCTTTCCCGTCGGCAATATGCTTTTTGGTAAGATCCACAGGTGCAGCTGTTACCTTATTTTGGGTAAAAACACCTGCAGCACTGGCAACCACATCGGAGTATATTATGGCCAGGTCACGACGCAGCGATTTAATGCCAGTATGCGCTCCCCAGCATTTGATGCCTCTAACATTGGTTAAATTCTTAATCATGTCCATAGGTATTATATTTCGTTTTTATGTTTTAGTAAGATCTTTCTTTATGCTAAGGATGAAGCGGAATGATGTGCAAGCCATCTGTCTCATCAAAACCTAACATAATATTCATATTTTGCACGGCCTGTCCGGCAGCTCCTTTTACAAGGTTGTCGATAGCACTGATGATGATGATCATGTTGGTGCGATCATCGTACGATACAAAAATATCGCAATAGTTGCTCCCGCGTACCTCTTTTATGGCAGGTGCCTGGCTACGTAGGCGTACAAAAGGGGCTTTTGCATAGTATTTTTCGTATACTTTGCGCAACTCCTCTTCCTGTATGGGTTTTGCGGGTTGTGCATAAAGCGTTGTTAAAATGCCTCTGTCAACAGGTAACAGGTGAGGTGTGAATTGTACTTTTAGGTTTGCATCAGTTAGTCCTGCAAGTGTTTCTTGTATTTCAATGGTATGTCGGTGCTTCTTTAAACCATAAGCTTTAAAATTGTCGTTGACGTTGGAGTACATATTGCCCGTTTTGGCTTTCACGCCAGCACCGGTCACTCCGGATTTCGAATCAAATATGAGTGTCTGTTTTGTTACAAGCCCCTCTTTTATAAGCGGCATGGCTCCTAGTATGGCACTGGTTGGGAAACAGCCGGGATTGGCCACTAAATGTGCTTTCTTGATGGTATCAGCCGAAAGTTCAGGGATGCCAAACACTGCTTCTTCAATGCCCTTTTCATAGATGTGCTTCTTGTTGTACCATTCCTCATATACTGCCGAATCAGGTAGACGGAAATCACCCGAAAGATCTACAATCTTGAATGGTTTGTCCTCAAATGCTTTAACATAATCCATTGATACGCCATGGGGAAGTGCCAGAAACACCAAATCCGGTTTGTAATTGTCGATATCATTGGCTGAAACCAATGGCATGTCGGCTATGCCCTCGAAAAATGGGTGTACATCCGAGAACTTTTTGCCTGCATGGCTTTCGGAAGTAATAAATTCAATCTCTACATTAGGGTGATTCAATAGAATGCGCACCAGTTCTGAGCCTGTATATCCAGTAGCACCAATGATGCCTATTCTCTTTTTACTCATGGTTTTTTATTTCGTTTATCGATTCTTCAATTTTGTCTACAAGTAGTTGCATCTCTTCGTAGCTAATGATTAATGGAGGAACAAGACGCAAAATATTTCCGGCTGTGGCATTTGCCAAAACGCCTTTCTCAAATAAAGTCTGGACCAAAGGTTTTGTTTCGCGGTCGAAAGCCACGCCAATCATCAGACCTTTTCCTCTGATTTCTTGTATGAGCGGAGAGTTAAGTTGCTTGATTTGCTCCATAAGCCATTTACCTTTTTCGTCGGCTTGTTTGATGAGATCTTCTTTCTCAAGGGTTTCCAGCACTGCAAGACCAGCGGCGCATGCCAGTGGGTTGCCTCCGAAAGTAGTTCCGTGATCGCCAAAATTTATGGCATCACTGGTTTTCTGATTTGTCAGAATAGCGCCAATGGGGACACCGCCACCCAAGGCCTTTGCCAAGGTGATGATATCAGGTTGTATGCCTAAATGATCTTTTGCAAACATTTTGCCTGTACGACCTATACCACATTGTATTTCGTCGAATATGAGGACAATGTCCTGCTCCTGACAGAAGGCATGCAATTGCTGCATGAAATCATCTGGAACCACACGTATACCGCCTTCACCTTGAATGGGTTCGATTATGACAGCAGCAGTTTCCTTTGTGGCAGTGTCTTTTACTGCCTGCAGGTTCATGGGTATTTGCTTAAAACCTTGCGGTATCGGCTCAAAACCTGCTTGCATCTGCTTTTTGCCTGTGGCTATTGTTGCAAGTGTTCGTCCGTGAAAAGAACCTTCAAAGGAGATTACCTCGCCACCACGACCTTTACTGTGTGCATATTTGCGAGCAATTTTCAGGGCTCCTTCAACCGATTCTGCTCCGCTGTTTGCGAAGAAAACACGATCGAGTCCCGATAGTTTTGCCAGTTTTTCGGCTAACAAGGCCTGAGGTTCGCTAAGGTAGAAGTTGGAAATATGTAATAATTTTTCTGCCTGATCGTGTATTGCCTGTACCAATGCCGGGTGG
>Ga0102940_1001762_pt1 | contig 13588 bp, 12 predicted proteins | sample SalPonR2_C_D1_MG_FD_78215 | JGI IMG/M metagenome (GOLD analysis project Ga0102940, IMG submission 78215) | Salt pond soil microbial communities from South San Francisco under conditions of wetland restoration - Salt Pond MetaG R2_C_D1_MG | ecosystem: Environmental > Aquatic > Marine > Intertidal...
GCCGGACCGGGTCCTGCCGGCCTGGTCCGTGAACGCCCCCGAGATCCACCGCAAGGAGGAACTGGGCGGCTGCTCGACCCTGAAGGAGCGGCTGCAGGCGGCCAGGACCTGCGCGGACAACGGGTTTCGGGTCTGTCTCCATTTTGATCCCATCATCCGGTATCCGGGCTGGGAAAAGGGGTATGCGGAGATCATCGACATGATTTTCGATTATCTTCGGCCCGAGGAGATCGCCTACATGAGCCTGGGCTCGTTTCGGCACATGCCGGAACTGAAGACCGTCATCGAACGGAATTTTCCGGAAACAACCTATATCTATGATGAGTTCATCACCGGCCGGGACAACAAACAGCGGCTCCTGAAACCGCTGCGGGTGGAGCAGTTCAAGTTTCTGGTGGACCGGCTGCGGAGTAAGGGAATGGACAGGCAGCTCTACTTCTGCATGGAGTCCGATGAGGTCTGGCAGGAGGTGTTCGGGTACGTGCCCCGCGATCTGGGCGGGCTGACCGGACATCTGATGGGGCAGGCGTTCGGGGAGTAGGTGGTTTGAGGTTCTGAAGTTACGCACTGGCCCTAAGGAGGGAGGGGCTTTTCTCTTCCGCCCTGAAAGGGCATAGCATACCAGCCCGGGGCAGCGCCCCGGGTTGGAGGCCCCCATCTTTTGCACCCTGAAGGGGTGCGACAATCCGATCAAGAGAACGTGTCGCACCCCTTCAGGGTGCAGAAAAAACATACTTGATTCCCGGGGCGCTGCCCCGGGCTGGTATGTGTCGCCCCTTCAGGGCGTAAAGCACAGGGCCTTTCGTATTCGTGCGCAACTTCCGTTATGATTCGCCTGCCTACAACTTCTTCTGCAAGTCTTCAATATGCTGTTGGCTGAATTGATGACAGGGGGAAATGAAAACGCCAGGCCTTTTGGGAGAAGGCCTGGCGTTTTCAACTGCGGTCCGGTGAATGCCACTGTAAATAACAGGGGTACCGAGCGCCTTCTACTCTCCCGCCCTGGGCGGTTTCAACGAACTCAGGTCGAGTTTCATGTTTTTGGGGCAGGAGTCCTTGAGGTAGCACAGGGAACAGCTGCCCCGGTGGGGGTAGGGGGTGATGGTGGAGTATTTCCTGCTCAAGGCCCCGGTGTTGAAGAACTCCAGGCCGATATCGGCCAGGGACCGTTTCATGACCTTGTTCGGTTCCGGGACCGGGGCGCATGACTGCTGGTCCAGTTCCGGGAGCAGGGCCTTGAGGGAGCTCATGACCATGGACTGGGCCAGGGCTTCGAACTTGAAGCCCGCAGAGGGGGATTCCGCCCACCGGGCCTCGATGGCCTTTTCCACGGGCTCGTCCAGATAGACCACAAGATAGCCTTTTTTTTCACCCAGCCGGTAGATGTTCAGGTGGGTGAGCCATTCCTCCCAATGGGCGAGGATGTCGAGCATCTCCCGGCTTTCCAGGTTATCCACCTGGGCCAGGAACATGTAGGTCTCCAGATCAAAGTCCGGAGACGGGTTGAGTTTGATGGCGGGAAGTCGTTTCATTATCTCTATCCTATTGAAATTTTCAGCATCTTGTGTGCGTTACACCAAAAGAATTTCTTTCTTCGCGCTCCGTTGCGTCCTTCGCGGTGAAAAATTCCTACCACAAAGGGCGCGAAGAGACGCGAAGGGGGAGACGGTGCGTAACATCAGTTATTATAGTTCACTCAAAAACCGCTCCAGCGCGGCAACTGGATTCTCCGCTTTGGTGATGGGCCGCCCCACCACCAGGTAGTCCGAGCCCGCGGCAACGGCCATGGCCGGGGTCACCACCCGGGTCTGATCGTCGTGTCCGTCGGCCAGCCGGATGCCCGGGGTGAGCAGGGTCAGGTCCGGGCCGTGTTCCTCCCGAATCCTTCCCGCTTCCTGTCCGGAGCAGACCACGCCTGAAAGCCCCCACTCCTTTGCCAGACCGGCCAACCGGACTACCATGTCCGGCACGGGCTCTGCGTTCTCCGGGGTCGTATTCCAGACAAGATCCTGTTCCCCCAGGCTGGTGAGCAGGGTCACGCCGAGGATGACGGGGGCCTGCTGTCCCGGCTTCAGGGCCTCGTCCCGGCCGGCCATTGCGGCCCGGGCCATGGTTTCGCCGCCCAGCAGGTGCAGGGTGAGCATATCCGCCCCGGCCGTGACCGCGGATCGGACCGCTCCCCGGACCGTGTTGGGGATGTCCAGAAATTTGAGATCCACAAAGACCTTGAATCCCATTTCCCGGAGTTGTCGGATCAGGTCCGGACCGGCCGTGCAGAACAGTTCCAGGCCGACTTTGACCCAGGTCAGTCGACCTCTCAAGGGCCGGACCATGGCCAGGGCCGTGTCCCGGTCCGGAAAATCCAGGGCGAGTACGAGCTCAGCCATTGTTCCTCCAGCCTGCCAGAATCGTGTCCAGCAGGGTCGGGTTGCAGACCGGCCGGGTCTTGGCGGCCACGTATACCGCCTTGAGCTCTTCAAAGGCCCGGTCCAGGTCGTCGTTGACGATCCAGTGGTCGAACAGGGTGCCCTGCCTGATTTCCTCTTCGGCGTTGACCAGTCGCCGGGCAATGACTTCTTCGCTGTCCGTACCCCGCCCGACCAGTCTGGCCTTCAGGGCCTCCCGGGACGGGGGGAACAGGAACACGAAACATCCGATGCCCATGTTCTCCCGTACCTGTCGGGCTCCCTGAACGTCGATATCCAGGATCATGTCCCGACCCCCGGCCAGGGTTTCCAGAACCTCCTGTTTCGGGGTTCCGTAGTAGTTGCCGTGCACCTCGGCCCATTCCGCGAAGGAGCCGGAGGAGATCCGGTCCAGAAAGAGATCCTTGGTGATGAAATGGTAGTCCTTTCCGTCCACTTCCCCCTCCCGGGGGGGGCGGGTGGTGCAGGAGACGGAGAATCCGAATCCCGGAAACTTTTTGCGCAGGCGGGCGATAAGGGTGGACTTTCCCGCTCCGGACGGGGCGGAAATGACCAGAAGGGTACCGGTTCTCTGGTTATTCATGATCTTCCTCGTCGATGTCGAAGCGTTGTCCGATGGTCTCGGCCTGGATGGCGGACAGAATGCAGTGATTGGAGTCGGTAATGATGATGGACCGGGTCTTGCGTCCCTGAGTGGCATCGATGAGCCGTCCTTCCTGTCGGGCGTCCTCGCGCAGGCGGCGCATGGGCGAAGAAGTCGGGTTGACGATGGCCACGACTCTGGAGCTGACCACGGAATTGCCGAAGCCGATGTTCAATAAGTTGTGTTGTTTATTACGCTGCATTTTTTTTGAGGCTATAGGCAATGGGCTATGAGCTATGGGCTATGGGCTATAGGCAATGGGCAATGGGCTATGGGCTATGGGCAAGGCAAGAGGGTGTTCTTCCCTCTCGCCTCTCGCCTATCGCCTCTCGCCTTTTTTCGCCTTTTATTCGATATTTTGAACCTGTTCCCGGCATTTTTCCAGTTCGGCCTTGAAGGCGACCACGATCTTGCCCACCTCGATGTTCTGGATCTTGTTGCCGCAGGTGTTGATCTCCCGAAAACACTCCTGAAGCACGAAATCCAGTTTGCGCCCCACGGCCCCGCCTTTTTCCAGGTGCTTTGCCAGTTCCCTGAGATGGATGGCCAGCCGGGTGATCTCCTCGGAGACGTCAAGTTTGTCGGCCAGTACGGCCAGCTCCTGGAGCATCCGCTCCTGGTCCACCTCGACCTGGAACCGTTCCAGCAGCTGGGCCACGCGGTCCTGGATGGTCTGAAATCGTTCTTCCACTGTGCCGGGGGCCAGGGAACGGATTTCTTCCAGCATCCCGGTCATGAGGGCCAGTCTTTGGGCGAGGTCCGTGCCCAGGCCGTTTCCTTCCCTGGACCGGCTGCCGTCCCAGTCCGCCATGGCATCGGCCAGTCCCTGCTGCAGGCTGTGGGCCAGGGCCGGGTCGGGCTTGTCGCTGAGTTCCTTCCACAGGGAAGGGATGGCCAGGAACCGGTTGTAATCGGGGGTGAAGGTTTCGCCGCGGGATGCGGCCAGCTGCTCCAGGCCGGTCAGCATGTTCCCGGCCATTCCCGTGTCCAGAGTCAGGGACTGCAGTTCCGGGGCAGTGATCTTCAGGGTCAGAAAGATGTCCACCCGGCCCCGTTTGGCTGTATTGCGGAGTTCCTTTTCCCAGCCGGACTGCAGTCCGCTCAGAGAATGGGGGATCTTCCACTTCAGATCCAGGTGGCGGTTGTTCACGGATTTGATTTCCCAGGTGGCGGTCCATCCCGGCTCCTGGATCAGGCAGCGGCCGTAGCCGGTCATACTTTTGAGCATAAGGGTCTCTTTTTTTTGTAAGGCTTGAAGCTAGAGGTGAGGGGGAAGCGGCGTGGAGAGAATTTCATTTTTTTCAACACGTTCCGGGTGGACCCGGATCAGGTCCCGGGGGCCGGCTTCGAGAGGCGGGGCGGTCAGCCTGCACTCCACGTAGTACTGGCACATGCCCCGGAGGCTCTGTTCGAGAACCACGTCCAGCTCCTTAAGGCGAGAGATCCGGTCCAGAAATTCCCGCCGCCCGGGTTCGATCGCTTCCCGGACCATCGCGGCCCGTTCCCGTCGGATGTGTTCCGGGATCTGATTGGGGAAGTCGGCCGCAGCTGTTCCCGGTCGGGGAGAAAAAGGGAAGACGTGGGCGTAGCTCAGGGGCAGGGACCGGCAGAACTCGAGGGTTGTTCGGAATTCCTGTTCGGTTTCGCCGGGAAACCCCATCAGGATGTCCGCACCCAGGGCGAATATCGGCCAGATCCGGCGCAGGTGGACCAGAAAGTCGGAGACCATTTCCGGGGTGTAGTGCCCTCTTCCCATCCGTTTCAGCACGGATCGGCTGCCGCTCTGCAGGGAGATGTGCAGGTGGGGGCAGATCAGGTCGGAGCCGGCCAGAACGTCGAGCGCCTTGTCCGTCAGGTCGGCCGGTTCCAGAGAACTGATGCGCAGCCTGGCCCGTCCCGCCCACTCGGGGGCGAGTTCCCTGTCCAGCTTTCGGACCAGATCCCAGAAATCCATGCGCGGCGAAAGATCCCGCCCGAACTGGCGCAGATTGATGCCGCACAGGGTTATCTCCCGCACCCCGGTCCGGAAAAGACGGTCGGCTTCGGCCGTGATTTCGGCTGCAGGTCTGCTGACGGACTTGCCCCGGGTCAGGGGGATGATGCAGTAGGTGCATCCGTGGGAGCAGCCGTCCTGGACCTTGAGCACGGCCCGGGCCCGGTTGAAATCGGAGATGGTCAGGGCCGGGAAGCCGGGAGGAGCTTCTCCCGATCCGGGTTCGGCCCGGGTCAGAGTGGCCTTGTTTTTCTGGGAGATGACCCGGGAAACGCCGTCCATTCCGGCCAGTCTGTCGGGGTCGGCCTGGGCGGCGCAGCCGGTGACGATGAGTTCGGCATCGGGGGCATCCCGGTGCAGTCGCCTGATGGTGCGCATGACGTCGTTCATGGCCCGGGAGGTGACTGCGCAGCTGTTGACCAGCACGACCGAGGCCGCCTCGGGACGATCGACCTCGCTGTAGCCCCTGGCGATCCAGGACTCTCGAACGGCCTGGGATTCGTACTGGTTCACTTTGCAGCCCAGCGTGACGATATAAAAGGTCTTGATCGGTTCGGACATTGTCTTTCCAGAAATTCCCGGAGTCAGGAAATGAGAGAATCAGAGATTTCAGCTCCGGCCAGGACCTGCCCCTGTTCCGAATAGATGGCCGCCACCTGGCCCGGAGTGGGCCGGGAGCGTGGTTCCTCGAATCGGATGGTCACGGTTTTTCGGCGGATGGAGACCGTGGCCGGCTTTGGAGTCTGGCGGTACACGGTCTGGGCCAGGACCCGCTCGGGCCAGCGTTCCTGGGGGACCAGGATGTTGAGATTCACGGCCGTGCAGCCGGCCACGTTCAGTTTTTCCCTGGTGTCCACGACAAGGGTGTTTGTGGCGTACTCTTTGGCAATGACATACAGCGGTTCGGAATAGGGAATGCCGAGCCCCCGTCGCTGCCCCAGCGTGTATCGCCACAGTCCCGGATGGTTTCCCAGCGGTTCTCCGGACACGGTGCGCACCGGCCCGGGACCGGACAGGGGCACGCCGCGATCCGTAAGGAACGCACGGTAATCCTCGGGGATGAAGCAGACCTCCTGGCTCTCTCCACCGGCCGGAACGCGCAGCCCCCTTGCCTGGAGTTCCGCCTGGACATCGGTTTTGCGCCAGGTGCCCAGGGGAAATTCGACACCGGAAAACCTCTCGACGGGAACAAGAGACAGGAAATAGCTCTGGTCTTTGGCCGGATCCTTTCCCCGAAACAGCCCGGGGCCGGACTCTGTCGGGGCGAGACGGGCGTAATGGCCCGTGGCCAGCCGTTCTGTTCCCAGATCCCGGACCCGGTCCCGGAGCAGTCCGAATTTGATCCGGGGATTGCAGATGGCGCACGGGTTCGGGGTTCTGCCCCGGGTGTAGGCCCGGATAAAGGGCTGGATGACCTGCTTTTCGAACTCCGCGCTCAGATCCAGGGCAAAAAACGGGACATCCAGGTCCCGGCACCCGGCCTCGATTCTTTGGGCCAGGGCGCGGTCCTCTTCGGATGGGGGGAGAAAAAAGGCGTGCACGCCCGTGAGGGGCACGCCTTTTTCCCGCAGGAGGTGCAGAGTGAGCAGGCTGTCGGCCCCGCCGCTCAGTGCAACAGCTGTACGCATGCGGTTATCCGATCTCCGGAAGCGAGGGCATGGGGGGCAGGTTCGATTCCATGACATGGGCGGCCCGGAGCAGATCGGCTTCGGCAAAGGCCCTGCCGAACATCTGCAGTCCCACGGGCATGCCCGATTCCCTGCCCGTGCCCACGGGGAGACTCAGTCCGGGCAGGCCGGACAGGTTCAGGGAGATGGTGAAGATATCCGTGAGATACATCTGCAGCGGGTCGGCCACGTTCTCGCCCAGCTTGAAGGCTGTGGTCGGACAGGCCGGACCGCAGATGATGTCGCAGCTGTCCAGGGCCTTGAGGAAATTCTGCCGGATAAGGCGCCGGACCTGGGCCGCCTTTTTGTAGTAGGCGTCGTAGTATCCGGCCGAGAGCACATAGGTGCCGAGCATGATCCGCCGCCGGACCTCTTCGCCCAGTCCCTGGGAACGGGAGCGGGTGTACATCTCCTTGAGCTCTTCGGCCGAGGAGTCCCGGTGCCCGTAGCGCACCCCGTCGAAACGGGCCAGGTTGGAGCTCGCTTCGGCCATGGCGATGATGTAGTAGGCCGCGATGGCGTAGTCGGTCAGGGGCAGGGAGACCGGCACGATCTCGGCGCCCAGACTTTTGGCCAGGTCCACGGCTTCGTGGCATTTTTCCCGGACCTCGGCGCTGAGTCCCTCGCCCCAGTACTCTTTGGGCATACCGATCCGCATCCCTTTGAGATCGCTGCGCTCCTTCAGCGCGGCCAGGTAGTCCGGGACCGGAGCCCTGACCGAAGTGGAATCCCGTTCGTCGTGCCCGGCAATGACCGAGAGCACGGCGGCGCAGTCGGCCACGGTTCGCGTCATGGGTCCGGCCTGATCCAGGGACGAGCCGTAGGCCACCAGGCCGTAGCGGGAGACCCGGCCATAGGTCGGCTTGAGCCCGACGATGCCGCAGAACGAGGCGGGCTGGCGGATCGATCCGCCGGTATCCGTGCCGATGGAGGCGAAGGCCTGCCCGGCCGCGACACTGGCTGCGGATCCTCCGCTTGATCCCCCCGGAACCCGGTCCGGGTTCCACGGGTTGCGGGTCACGGAGTAGGCCGAGTTTTCCGTGGACGACCCCATGGCGAATTCGTCCATGTTTGCCTTGCCGATAATTACGGCTCCGGCCTGTTTCAACTTTTCCACCAGGTGGGCGTCGTAAAAGGGAACAAAGTTCTCGAGCATCCTGGAACCGCAGGTGGTTCGTACCCCTTTGGTGGCGATGACATCCTTGATGACCACGGGCACGCCCCACAGCGGGGCGTCCGGATCGGGACCCCGGCTGTCCATGGCTTCGGCCCGGGCCAGGGCTGTTTCGGCCCGGACGTCGAGCAGGGCGCTCAGGACCGGCTCGGTGGTTTCGATGCGGCCCAGACAGGAGGCGACCACCTCCCGGACAGAAATTTCCCGGGCAGCCAATCGGCGGCCGGTTTCCAGAAGTGAATCGTTGTACAGTTCGGACATGGAAAATCCTTGGAAATTTGGCGTTGGATGAAGGGGTTAGACGATACGGGGAACGATGAAGTATTTCCCGTCCTCTTCCGGTGCGTTGGCCAGAATCTGTTCCCGGGTGCATTCGGATCGGACCGTATCTTCACGCAGGGGCGTGGTGTGCTCTACCGGTGTGTACATGGGGGGCACGTCTGCCGTGTCCAGTTCTCCCAGTTTTTCCATATAGCCGAGGATGTCGTCCATTTGTGCGGCCAGTCTGAGAGACTGCTCCGCGTCCATATCCAGGCGGGCCAGGTCGGCGATTCTGGCCACCTCTTCGGGGGTGATGCGCATGGTCAGCTCCGTGTTTCAGGAAGGAATGTTGGTTTCGATGAGTCGGGAATCGCTTTTCGGGGCCGGCGAACGGATCGGTCTCGGGGCGGTCGCCGGAGCGGGCGAAACTGATTCGGGCTGCCGGATCCGCTCCGGACCCTGCTGGCCCGGTCGGAACAGAAACATTGCCTGATGGGCCTGCCCCCGGTTGTCCCAGTTCAGGGGGGCGATGGTCCAGCCCGGCATGGCCGCTCCGGCGGAATGGAGCCTGGAGGCGATATGCTCCGGGCTGTCCAGGACCGAAGTCCCCCCGAGGCGACTGCCGAATGTGATGAAATCATATCCGAGTCCGGCCCAGAATCCGGGGGTGCCCCAGCCGTGACTGGTAAAACGGTGTTGCAGTCGGGCCATTTCAGGGTCCGGATTGTCCGGCCACCACGCCCCGGGAAATATGGATCCGGAAAGATATTGCAGCTCCGCATCGGCGTGGCCCAGGAAGGCCTGGTTCCAGACCTGCGGGCCGAGAAAGAGCAGGTTCTTGGCATCGTAGTAGAAGAACTGCGGGGCCAGCAGCTGAACCCGGCTCAGGGAGTCGGGGAGAAACACGGCCTGAAAATCCGGCTCCGGTGCCTCTTCCCCGTTCTCGCTCGAGGAAACATTGAGCAGTGTGGCCACGGATGCCCCGAGCTGTTTCGGGGAATTCGGGGCGTAGCTTCCCATGCCGCTCAGCTCTCCCCCTTCGGAGCGGACCCCCTTCCAGAATTCCCGGGCCATGGTCGAGCCGAACCGCTCCTTGGGATAGAGCACTGCGAATCGACGCACTCCGTGTATATCCATGGCAGCGCGGACCACGGTCCGGATCTGGTCCGCGGGGCTCCCGAAAAAACGCCATCCGTCCTGCCCCTCTCCGGGCAGGGAGGACATGAAGGAGAGAAAGAGTCGCTGGCGATGCAGTTGCCGCTGTTTGATGCTCTTCCAGATCTCCGGGCGCAGGGGGCCCCCTACGATTTTGAACTGCGGGCCGAGTTCGGCCAGCTCGTGCTGCCAGTCCGGACCGGCGGAATTGATGATGCGCAGTTCTGCTGGTCCGGTTTGACCAGGGAGAGCACACTGGGCTCCTCGGGCGATGTCCCGGCCGATGGTCCGGTACGGTCCGCTCATGGGTACGAGCAGGGCAATGGCCGGAGCGGTCGATCCGAGTTGTTCTTCAAGGCCGGCCAGCTCCCGGCGATACATCTCCGGGTCGACCAGGTCCCGGGATTGGGCGGCCGGGCTCAGAAGCGGGTATGCCGTGCCCCAGTTGTCCGCAGACCGTTCGAGCAGATCCCGCCCCTGGGTCCAGGCCACCAGGGAAAAGGGAAAGCGTTTTGTTTCGTCCCGGGACACGGCTGCCAGGATCTCGCTCCGTTCCTGCGGCGGCATGGAGCCGGCCAGGGCCAGGGTTTCATGCTCGAGCACCCGGCGTTCGCCCTGGTCAGGGGCCGCTGCGTAAAGCGCGCCTGCCGCGCGCATCGCCCGCACCGGAGCGCCGTCCTGTCGGAAGGCGTCGATCCGTTCTCTTAAGAGGCTTTTTTTGGCGGGCCAGGGCAGGTCGGGACGGGCCAGGACCTCCTGCACGGTCTCAAGAAAGATTTCCGGCGTCCGGGTACGGGAAGCCAGTTCCAGGTGCAGCCGCTGCCAGGCGGCAGTGTCCCTGGCTGCGGGGACGTTGGCGGCCCAGTCTGCAAGGGCCTGCCCGGCTCCGGACAGATCGTTCAGGGCGATTCCGGCCGAAATTTCTCTGCTTCGATACAGGGCTCTTCGGCTCGGCTCCAGTCCGGGATTCTGCAGCAGGGTGCGGTACAGAGTCCGGGCCGTGTCGTACTGCATGGCCTGCCATGCCCGGTCCGCCCGGGCGGCCGGTGAGAGGGCCGGGGAAAGAGGCTCGACCGGAGACACAACCTGCCGGGAACACCCGCCGAGCATGCCGAGGAGCAGGGCGATGGAGATGAGAACGTGCTTGGTCATACGCAGTCCTTTTCCGGAGCCGCCGTAGGTGCCGTCTACCGGGAGTCGGGGCTGTCCGGGAAAAATGCCAAAGGGAATTCAAAATTTCGTGCAAAAAAGCCTGGCCCGTAAACGGGCCAGGCTGCATGTATAGGAATGGCTCTCTTTCCCTGTCAAGGGAAAGGAGCGACGCTATTTCTTGACTTCGGTATAGTCCGCGTCAACCACGTCTTCATCTTCGTTTTTCGGACCGCCCGCTCCCTGCTCGGGACCGGCTTCGGGGCCGCCTTCCCCTTCGGTCTTCTGGGCATAGAGCTTTTCAGCCAGCTTGTGTGACGCCTGAGCCAGTTCCTCAGTGGATTTGGCGATGGTCTCCTGGTCGTCGGACTCCATGACCTTGCGCAGGCTCTCGATCTTGGCTTCGATATCGCTCTTCATGTCGGCTTCGATGTCATCGCCCAGATCCCGGATGGATTTTTCCGTGGTGTAGATCAGGGTGTCGGCCTGGTTGCGGGCTTCGATGAGCTGCTGTTTCTTCTTGTCCTCTTCGGCATGGGACTCGGCGTCCTTGACCAGATTTTCGATTTCCTCTTCGGACAGACCGCTGGAGGCGGTGATCCGGATGGACTGTTCCTTGCCGGTGCCCAGATCCTTGGCCGAAACGTTCACGAGACCGTTGGCGTCGATGTCGAAGGTGACTTCGATCTGGGGCACGCCGCGGGGAGCGGCCGGAAGGCCGGTCAGCTCGAAGCGGCCCAGGGTCATGTTGTCGGCGCACATGGGGCGTTCGCCCTGCAGGACATGAATGGACACCGAAGGCTGGTTGTCCGCGGCCGTGGTGAAGGTCTGGCCCTTTTTGGTCGGGATGGTGGTGTTCCGTTCAATGAGCTTGGTGAACACGCCGCCCAGGGTCTCGATGCCAAGAGACAGGGGGGTGACGTCCAGCAGAAGTACGTCCTTGACGTCGCCGGACAGGATGCCACCCTGGATGGCCGCACCCATGGCAACGACTTCATCGGGGTTCACGCTCTTGTTGGGGTCCTTGCCGAAGAATTCGCCGACCTTTTTCTGGACCAGGGGCATACGGGTCATGCCGCCGACCAGGATGATTTCGTTGATGTCGCCCGCCTTGAGGCCGGCGTCTTTCAGGGCCTTGCGGCACGGCTCGATGGTCCGGTCCACCAGGTCTTCGACCATGGTTTCCAGTTTGGCCCGGCTCAGCTTCAGGTTCATGTGCTTGGGACCGTTCTGGTCAGCAGTGATGAACGGCAGGTTGACGTCGGTCTCCATGGCCGAGGAGAGCTCTTTCTTGGCCTTTTCCGCGGACTCCTTGAGTCGCTGCAGGGCCATCTTGTCCTTGGACAGGTCAATGCCGTTTTCCCGCTTGAACTCGGCCACCAGGTAGTTGATGATCTGCTCGTCAAAGTCTTCGCCGCCAAGGAAGGTGTCTCCGTTGGTGGCCCGTACTTCAACGACATTATCTCCCACTTCCAGGATGGAGATATCGAAGGTGCCGCCGCCGAGGTCGAATACGGCGATTTTTTCGTTGGCCTTCTTGTCCGCACCGTAGGCCAGGGAGGCTGCGGTGGGTTCGTTGATGATCCGCTTTACTTCAAGGCCGGCGATTCGTCCGGCGTCCTTGGTGGCCTGACGCTGACTGTCATTGAAGTAGGCCGGAACGGTGATGACCGCTTCGGTCACGGTCTCACCGAGATAGGCTTCGGCATCGCTTTTGAGTTTCTGCAGGATCATGGCCGAGACTTCGGCCGGGCTGTAGGTCTTTTCGCCGATCTGGACCGAGGCGTCGCCGTTCTTGCCGGACACGATGCCGTAGGGGCTTTTTCCTTTCCAGGAAGCAATTTTGGGGTCGTCAAAGGACCGTCCCATGAGTCGTTTGACCGCAAAGACGGTCTTTTCCGGGTTGGTCACTGCCTGACGTTTGGCGATTTCACCGACCAGCCGTTCTTTGTCCGTGAACGCGACAATGGACGGAGTGGTCCTCCCCCCTTCCGGGTTGGAAATGCACTTGGATTCCTTTCCTTCCATAACGTAGACACAGCTGTTGGTCGTACCGAGGTCGATTCCGATGATTTTGCCCATCGTGTGATCTCCTTTGGGGAATATTCTCGTGAATTAGATTGCCAGTAAAGTTTTCAGCCCCTCTCATAACGCCAGAACGGGACATGTAAAGGGGCGGGGTCGCATTTTTTTCAGGCACTGATCATGACTTTTGCCGGCCGAAGGAGTCTGTCCTTGAGCAGGTAGCCCCGCTGCAGGAGTTGCGAGACCAGACCCTCGGACAGGTCGTCCCGCTTTTCCTGCCCCATGGCTTCGTGAAAGGCGGGGTCGAATCGTTCCCCGACCTGGCCCACGCTTTTGAGGCCGTGTTTTTCCAGGGTGGATTCGAAAATGTTCATGGTCATTTCCACGCCCGTGACCAGGTCCTTGCAGGCCTCGTTGTTTCGACCGTGCGACAGGGCCAGCTCCAGGTTGTCGAGGACCGGGACGATGTCTTCGAGCACGCTCGCTGCGGCGAATTTGCAGTGTTCTTCTTTTTCTCTGGTCAGTCGTCGTTTGAAATTTTCCGATTCTGCCAGGATACGCAGGTTGGTCTCCTTGAGCTCTGCCAGCTCCTCGGCCAGGGCCGCGAACTGCTCATGGGGAACGGGTTTCATTATCGGCTCCTCAACGGGCCCGTCCCCGGGCTCGGCAGTTTCGTTTTCAGGCAGATCGGCATTGTTTGTCTTGTCGTTTTTTTTGGGCATATCCCTTTCTCCTCAAATGTCGGGCGTACGAAAACGGTGTTCCGCGCACACGGCGGCGGATCCGCGGTGGATGCAGACGGGGTCCGGATGTGCTTGAAACAGCGAAGAATCCTGTATCTCAAAAATACGGAAGTCCCGGTTTTTTTAAGGGGAAGCCCCTTTCAGGACCGGGACATGAGGAGATGACTAAGCACGTGGATGGTGAAGTCAACAATGGAAACGACTTTGGGACGGATCACAGACATGAAACCTCTTTCCCGCTCGTTTTGTCTGCGTCAACAGAACCCCGGCGTCTGGAACAGATATTCCCGCAGGGCCTGCACCCAGGGTCTGGGAGTGGTTCCGGTCATCCGGGTGAAGGCGGAGGTGTCCA
>Ga0102940_1001764_pt1 | contig 13570 bp, 8 predicted proteins | sample SalPonR2_C_D1_MG_FD_78215 | JGI IMG/M metagenome (GOLD analysis project Ga0102940, IMG submission 78215) | Salt pond soil microbial communities from South San Francisco under conditions of wetland restoration - Salt Pond MetaG R2_C_D1_MG | ecosystem: Environmental > Aquatic > Marine > Intertidal...
CAATGAGTTCGTCGCCCCCAGTTTGATAGTGTATTCGCCAGGTTCCGTAAATAAATGTGGTTCTGCTTCAAAGGCATTTACCGGATCTGATCCATCATCAAACTCCCATGTCCAGTTAGAATATACCTCACCCTCAACAGTATCCGTAATATTTTTAACTTTTAGATTAAATGGAACACATCCAGATACGCTATTTACGCTAAAAGCAGTGCTGGGAACAGGCTCCACACGAATAAAGTTTTCTTTTGTTCTGGTATCGAGACAACCATATTGGTTCGTGACTGTGAGCAGTACGTCGTATGTCTCTGGTGTTGTGTAAGTTTTGCAGGGAGAACGTAAAGTTGAGACTGTCCCGTCTCCGAAATTCCAGGAGTATTCATTATCGGCATGGTGTTCGGTAAGGTTTGTAAAGCAAACCGAATCGGTAATGGCACATACAGAGGACTTATTAGCAGTAAAGTCAATTTTTGGTTTAGCATAAACAGTTACTGTCTTTTGAACACTGCTTGTGCCTGCAGAACAGGTAATCGTGAGTGTTACGGTATATGTTGTATCTCCTGTAACTCCCGCGTTAAAACTGTGAATAGGGTTTTGAGCATTGGAAGTTTCACCATCGCCAAAGTTCCAGGTTCTTGAGGTTACATTTGAGCTTTGATCAAAAAATTGTACTGTAAATACTTCACATCCTTTTAATTCCTCCGGGGTTGATGTAAATGCAACAGTGCATTGAGCAACAACATTCAGTTCGCCTAATAAGAACAAAATGATGAGGCTGGTAATTACCCTTAGTATTTTAATCTTAATATACATGCGCAATTCAGGTATTCATTTTTTCTTCGGTTAATAATTGTCATTTTTATTTCTGAAAAGTATTGCTCTATTTGTGTATTGATAAAAAGAATAATCTTTATATTTTTTACTGACAAAGAATTAATTACACTTTAAATAATAATGTAAAAATAAGGTAGGAAGAATGATAATACATCAGAGCATATACCTGTTTCTTTGTATATTATACTCAAAAGAAACAGGTAAAAATACGCAGAAGAAGCAGGAGCAAATACCTGTCAGGTTTTGCACTTGTTCTACACATATTTAGTGACTGAAAGAAAACAGCCTATTTAGTGACTGAAAGAAAACGGCACATTTTTACCAGTGGCTAGTAAGAAGGCTCCATTTTCAAGGGTTATTCCCTGCGGTCATGAGCTCAAAACTTGCAGTTTTTCGGTTGCAAAGTCTGAAAATGAGAAGTTTACTAGTCGAAACCGACCGTAGGGAGCTCACGAACACATATAAAAATAAAACACGCTGTGAGTAAATAACGAGTTTTCAGACAAGCGTAACGCAGAAAATGGAGTTTTCTTGCAAGCACTATTTAGTAGATTATTAATAAGAAAAGATTAATTCTCGGCTTTAACGTCGACAAGATTGTTTTTCAAGGCATACATTACGAGACTAATGGTATTTTTTACGCCTGTTTTACTGATAAGGTTAGATTTATGTCCCTCTACAGTCCTGATACTGATAAAAAGTTTTTCGGCTATTTGAGCATTTGATAATCCCTCACATATAAGTTTTAGGACCTCTAACTCACGCTTAGTTAATTTTGTATCAGGCTCATTTTGTAGTTTTTTTGCTTTATTGGGAGTGTTAAGATTCAAAATAATATCTCGTAATAGTTTCTGAGAAAAATAGTTTTCACCATTAATGACAGCATTAATTGCACTTTCAAGTTCATTTTTACCAAATTCTTTTAGAACGAATCCCATTACACCTGCTTGAACCATTTGGTAATAATATTCTTCATCACAAAACATAGAAATTACGAGTATTTTAATCCCCGGGTATTTTGCAGTTGCCTGGCGTGTGGCCTCAATGCCATCCAATTCAGGCATTGAAATATCCATTAGCACTAAATCAACTTCTTGCTTATCTAGTAGCTCCAGGAACTCAACGCCATTAGAAGCTTCAGCAACTACCTCAAGGTTATCCATCTGATTTATAACAAATTTGAGACCATCACGAAATAATTTGTGATCATCTACCAGCATGAGTTTGTATTTCTTATTTTCCATAGTCTGTTATTCCTTGAAGATAAATATACAACAATGATAAAATAATATCAAACATCATTTCTATAAATCTTCGATTAAGTTATTACTTTAAAACTGGCTTGATATTTGTAATAATTTGATAATTAGAAAGTTAAAATTTTTAGCGTTTTATCCTCGTTGTGAACATATTTAGATGAGGGTTTCATTCATCAATATCAATGGAAATATTTACATTGAAGCCTTTGTTTAGATCAGTATCAAAAGTTATTTCACCACCAACAGACTTAATCCGGTTAATAATATTAAAGAGACCTTGACCTTTTGATTTGTTAAGTGTTTTGTTTATTTCAAATCCGATTCCATCATCTGAATACACGACATACAATTGCTTTTTTTCTTTACTGATTTCAATCAATGCATTATTCGCATGAGCATGCTTTACAGTATTGTTAATAAGTTCAATGATTACCCTGAACAAAGATGCTTCAATATTAGATGTAAATCTTTGATTAACATCGGATTGGAAATTAATATTGATTTTACGTGTTTCATTGAATTTATTAACAAAAGATTTAACTGCGACGATTAATCCAAAGTCTTTTAAAATACTTGGGCTCATGTTATATGAGATCTCTTTTATTTGAGTAATTGCTTCATCAATTGTTTCAAGAGATTTTTCAATAGCAATTTCTTTATTTTTTACATCTCTGGCAGTCAATATTGATCGTGTGTATAATTTAATAGTTGATAGAAGAGGCCCCATACCGTCATGTAAGTCCTGAGCAAACCTTCTTCTTTCTTTATCTTCAGTTTCCAGAATTGTGTTAAAAATTTTTGATTGAACTTCTTTTCTTTCAGTTATGTCTCTAAGTACAAACAGCAATGTTGAATTATTTCGGTATTTTATTGTACTGCTGTTAATCTCCATATGTTTTGTCTTCTTATGTTTATTCAGGAGGCGAATTTCTATCGTTTTTACTTTACCTTTCGTAAAAACATCTTCAAGCCATAAATTGAAACTGTCTATATCGTTTTGATGTATAAATGATTTGAGATTTTCTTTCTTTTCATCGATATCTTTAATTCCCAGGAAGTTTTTAAACGCTTCATTTGATTCCAGTATAATAAGCTTATTCGACAAAATAATCATGCTATCGAGGCTTCTTCGGAAAATATTTCGAAATTTACTTTCACTTTCAATAAGTTTATTTTCAGAGATGGCTCTTTCATATTCACTGGCAGCACGAATTGAAAATATTTTCAGAATATCAAGGGCAGTGTGATTGAGAATAAATGGTTCATGAGATAAAGTGGCCAAAACGCCAATGGGTTTTTTTTCACTGTTTACGAGCAAAATAATTACATAGTTGGTTATTTCTTTATCAGGCGTTTTTATTGGGCTGTAACTTTTGTTTTGTTCCTTGGAGTGGGCATTTACCAAAAGGAATCCTATTTCGGTTAATTCCTCCAGATTGTCTTTGTTAATTGAAAAAGAAAAGTTTGGAATAATTTCGTTATCTTTTGCAACGACAAGGGTATTAATTTTTTGATTTGAAGAATTGTCAAAATTTCCGATAAGGGCATAATCTGACTGGAGCATTTTAACGAGATTTGTAACCAAAACTTCAAAAAACTGCTCACCTGTTACTCCTGCAGTGGAATCTGTTAGTACCCTGATTGCCTCCTCGTATTGTTTTTGTATGGTAACATCCCTCCCAACGATTTGGTATTCTGATATTTTATTTCCCTCGGTAAATATCCCCCGATCAATCCATTGCTGCCATGAAATTTTTCCGTCCTTCAGGCTGATTTTTCTTGTATTGGTTTGAACTAAAGTACTTGGCGTAATGGCTTTTAGTTGATTTATTATATTTTCATTTTTTGTTTCTCGAAAAACCGATGAAACGCTTTTCCCGACTAATTCATCTAATTGCTTATTATAAAAATTACAAAATGCAGCATTAGCATATGAAATTAATCCATTAGGTTTTATTCTGAGGATAAAATCGGTTTGATCTTCAACGATACTTTTATATCTAAGTTCACTTTCTTTAAGTTTTTGCTCATTTTTAGAAAGTTTAAGGTAATTTCTGATTTTTAAAGTAAGGTCCAGTTGATTTATAGGCTTTGTGAGATAATCTATTGCACCAAGGTCGAATCCCCTTTTATAACTATCCTCATCATTTTTTGCAGAGATAAAGATAATTGGAATATGGCTGGTTTGCTGATTGGTTTGTAATTTCCTGCACACTTCAAATCCATCTATAATTGGCATCATGATATCCAATAAAATTAAGTCTGTTTTATTGGATATCGCATAATCAATAGCCTGATTACCATCCTGGAGGTGATCAATTTGATAATTTTCCGATTCAAGTATTTCTTTTATTAAGTAATAAACGATTGGATCATTATCTACAAGTAGTATCCTTGCATCATTTGTTGCAATTTTGTCCATTTCCTGCATTTTGGAGTAAGCCTTCTATTTTTTAGTTTAAAAGACTGGTTCTACGGTTAGCTGATTTTTTTATGACGATAAAGTTAATATAATCAGCATAATTATACTAAGGACAAATAAAAAGTATGACGCAAAGTGGCCATACGAAGGAAAGTGAATACTGGATATAATTTTCAGCGGGAGTTATTATAACTAAGATAAAGCAATGAAATTATGGAATCTGGCGAAATATTTGAAGCTGATTGTATCGATAGCGTGATTAATAATCCAGATTAGTGAAAGAAAATTGAATCAGATATTTCTGGTTTGTTTTGCAGTACTTTTTAATTGTGCAGTTTTGCTTGTATGGTCGATTCTACTTTTCTTTTCATCTTTTGCAAGATCCATAATTGTGAAAAAGAATGTTGAGCCTTTCTTACTTTCGGAATCTAACCATATATTCCCATCAAGGGCTTTCACATACTTCTTTACAATGGATAATCCGAGCCCCTGTCCGGATAAAGATGCAGACAGCTCTTTATCATCCTGACTAAATATATCACTAATGTGATCCTTTATATCCCGCGACATGCCAATTCCTGAATCTTTTATATAAAACATCACTGCAGCATCTTTCATGCTAAGACATCCTACTTCAATGTAACCTTCTTTTGTGAATTTTAAAGCATTTTGAATTAGGCTGTTAAGGACTTTTTTTAGTTTTTCAAGATCGCTTACAATTGTAAATTGCTCATTGTTTTCTATGAAGTTCTTTATCCTGACAGTAATGTTTTTATTTGTATTTTCTATTTCATTAACAATATAATCTTTCGTGGAATTAAGGATTTGATTTAACGGGATAATGTCATGCTTGATTGAGATAACATCTTTTTCAATCAGAGAAAGATCAATGAGCATTTCGATTGTAGAAAGCATAAGTTTCCCGCCCTTGTTTATATGTTCATTATAAGCTTTTACCTTCATGATATCCTGCTCTTGCTTAATAAGATCAGAAAAACCAATTATCCAGTTTAATGGAGTCCTTAATTCGTGCGAGATATTTTTTAAGAATACACTGGCTGTACCATCTTCATTATTTTTCGATTCTTGATTATTATGGGCTTCAGAAGGCCTGGATGCAAGAATATTTATTGCAATGACATGGGTCACTTCACTGTTTGAAGAAATTAAAGGCGTAAATATAGTCTCTGTTATATTAGAAGGACAGGAAGCATTATGAATTCTTGAATGATAGTCAATTGCTGTGAATGCTGTAATATTGCCAAACAGGGCTTTTTTAAAACGCATAGCAATCTGTGAGTCTTCTTCATTGAATTCTGAAATAAAATTGAAAACACCAACCATATTTTCCGGATGATCTCCCCAATACTTCTGCGCACTTTTATTAGCCCAGATTAGTTTTCCCATTGAGTCAAAAATATCAATTGTCCAAGGCAGATTATATAGGAATTTCTTCAAATTCTGAATAAACTGTTCATTTTCAAAAGATAGATTTTGATAACTATTTGTCTCATCATTATGCTGCATTCTTCAGATATTCTTTTACTTATTCATTGCCAATTATGATTCCAGATTTATTTGCTCTTTGAGTAATATATTGACCATCCTTAATAAATATCCATCTCTGAATGGCTTTTTTAATACCATGTCTGCACCAAAAGATTTGATAGCACTTAAGTAATCTTCTACATTAATAATACCGCCAGATGTCATGGCAATTATTTTAGCCTCTTTTTCTATGCTGGTTATTTTCGATATAAGTTCAAATCCGCTCATGTCAGGCATGAGAATCTCTAAAATTATCAAGTTAGGTTTTTTTGATTCAATGACATCCAATCCTTTAAGAGCACTTGTCGTTGTATTTATGGTATAATGCTCTTTTTCCAAAACCTTGGAAATTCTTTTGTTCAATGATGTGCTATCGCTGATAATCAGTATATTACACATATAATAAGTTATCTATAGTTTATACTTAAAAGTATCTAATAATGCTGTATTAGAAAAGAGTACAAACACTCAAAACCTTTTGGAAAATACCTGATGTGAATAGGTATAAATACTGATAAATTCAGGTGAATTATTTACGTAAAAAAAGATTATTTTTCGTCAAAGGAGCATAGGAAGGGTCTGCTGAAAAAGTCTGTAGTGCATCAGTGTTATTAAAATGCAAGGTTTTTACTGCAAGGTTGCAAATAACCTTGCACTTTTAATCAAAAAATTGCCGTATTAAATAGATAATGAAAGAATTACATGTTTTTCAGCAGATCCTAGGTATGACGGATCATATAGTTTAAGAATTTGCAGATAATGGTTTATTTGTTGGGATTCAGGACACGAAAAATTTAATATGGTATTAAAATACTGTATTCGGAAAATTTATATTCTTTCAACAACGCTGAAAAAGAGACAACTTATTAGAGGAATAGTCACTGATTATACAATATTATTAATCTCATCAATTAATTTGTTTTCAATAGCAAAAAGTACAAGATTCAGAGAATTATTCGAATTTGTTTTGCTTAGCAAATTGTATCTGATTCCCTCTACTGTTCTTTGGTTTAAAGATAGCTCATTAGCAATTTCCTTATTAGTTAGTCCCCCGCAAATTAGATTCAAAACCTGCTGCTCTCTGAAAGAAAGGTTTATATTTTGCTCCGGTTTGCTCATTTGATTATTCGCAGAAAATGTGGAATATGACCTTATAACTTTGACAAGTACTTCATTTGAGAAGTAACTTTCGCCATTATTTATTGATTCGATAGCTTTTAATAGATCTTCACTGTCAGAGTCTTTCAACAAAAACCCTTTTGCGCCGGCATTTAATATATCGTAATAGTATTTTTCATCGTCGAACATTGTAAGCGCAATAATTTTTATGTCAGGATACATGTTTACTGCCTTCATTGTAGCTTCAATGCCATTCATTACCGGCATCGCAATATCCATCAGCACAATATCAGGTTTCTTATCTTTGATTATTTGTAGAAACTCCTTGCCATTGGAAGCCTCTGCAACTATTTTAAACTGATCATTTTGTTCAATTACATATTTCAATCCATCTCTAAACAGTATATGATCATCAACTAAAACCAGGTTTATATTTTTGTTCGACTGTTTCACACTATCAGATTTGCAATTTATTATTTAATAATTCTTAGAAAATCAATTATTTATTTTTGTCAGGATTTATTGATATGTTTAATAGTTTTTTTAATACATCATAGTAGAGCAAGACATAAAAAATAATAGTAAACAGCCATATTACTCCAAGGTTAAATCCAAGTGTACTTATCTGGGAATTTAATACATACTTTTCAGGCGCATAGAAGTGAGCCCTTAAAGATAATTCTGTAGGATCCGGGTCTTGATAAATCGGATCTACTACCTGCACAAATTCATCTCCCGACCTTAATATTTTTGTACTTACAGTTTCTTTTTTAACCAATGCAGATAAAAATTCATTATAATTATCCTTTTTTAGTTCCGTAAATTCTGCTGCACCCATCTGTTCTTCCAGTTGGCTGATTTTCTGGTTTTTCATGTCATTTACCCGGGAGAAGGCAGATAAATACTTGTCTTTGACCTCTTCGATGAAGTTGTAGATATGATTAACATCCTCATTGTCAAAGTTATTTGGGTCGAATAGAGATTCAGCAACCTTTACATCTGTTTTCAGGGTGGTTTGTTCATCCATTAACGAATTTTTAAGAACTTTTAAGTCAGATGAAAATTTACCAGGATCTTTTTCCCGGGTTCCATTTATAACTTCTTCGCAGTCTTTAAGTAAATTTTCCAGTTCTGGTAGTAAATATGCTGTTTTAAAGTTAATCTGGCTTTCTAGTTTTTCTAATTCGTACAATTCTTCCTGGTACGGATTGTCCTTGTATTGCGTAACAGCAAGTGCTTCATATGCCCATCTTGATGTCATGAAATCTGCGATTACCGGTGCCTTTCTTTCATCACCACCTATCACATCATTCAATTTGTCAAAGCTAAACATGGCTCCACCAAGAATCATTTGGGGAATCACAAGTAATGGTATCAGGATATAGATTGTTACTGCAGAATTGAATGCAGAAGATATATTGAGTCCAAGCATGTTTGCAAAACATGCTGTAGCAAAAAGCATCAACCAATACTCAAGAAACAGACCCTTTATTTCTAAGATGCTGTTTCCTATTAAAACAAAGGCAATTGTTTGATATGCAGATAGTACAAAAAGAATCGCTACCTTAGAGAGCAAATAACTTGATCTGCTTAAGTTTAAAAATGCCTCTCTCTTAAGTATTTTTCTATCACGAAATATTTCTTCTGCACTCACTGATAGCCCTACAAATAGTGCAATTACAATACTCATGAAAATATAGGGTGGAATATTTTCATTTTCCATGAAGATATAAGAGCCATCCGGCCCGGAATTATATTTAATTATGATAGTAAGAAGAAATGCTAACAGGGGTGTTTCAAGTAAATTAATTGCCAGATACTGTGCATTGCTCATTTTTGACATTACATCGCGGCGAATAAAAATGCCAAATTGTTTTATTTTTGAAGGTATTTCTAATACTTTTTCCTCGGCGGCTTTATACTCTTCAATGACCCTTTTCTTAAACTTCTTAAGAAAAAGTTCATGCCAATCCTGTGGGCTCTTTAACCGATTTCTTGTGAACCTGCCAAAATCATCAACCTCTTTGGCTTCGATGATATTAAAAAGCATTTCAGGGTTCACATTGCCACATAACTGACATTCTCCGACATCGGCATTGATCTGGTTGGTAATTGTTTTAAAGTATACGAGTGATTCCACTGGATTATCATAATAAATTGGAAAACCTCCTGTATCCATTATGAAAAGCCGATCGAACATCTTGAATATATCAGATGATGGCTGATGAATAACCACAAATATGAGTTTCATATTTAATGATAATTCTTTCAATAAGTCCATCACATTTTCGGAATCCTTTGATGATAAGCCGGATGTGGGTTCGTCAACAAAAAGCACTGATGGTTCACGAATGAGCTCCAGGGCAATGTTCAATCTCTTTCTTTGCCCACCACTTATTTTCTTGTTCATCGGACTGCCTACCTTAATGTCTTTGATTTCAAACAGTCCAAGATTATTGAGGGTGGTATTTACCCGCTCAACGATTTCCTCTTCAGTTTTATTTTTAAAGCACAGTTTAGCACTGTAATATAGGTTCTCATAGACAGTTAGATCTTCAAAAAGAAAATCATCCTGAGCAATATATCCTATTAGTGCTTTGGCTTCGGTAGCATTTTTATGTACATCTAATCCATTGACTGAGACTTGACCTGTATAAGGTTTCTCAATTCCGGATAATACATTCATAAGGGTTGTTTTTCCTGAGCCACTCGCACCCATGATGCCAACCAATCCAAATTCTTCAGCAATATTAACATCTCTTAAACCATATTTCCCTCCAGGAAACCTAAATGAAATATCTTCTGCCTTGAATGATACACTATCTAAGTTTTCGTCTTTAATGTAACGGGATACAATATCACTATAATACAATGTACCTTTAGGTAATCTTAAAGTACTTCCAGGAGGAAATAAATAGATGTTATTTTGATTGAATGCAAGTCCGTTAAGGTTGATTTCACTTGTGCCTTTATATTTCATGAAATAGAGATCTACACTTTTTACTTTCATGAAATATATAACACCATCAAGGCTGCTGGTTAGAACTTCTTTTGATTTTTCAAAAGTGAATTCTTCCTGTTGCTCTTCAGACCTGACCCTCAGGATGGATTCGAAATCTAACTTGTCACCCTCATCATACCTGATAAAATTACTGATTAGTTCAAGTTCATCATTTGCAATATTAAATACTGTTGACACAGTTTCAATAATGCCCATTCTTTGCTCTGTATAAAGGTTTTCAGATTTCAGCAACTCAAAAATCCTTATTAGCACCACCACTTTTTGCTTCTGTGAAAGGGTTTTGTTAATCTTTCGGCAAATAGCCAGTGTTTTTACAGAGTCTTTCATGGCTGTTAATTTACCACTTCTGACCCCGGCTTTCTTGTCTTTTGATTCATCTTTAGCAGCTTTTTCATCATAAAGACTTAAGTATTCATTTACTTTCTCCTTGTTTAGCTGGGAGGCAAGAAATGATTCAACAAAGGTTCTTTGATGATCTGTTGTTCCTTCATCCTGTTTTGAAATGATAGCAAACAATTGCATTAACGCTCTTAATATTTCTTCACTCATTTTTTAATGACTTAGATGAACATGAAAAATAAAAATTACTTTATTGACAGACTCTAATTATTCTTGATATCAGAATCCTAATAAGCAACGAGTTCAAATGGTACTTCAACCAGTTCAGAGTATTCTTCTCCAGCTTCCTCAAGATCAATATCCATTTCCATATAGTACCACTTAACTTTTAAAGGGGTGCCGTCTTCAAATATATCATTGATCTTTAGCAATATGTCAAGTATTAATTTTGAAGAAGCAGTGTTGAAATACTCAAGTTTAAATTCAAATTCTGCATTTTCAATAGGTGACGCTTCGAAGGCATCTAACCAATCCAGAACAGGTTGATAGAAATTAACTACATCTTCAGGCAAAGATCTTCCCGAAAACATAAATTTGTTGTTATCCACATCCATGTTCACTTCTGGAGTATCCTCTGTTGGAGCAATTTTTAATGTTTCCATAATAATATTATTTTTTGATTTTACATTTTAGATATTTCGATTTGTACTGTATAAATTGAGTGCTCTTCATCAATGGGTTTGAATTCATATAACATTTTATTACCCGATTTTCGGGCCATATCTATAAATCCAATTCCTGCACCTCCTACATCAGAAAACTTTCCCTGAAGTCTTACTTCTTTATAAAGCGCTTTTAATCCAGCACTGTCAAGCGCGTTGACCTGATCAATGCGTGACTTGATTTTATCAATGTGCCTGGAATAGATTTTATTTGATGAGATCAGTTTAAACTCGGAGTCTGTTTCACCAATCATAAAAATGGGTAAGTGCTCTGAAAATTCAACATCTTTGTCAAGTGCGTTTTTACTTATATTCTGTAATAATTCCACCATGATGTTGAAAACTTTTCTTTTTACAATATCTTCTACGTTATCCTCTGACGATAATTTCTTTTCTGTAAATGCTAATAAGGTTTTAGTGAGCTCCTGGGTGAAATCGCTGGAATACAGTAGAATAATATTGTTAAGTTCAGCAAGAATATGGAAGTTAAAATAGTGTCGAAGCGATTTTTGCTCTGTGTGAACGTTGGTGGATTCACTTTTTTGCTTTCCTTTTTTATTGGAATCTATTATTGTACGCAGCGAAAAATAACTATAATTATCATCTATTTCATCAAAGTCGTAATCGAGACTACTCCCTGTTTTTCGTGCAACATCAATTAGCCCCAGCCCCATTCCTTTCCGCTCATTAATGTCTTTCAATTGCAACCAGGACCTGTAAAATGTGTCTAATTCTTCGGGCGACATTTTTTTGATGTCGTCTAACTTGGATGTTAGTTCGGGAATATTCTCATTTTTCATTGCATTGCCACTATATACAGTATGGCTTGTATTATTTCGGCCTACTGTAAACATACTAGATTTTTGATAGAGGTTCTTTTCTGCATGGTTCGTAATATTCTGGAGACAATTCACCATTACATTGAACACTTTGGATTTTATCGCCTGTTCTGCCTTAGCAGAATCGAGGTTTTTCTCAGTCATATTTAACAGCGCGAGAATGATATCCTGAGATATTTCACCCTGATAGGAGAGCATGATATTGTTGTCTACAATATGTTTCCTGATTTGCTCAACAAAAGCAAGGTCGTTGGTGTTTTTTAGCTCCATATTATTAACTTTTAAAATTTTAATCCAATCACTAAAACATCGTCCAGTTGATGAGTCTCACCTTTCCAGTCGTCGTGTGTGTCTTGGAATAGTTTTCCCATCTGGAATATACTTAGGTTCGTGTTTTCTTTTATCATCTTGTTCAGTCGACCACGCATGAATTTCATTTTCCCGTTCGGACCGCCATATTGGTCAGCATATCCGTCTGTAGTCAGATAAAAAGTATCACCTGGTTTTAGTTTGATTTCATGGTTCTTAAAATCAGTCCGGTTCTGATATTGTGTACTTCCAACCGGGAATTTGTCACCACCAATTTCAGTGAATTCATTACCAGACACAAAATATAATGGTCTGTGTGCTCCGGCAAAGTTCAATGTCATTGATCTTAAGTCAATTTTACAAAATGCAGCATCCATCCCGTCATTAATCTTACTTCCTTCTTCGTCTTGTTTCAGTGAGCTGACTACATTTTTGTGCAGCTTGGTGAGGATTTGCCCTGCATCTTCAGGGCAATCAGGATAAATAATCTGATTTTGCAGAAAATGTCCAATAATCGACATTAATGCGCCTGGTACTCCATGGCCTGTACAGTCCATTGCTCCTATATATACAAGATGCCTGTCGCGATACAAGAATGGATAATCTCCACTAACAATGTCTTTCGGCAGGTACATCATGAACGATTTAGGAATTAGCGCGCGTATATCCTCTTCAGTTGGCATTAATGAACTTTGGATATAATACGCATAATTAATACTGTCTGTGATACTCTTATTTGTTTTCTGTATGAGTGCTTCCCTTTTTCTGGCAGTTGTAATATCATGACAAACAAAAAGTACTGATTCAACATCCCCGTTTTCATAAAATTCCGGAATAGCCCTTACATCAAGAATTTTTTTCGAATCTTCAGTTGGGAATTCCATCTCATCATTTTTCTTTTCGCGGGAGGATGATACATCTTCCAGCATGCGCTTAAAGAAACTGACCACAGACTCGTTCAGGCCAACATTAGCCATAGGTTTGTTTATGTAATTATCTATACCTAAACCTGTTAAGCTCTCAATTGAAGGATTGATATAGGTACAGCGACTGAAAATATCTATTCGGATAATGATATCCGGGCTGTTTTCTGATAGTGCTTGCATTTTTGCACGGATGCGCTGCTCTTTTTCAGCCAGTTTTTGCTCAGAAATATCCCG
>Ga0102940_1001767_pt1 | contig 13541 bp, 15 predicted proteins | sample SalPonR2_C_D1_MG_FD_78215 | JGI IMG/M metagenome (GOLD analysis project Ga0102940, IMG submission 78215) | Salt pond soil microbial communities from South San Francisco under conditions of wetland restoration - Salt Pond MetaG R2_C_D1_MG | ecosystem: Environmental > Aquatic > Marine > Intertidal...
ACACACCTTAAGCCACTGTCCAATTTTTCGGGACCAGCTCTGATCGTGCTGATCGCAACGCGGACGCCGCGTTTGTCCCAGAGCTTCTGCTGAAGTTCAGCAAGCGTGATGTCATCCTGGCGATCGACCTCTGCCAACAGGAAGTCTGCGTGCCGTTCAATCCGATGGGAATGCCGGTCTCCCCCCATCGGCTTGGCACAGTCCCGGCCTCCCTGCCGCCACTCAACCAGCCAGCGGACTGCAGTTGCCACACTGACACCGAAGCCGATGGCGGCCTGACGCCGGGACATGCCGTCCTCTTCCACCGCCTTGATTACCCGGGTGCGCAAATCTCTCGAGAGGGCTGATACCACGCCTTGCTGGCCTCCTCCTCCAGCCAGCATGATGAATCATGATTTGCCGCTCCTGTGAATCCCTTCAACGACTCGCACTGACCAGAAATTGCTCTAGTGCTGATGCGCCAAAGGGGGTTTGAGAATGCGAAATTTATTGGTGAAATTGTTTTTCATTCAAATGATAGCATTCGGGAAATGGAGCATTTCTTGAGGTCATCAAAACATGAAATCGAAATAACAAAGAATATTATTGAGCAAGCATTTAAAAAGGAATTCTTATTGGTAGGCTATGTTCCATTCCTTTATTTGATGATTGAAAGCAACGATGAAAACGTCGTGCAGCTGTTCGTTGATAAGATTAAAGCGAACTCCGCACACAAGAATCACCTGAATATGGATATGCATGATAGGTGTGCAGAGGTTCTGAGATTTGCCGAACAGAATTTCACCATTTAAAGGTATCATGAAAAATGTTGTGATTAAGCGGAACCATGTTGCTCTAGTGGATTGAATCCAACGTTTGGAACCCGCGTTTTCGGGCTGCGATGATGCAGCCTGGGTCGGCTCTCCCGATGAAGGGCTTGGCCTCGGTCCTGTTGTGCTCGTCGATGAAGCGATTGATGGCGGCCTGGAGGTCGACGAGGGAATGAAAGACGCCACGTTTGAGGCGTCGCCTGGAGAGTTTGGCGAAGAAGCCTTCGACGGCGTTGGCCCAGGAGCTTGAGGTGGGCGTGAAGTGGAACGTCCATCGGGGATGTCGCTCCAGCCAGCGGAGGACCTCGGGCGTCTTATGGGCGGCGTAGTTATCCAGGATGGCATGAACGACTTTGCCTGGAGGGATGTCGCGTTCAAGCGCATTCAGAAAGCGAATGAACTCCTGGTGGCGGTGGCGCTGCATGTTGCGTGCAAAGACCTCTCCGGTGAGCGTATTGACGGCGGCAAACAGCGTCGTCGTGCCGTTGCGCTGATAATCGTGGGTCATCGTGCCGGCACGGCCCTTCTTCATCGGCGGGCCTGGCTGGGTGCGGTCAAGCGCCTGGATTTGGGGCTTCTCGTCGACCGACAGCACCACGGCATGGACCGGCGGGCTGACGTAGAGGCCGACCGCATCGGCGAGTTTCTCCGCGAACGCCGGATCGTTCGATAGCTTGAAGGCCCGCCAGCGATGGGGGCTGAGGCCATGGGATTTCCAGATCTTCTGCACGGTCGAGACCGCAAGCCCGACCCGCTTCGCCATGGCCCGGGCCGTCCAATGGGTCGCCTCGTTGGCCGGAGGCTCCTGGGTCAGGCGCACCACCGCCGCGACCCGGTCGGCCGCGACCGGGGCCGTGCCCGGCGGCCGCGTCTTGTCCCGCAAGAGACCATCGACGCCTTCGGTCATGAAGCGCTCCTGCCAGCGCCAGACACAGGTCTTCAACTTGCCCGTGGCCGCCATGATCGCCGACGTGCCAAGCCCGTCCGCCGTCAGCAGCACGATCCGCGCCCGCCACCCATGCTTTTGCGCCGCGTTCCGATCCGCGACCACCGTTTCAAGACGACGCCGAGCATCCGCCGAAACCATAATGGATATTCCTGTCCACATGCGCCAGACTCGCATGCCCGCGGACGGATGGAAATCCCCTTTCGGACTCTTCCCTCTCGGTCAATCCACTAGCGTGATCAAGCCGGCCATCACCTCCCATAACGGCGTGAGCGGGTAAGGCCGGATGATCTCGCAGAGCTCTCCGCGCTTGTCGGCAAGACTGCCTGAATAGGCCTTCACTGGCTCCCGTGGCTGGCGAACGCTTACTTCTGGCCTTTGGCGAATGCATCGCGGGCGCGCCGGGCGGGTTCGGCATCACGCACCAACAGTGAGGTGTCCGAATCCATGAAAGATGTGGCGTGATGCAGGGCGTTCGTCGTGGCGTTGACGGCCTGTTTGCTCATGGTGACGATCTCCGGCGGCATTTTGGCGGCAGCCTCGGCAAGCTTTAGCCCCTCGCTCACCGCCTCGCCTTCGTCGGCAACGGCATCAACCAATCCCCACTCCAGAGCTTGCTGGGCCGGCATCTTCTCACAAAGACCGATGATGCGCTTGGCCTTGGCCGGGCCGACCAAACTTAACAGCCGCGGGATCGCCTGCCATTGCAGCGTCAAGCCGATTTTCACTTCCGGAACATAAAGGTAGGCCGGATGCGCCATCGTGCGCCAGTCGCAGGAAATTGCGAGGGCAACTCCCGCCCCCACCGCCAAGCCTTCGATCGCAGCGACGGTGATCTGGGGCATCTCCTCCCAGGCCCGGCAAAGGCGGCGACCAAGCTGGCTGCGGTCGCGCTGAGACGCGAAGCTGGCGCCACCATACCGTTCTTTCAGGTCAGCGCCCGCAGAGAAAGCCTTTGGCGATCCCGTCAGAACGACCGCGTGGATGTCATGCCGGTCGTAAAAGGAGTGGGCGACCGCGGTCAGTTCGCGGACCAGCGGCTCGTTAAAGGCGTTCAGAGCTTCCCCTCGGTTGAAAGTAACGACCGCAACCGCCCCGTGTTCCTCGATGGTCGTGAATTTCCAGTCTAGCATTTCCGTCCCGATTTCTTGTTAGCCAAGCATTCCAGGAACGCTGGCCGGAGGGAGTGAACCTAACTACCGATACCTTAGCAAGCCATCGCGAATGATGGAGCCTTTGTCGATCAATGATCCATAGAGAGGTAGAAGGTCCAGGCTTTCATCCGAAGCAGGATCTTGCGAATAATCGCGAACATCTCCCAATGCTCGCTGTAAACTGCCACATGCCCTGCCGATCCGCCCGGCAGCCGGTGGGCATTTACGGCGTCATCCAGCTCAATCAGCGCGACAACGCGGCCCGGAGGCCGGTTCTCCTCTGGTGCGATCAAGTTGCCGGAAGCAGTGAACTCACCGCTTGCTATCACGTCCAGAACCTGGACAATTCGCCCGGAAAAGACCGTGCCCGGCACCGCATAGAAGGCGATTTCCGCTTCGCTGCCAACGGTCAGACGTTCCGTTGCAATCTGCCGGAAGGAGGCTGCCACCTCGCGCCGACGTTCGGAAACGAACACCATGCTGGGGCGAAGGGGGAAGGGTACAGCCATGAAACCCTCGCGCAAGGCTAGTTGGGCGACGTAACCAGCCGATGGCGCACGCACCGTCGCCTGGTCCAAATTCCAACGGGCCGCATCGAGTTGTGCCTCGACTTCCGCCAGTTTTGCATTCACCCCGTCTTCGACCAGTGCGCCTAATTCATCACGGGACAACAGAACATCCGCTCGAGCCCGCTCCAGATTGCCTCGCGCCAAGTTCAGGTCGTTCCGGTCCTCGTCCAACCGAACGCGCGGGATCGCCCCTTTCTCAACCAACTCTTCGGTACGCGTAAACTCTTCCTCTGCCAGAACCAACGCTGACTCTGCCTGCTGCAACTGGGCTTCCGCAGCGGCGAGCCGATCCTGATCCTGCCGGATGTCCGCTTCAATCGAGGCTCTGCGTGCTTCCAGTTCCCGAACCCTCAATCTATAAGGTTCCGGGTCGATGCGGAAAAGGACGTCCCCCTTCTGAAGCGGCTGGTTCGCCCTTACCGGCACCTCGACGACATGGCCGCCTACCGACGGAACAACGGGTGTCGTAATGAAGTAGCTGCTAGCCGTCGTCGTGTAGGGATGGTTGTAATTCATGGCGAGCATGATGACGCCGATCATCACAACGCCCCCCATAATCGCCGTCACCACGGTATAGCCGTTTACCGGCACCTTGAAGACTCGGAACGCCGCGAAACACAGCGCCCCGTAAGTCAAAAGCATCAAGGTTTCCATGTTCAGGCGCCTTTACCAGAGGAGCGCCCGCGACCCGCAAGTTCTGCGCGGAGTGAGGCCACCTCCCGCTCCAGCACACTCAACCGCTCATGGTAACCATTGGATTGGGAATTAGGTTGGCTAAATCCGTAGCCCCTGTCCGAGCGGTACAGGGTTGCCCAGATCCAGAGAAACGGCCAGATCGCATGCAAAGTCAGCAGGCTAATCCAGCCGCCAACATGAATTGCATCCACGTGGGGATGGTTGCGTTTCTTGGCAATTCTATAGGGAATGTCATGAATGTAGATAAAACCATAGAGCAACAGTAAGCCAACGCATACAATCATCCCTAGCGCCACATAATCCAGCATTCTGATACCCCCTTCTTCCTGAGGACGCCGGCTACTACCGCCGCCGTTTTTCCAGCACGACGCCAGCCTCGATCAGCTTACCGATCTCCGCCTCGCTCAATCCTGCTTCCATCAGAACAGCACGGCCATGCTCCCCATAGGAAGGCGGAGCCAAGCGCACATTGCCCGGTGTGCGACCGAGTTTTGCCTGGATGCCAAGGGCGTTATAGCCCTCACCGTCGGAAATCCGCATCTTCCGATGAAGGGTGTGCTCGCTGGCCATGGCCGTCGGCACGTCGTTCACCGGACCCGCGGGAACACCCGCGTTTAGCAAGGCACGGGCGAGCTCATCGCACTTCCACTCGGCAAATGCTGCTTCCAGCGCCGGTTTCAGTTCGGCCCGGTTGACGGAACGGTCCGGCGCACGGGAAAAACGCGGATCCTCGGTCAGCTCTTGCTCGCCAATCACCTCGCAGAGCCGCCCGAACTGGGCGTTATTGCCAACGGCAAGGAAGATATCCTTATCGGATGTGGCAAATGTGTCGTAAGGATAGATATTCGGGTGAGCATTGCCGGTAATGCTCGGCGCTTTCCCGTTCATCATAAAATTGTTGGCCTGAGGGTGCAGAAGGGCAACAGCGCAATCGTAAAGAGTCATATCTAGGTACTGCCCCCGCCCTGAATTGTTCCGCTCGTAGAGGGCCATCAGGATGGCAATAGCAGAATTCAGGCCAGTGCCCATGTCCACCATCGGTGTGCCAACGCGGGTCGGGCCGCTGGTTGGCGTGCCGTTGACGCTGGACATGCCGCTAACCGCCTGCACCACCGCGTCGTACCCGGGATCGCCGCCCATGGGACCGGTCGCGCCATAGCCGGAAATGCGGCAGTGGATTAGCCGTGGGAAGCGCTTGCAGAGGACCTCCTCGTAGCCAAGCCCCCACTTCTCCATCTGGCCGGGCTTGAAATTCTCGATCACCACGTCCGCGGTTTCGAGGAGTTTCAGCAGGACTTCTTTGCCGTCCGGCTTCGACAGATCAAGGCCGAGGGAGCGCTTGTTTCGATTCACGCCCATGAAATAGGCGGCCATGTCGCCCTGCGGATCGTCGTTCAGGAAGGGAGGCCCCCAGTCACGCGTCTCGTCGCCCATCGGCGGCTCGATCTTGATCACGTCCGCTCCGTGGTCACCAAGGACCATCGTGCAGTAAGGACCGCCGAGCACGCGCGTTAGGTCGATCACCTTCAGGCCCTTCAAAGCACCAGTTGCGGGCGCCGAGGGACCGTCGAAATTCAAGGAAGCAAAGGACATGACAAACGGCTTTCTCACGAAACAGCTGCAGACCTTCTTTAACGCATGCTGAGCCGCTGGGGACAAGGGCGAGTTGCTTGCATAATAGGATGAAAGGTCGCCGCGCGGTATGCTCCGACAGGATCCGAATACCTATGACCGAGTGGGAACACGCCATGGCCCGAAATCAGCGCGACATCAGCTTCGCCACCTTCAACCTCCTCAACCTACAGCTCCCCGACGCAGCGATGTATCCCGGGGGCAAGCTCTACTCGGAGCAGGAATACCAGAACAAGATCGCGTGGACTGCCGCCGCCCTCCGTCTACTGGATGCGGACGTGATCGCCTTCCAGGAGCTTTGGAGCGCTTCCGCGCTACACGCAGCGTTCGAAAAGGCGGAATTGGGTAACCGCTACCGCCTCGTCTTTATTAAGGAGCCCAACTGGGACGGCATTGCAGTCGCCGCGGCCGTGCGCGAGCCTTGGCAAATCCTCTCGAAAAAGCGGCATAAAGCTTTCCCCGAAGGCTTCTTTCTGAAAAAGCGCAAGCGTTCGATGGCAGGACTGCAAGCCGACCCGCCCGAAGCGGACCTGGAAGCTCCCGAAGAAGACCCGGAAACAGTGCCGAGCCACGAGGACGAAGAGATCAAGGTCAAGATCTCCGAATTCTCCCGTTCGGTATTGCAGGTGACCATCGGGCATTCGAAAGCGAGCGATGTCCCACCAATTGAGGTGTTCTGCACGCACCTGAAATCGAAACTGGGCACGCGGCTCGACAATGCCGAGTTCCGGAATCCGAAAATCCATCCGCATCGCGTGGCTCTGGGCGCCGCCCTCTCCACCATCCGACGAACGGCGGAGGCAACGGCGCTCCGCATTATCCTGAACGAGACAATGGTCGGAACAGACACGCCCGTTGCCGTGCTGGGCGACCTGAACGATGGTCCGCTCTCGAACACCCTAAACGTTCTGACTGATCAGCCCAGCTATCGTTTAAGGGCCGACAGCTGGACTGCGAGAGCAAACGACGACGGCCTTTACTCATCCGTCACCCTTCAACAATTCGCCAGCTTGAGCAACACCCTCTATACGCATGAGTTCAAACATACACGGGAAGTGATCGATCATTGCTTGGTGTCGGAGCAGTTTTACGACCACAGTGACCAACGGCGCTGGAGCTTCCGGGAAATGAAAATTTGGAATGACTTCATTGATGACAAGTTCGAGGCCAGTTCGGACCACGGCATCGTGCGCGCCACTTTCGACTGGAATCCTGCCGCAGCGCCCGGGGCTTGACTCCGGCGCAGATCCCCGGTCTTGAGGGGAGAATGAACAGATTCCTCCCTGTCCCCAAGATCCCGCTATGCTGGCGCGCCTGATTGTCGGCATTTCTGGCGCGTCCGGGGTCGTTTATGGTGCCCGGTTACTCGAATTGTTGCGCCCGCTGCCAGTCGAGACTCATCTGGTGATGACCCGATCGGCCCAGATCACCCTCGCGCATGAGACCAAATACAAGGTGGCCCAGGTGCAGAGCCTGGCCGATTATTATTATGGTCCCGACGACATCGCCGCCGCCATTTCCAGCGGCTCCTTTCGAACCAAGGGCATGATTGTGGCACCCTGCTCCATGCGCTCGCTTTCGGAAATCGCCTATGGCAACGCAACCCACTTGCTGACACGGGCTGCAGATGTGGTGCTGAAGGAACGGCGGCCGCTAGTGCTGCTGCCGCGGGAGACGCCTTTGCATCTTGGCCACCTGCGCGCGATGACGGCAGCGACAGAAGCAGGGGCCATTATCGCGCCGCCCTTGCCCGCCTTCTACGCGAGGCCGGAGAGCGTAATGGACATCGTGGACTACACGCTCGCCCGTGCTATGGATTTGTTTGCCATCGATTTGAAGACCGCCAACCGGTGGAAAGGCGGATGAGCCAGTCCCTTCCCTCCCCCATTTTACACCTGATCAAATTGTCGGTCGGCCCGGAATCTCTGGATGACTTGGCTGGCTGGCAGGCACTCCGCCGCGAGCAGACCGGTGAGGAGGTCAATCGTCACCTGACCCGCAATTATCCCCGTCGCGCGCAGGAAATTCTGGAGGGTGGTGGCAGCATCTATTGGGTCATAAAGGGGGTAATCCTTGCCCGTCAGCATATTCTGGCATTCGAGGCGCGGGCTAACCCGCAGGGCGAGCGGCGCTGCGCCATCGTGCTCGATCCGCCGTTGATCCCGACCGTTCCGCGGAGCCACCGCCCTTTCCAGGGCTGGCGCTATTTCCAGCCAGAGGCTGCGCCGCCGGATCTGGAAGCTTCAGCCACTGACGAGCTGCCGCCCGGCTTGGCGGAAGAACTAAGAAATCTAGGGCTTTTGTAGCCAAGCTCTCAGCATCCTCGCCTCCTCTAAAAGCGGCATGCCGCCTCGTCCCGGGGACAAAGCTTAGCCATGAGAGCCGAAGCGACAATGAATCGCTGAATAAGGCGTTAAGTTTTCCTACTCGGCCTTGACCGAAGGCGTAACGAGCTCGACCTGGTGAGCGAAGTTGCGCCCATCCGAAATAGTAATTTGCTCAAAACCCAGCATGTAACAAAGGTCGAAGAAAGTGAAACGGTCCTCGTCATCGAACTCCTCGAATAGCGCGGTCGAGCGAGCAAGCGCCGTCAGGGCCGCGAAGAGCGCACGAGCCCGAAAGATGGTATCATAGAAGCCGTCTCGAACGGCCACGACAATAAGTTTTTCCGACGCCGCCCCTTTGGCGAAGATAGAGTACGTCGGCGGATAGGGCTCTTCCGCGATTTGCTGGACAATGCCGGAAACAAAATCGCGCCGCCTCTGTCTTGTATTCCCGTCGAGGATCGGAGCGCGTGCCGGATACTCCTCAACCGAAGCAGGAACCGGATAGTAATAGCCAGCATGCCGGTCGTCCGCCTTCGCGGAGCCAGCCGCCATCAGCAGGATAGACAAACAAACGAAGCAAAAGGTGCGCATGCTTGAACGTCCCAATGATCGTCTGAAAGCCAGACAAAATAGTGGTAAAGGCGCTCCCCCTAGCTTATGGGAGAGTTGCCTTGACACCGCTGCCGCGGATCGCTTGCTTGAGCGCGACATTATCAAAGACCAACGAGGAAATCATCCGCCGTGTCCCGCCAACCTGTCATTGTCGGTGTCTCAGACGCGCCGACCCATGAACGCGGCCGCGCGTTGCCTGGTACCCACGTGCTGTCGATGCAACGCGATTGCGCCAACGAGGCCCTTCGGGAAGCCGGTCTGACGATGGCCGATGTGGATGGCCTCGCCGTTGCCGGGATGTGGGGCATGCCCGGTCCAGGCGCAATGCAACCGAACCTGCTGGCAGAGTACTTGGGGATCCGGTTTCCGAAGTATCTGGACGGTACCAATGTGGGTGGGAGCGCCTTCGTGCTGCACGCAGGTCATGCTTATGAGATGATCAAGGCGGGCGTCTGTGACACCGTACTCATCCTCTACGGTTCAATGCAGAAGAGCCAAGCCGCACGCTCTCTCGGCGGACGGCCGGCGTTGTTCTCCAATCAGTGGGATATCGTTAGCGGTCTGCCTTTACCGGCTGGCGCTTACGCAATGGCCGCGAACCGGCACATGCACGAGTTTGGCTCGACCCGGGAAACACTTGCCGAGATCGCGGTTTCCACCCGCGCCTGGGCCGAGCTGAACCCGGCGGCAGCCTTCCGTGGCCGAATGACGATGGAAGACGCTCTGAACGCTGCCCCGATTGTCGATCCGCTTGGCCGCTTCGACTGCTGCCTCGTTACCGACGGTGGCGGCGCAGTGGTAATGACCACCGAAGAACGCACCAAAGATCTCAAGACCAAGCCCATTTACATGCTTGGCCATGGAGAGAGCGCCAGCCACGTCAACATCAACTGGATGCCGAACATGGCGCGTTTGGAAGTGGCGGAGCACGCTTCCAAACGCGCCTATGCCCAAGCCGGCCGGGGTCCGAAAGACATGGACATGGCCATGATCTACGACAGCTTCACCATTACGGTGTTGCTGACCTTGGAAGCTCTTGGACTTTGCCCACTCGGCGACGGTAAGGACTTCGTCAAGGGCCAACGCACTGCCCCCGGCGGAGAGTTCCCGTTAAACACCAATGGCGGTGGGCTGTCGTACTGCCACCCTGGAATGTATGGCATCTTCCTGTTGATCGAAGCGACACGCCAACTGCGCGGAGACGCGGGCAAGCGCCAAGTGAAGGATTTGACCAACGCGGTCTGCCACGGCACAGGCGGCGTCTTGTCGAGCGGCGCTACTGTCATTCTGTCGAATACCAAGGATTGAAGGCGGCTCCGATGAGCTATCAAAAGCCTATTCCCAACATTGACCCGGATAGCGCTCCCTACTGGGAGGCAGCAAAACAGGGTAAGTTGATGATCCAGCGCTGTAAGGTAACTGGGCAGGCGTTTCTGTACAGCCGTCAGCTTACGCCTGGCGTCGTGGATAACGAGGTCGAATGGATCGAATCGAGCGGCAAGGGAACCATTTACTCATTCACCGTAGCGCGGCGCCCGGCAGGCGAGGCCTTCGCGACCGACGTTCCGTATGTCATCGTGTCCGTGGAGTTGGCCGAAGGGGCTCGGATCATGACTAATCTGGTTACGGATGACCCCGATAGCGTGGCCATTGGTCAGCCTGTCGAGGTCGTTTTCGACAAGGTGTCTGACGAGCTTACGATCCCCAAGTTTCGGCACGTTTAATTACTCCGTTTAGGTCCTCTGAAAGAAGGAAAGCCTGGCGAATGTGGAAGCGTCTCGCCCATCTGGCTGGCATTCTGGTTGCCGTCGGTGTGGGCTGCGCGGCCATCTGGGTGCTGTGGAAACAAGCTCAGATACTCGATTACGACTTGGTCGTTGCCCAGTTCGGCGCATTATCCATTACCAGTATTCTCTTAGCGCTTGTTTGTACTGTTGGCGCCTATTTAACGCTATCAATCTACGATTCGACAGCTTTTCAGTACATAAAGCGATCCATGCATTTTCCGCGGATCATGCTGGTGAGTTTTATCGCCTATTCATTTAGCCACAATCTTGGTTTTGGAGCGGTTACCGGTAACTCGATCCGCTATCGCTTTTTCAGCCAGTGGAAAGTGCCCGTCATCGATATCGCCAAGGTCGTGGTATTTGGCGGTTCCGCTTACATCCTCGGCCTTGTGACGATTGCCGGATTGTTGATCCTGGTGAATGCAGAGGCACTGTCCTTAGCAATTGGCCTCCCGATATCCAGCGCTTATCTTATTGGTGTCGCTGCCGCATTGGTTGGCAGCATTTATTTATTCTGGAGCTTGCTGAAGTGGCCAACCATCCGACTTAGAGGGGTTGAGCTTCCACCTCCCCCGCTGCGCATCGTTTTGATCCAACTCGGAGCAGCCGCAATAGAATGGGGCCTCGCCGCTGGAGCGCTTTACTTTCTTCTGCCTGTGCATGGCGGCCTCGACTACTGGCACTTCATCGGCCTTTTCGTAATTGCCTATATTGCCGGAATGCTTAGCCAAGTGCCAGGAGGCCTCGGCGTATTTGAGGCCGTACTCTTGCTCCTGCTGCCCCAGGAAATTACGCGGGAAACAATCGTTGCTGCCGTTATTACCTATCGCGCCATTTACTATTTGTTGCCCCTGCTGGTAGCGGCGTTGCTGATGACCAGCGCCGAGGTGACGATACGCGGTCGCCTTGTCACCCGCTTCGCTTGGTGGCGGCGAAAACAACGCCGACAGGACGCAAAATCCACGGAACATTCATAGGGGCACCTTTCCGCATCCCGAAGCGCCCAGCGCTTTTCCAGCCCTGAGCCGACCTCCGCAGAAAACGCAATCCTGCTATGCCGCACTGCGAATAGCCTCGCGTGCAGCGGCTAATCGAATATGCTGCACCGCATGATGTCCGCTTCGTCTTCTGCCAGTCGCCGACAAATTCGACCCGTTGCCGCCGCTCTGTTCATGCTGGCTGCCTGCTCTTGCTTTGCCCTCAATAGCGTGTTCGTGCGGCTGGCCGCTGAGCATGGTACGCATCCCTTTGTCACTGCCTTTTTCCGCAACGTGTTTGCTTTCCTGATTTTGCTCCCGATAATTGTTGGACGCTCCGGATGGAACGTGCTGATCCCAAGCCGCCTCGATCTGCTGACGTTGCGTGGGTCCGTTAACGGCGCAAGTATGCTGGCTTGGTTCTATGCTGTACCGTTAATCCCACTGGCTGATCTCACTGCGCTAGGCTTCACCGCGCCGCTATGGGCGACCGTGCTCGCCGTACTGTTGCTAGGAGAAGTGGTGCGATGGCGGCGCTGGGCCGCGACGCTGATCGGCTTCGCCGGCGTGGTCGTCATCCTGCAGCCAGGCTTTGCGGAGGTACACTGGGCCACAAGCTTGGTGCTGTTCTCGTCCGCCATGTGGGCGCTAACCATCATCATCGTCCGCCGACTGACCTTCGTCGAACGGCCGGAGACCATTTTGGTGTATCAAGCACTCATGATGGCCGGGATTGCCGGCGTCCCGGCAATGTTCGTCTGGACCACACCGAGCGGAGAGGTCTGGATCTGGCTGCTGGCGCTTGGCATCCTTGCGGCAGCAGCCCATTCCTTCCACGTGCGGGCCTATTCAATGCAGGAGGTGGCAGCACTGCAGCCTCTGGACTTCTCACGCCTACCAATTGTCGCCGTCGCTGCCTGGGCTATCTTCGGTGAGGTTCCCGCACCGGCCGTCTGGATCGGCGCGCTAGTCGTTTTCGCCGCCGGCACGTATATCAGCCATCGCGAGGCAAAGCTCGCGCGGCAGGCGAAAAAACGCGCAGCCACCCTCTCCACGGCACCAGTCGCGGCCAGAAAGGCCAAGGCATGAGCGATCTGCTGAAGGCAGCCTTGCTAGCCACGCTGGCGACGCTGTTCTTCAGTTGCATGTCCATTTTGATCCGTCACGTTTCGGCCGAACTGCACGCGCTGGAGATCGTCTTCTTCCGCAATCTCCTGGCGCTCGCCTGGATGACGCCGTGGCTGATTAAAGTCGGGCCCGCGGGTTTGCGGACTAAGCGCATCGGCATGTTCAGCTTCCGCGCTTGCATCAGTGTTGTCGGCATGACTAGCGGCTTCTGGGCCATCACCCTCATTCCGATCGCCGAGGCAACGGCGCTCAGCTTCCTCGCGCCGATCTTCGCCACTGTCGGAGCGGCCCTTTTTTTGGGGGAAGACGTGCGTCTGCGCCGCTGGGCAGCCGTCATTATCGGCTTTGTCGGCGCCATGGTCGTACTGAGACCGGGTGAAGAGATGATTCAGTTCGGTGCGCTGTTGGCGCTCGTTAACGCTGTCGCCATGGCTGGGAACAAATTGGTTCTAAAGTCACTGACTCGGACGGAAAAACCCGAAGCCATTGTCACATACATGGTTTTGCTGCTGACCCCCATGACCTTCATCCCTGCCCTGTTCGTTTGGCAGTGGCCGACCTGGGAAGCATTAGCGTGGATGGTGTTGCTTGCCGGCTGCGGCACAGTCGGCCACATGTGCATCACCAAGGCCACCGGCTATGCAGACCTGACCGTAGTCATGCCCTTCGATTTTACCCGGCTGCCGCTTTCTGCCGTGCTGGCTTTTCTGCTGTTTGCAGAAGTGCCTACTGTCTGGACATGGATCGGCGGCGCAGTGATTTTCGCGTCGACTTTTTACATCGCCCGGCGGGAAGCGCAAGTGGCGAGACAGCGGAAACTCGCTGCAGAGATCAGGACGGCCGCTGCCGAATAAACCGAAAGACGACCAGGGGAAGCACCGCGAACCCGCCGATGACAATACTG
>Ga0102940_1001769_pt1 | contig 13539 bp, 12 predicted proteins | sample SalPonR2_C_D1_MG_FD_78215 | JGI IMG/M metagenome (GOLD analysis project Ga0102940, IMG submission 78215) | Salt pond soil microbial communities from South San Francisco under conditions of wetland restoration - Salt Pond MetaG R2_C_D1_MG | ecosystem: Environmental > Aquatic > Marine > Intertidal...
CCGCCCTTCGCGGTCGCGGTGGCGGGCGGGGTGCTTCTCTCGACGGTGATCAGCTTCCTCTTCGTGCCCGCCGCCTTCGCGCTGCTCGTCGCGCCGGAGCCCGAACCCGAGCCCGCCGCCGCCTGAACGTCCCGCCGACGCGGCGGTTTCCCGCCCCGCGGGGAGCGCCTAGTCTCGGCGCGACGGAGGCGGAGCGAAGGGAGGGACCCAAGCATGCGGATCGCATTTCTCGGACTGGGCCGGATGGGCGCGGGCATGGCCGCCCGCCTCGTCGAGGCCGGCCACGACGTCACCGTCTGGAACCGCAGCCCCGGCCGCACCGGGCCGCTGACCGATCTCGGCGCCGCCGCCGCCGCCACCCCCGCCGCCGCGGCCGAGGGGGCGGAGGCCGTGATCTCCATGGTCGCCGACGACGCCGCCTCCGAGCGCTGCTGGCTCGCCGGGGACGGCGCCCTCGCCGCCGCGCCTCCGGGCGCGCTGACGCTCGAATGCTCCACCGTCTCGCTCGGGCAGGCCCGCCGCCTCGCGGAGGCGGCGCGCGCCCGCGGCCACCGCCACGTCGACGCGCCCGTCAACGGCCCGCCCGCCGCCGCGCGCGAGGGCGGGCTGGTGATGCTCTGCGGCGCCGCGCCCGAGGACCTCGAGGCCGCGCGCCCGCTGCTGGAGACGCTCGGCGCCTCGGTCCTCCACTTCGGGGAGACCGGCACGGGGACCGCCTACAAGCTGATCAACAACCTCCTCGGCGCCGTCCACGTCTCGGCGATGGCCGAGGCCGCCGCCCTCGCCCGCCGCCTCGGCGTCGACCCCGAGGTGATGACCGAGGCGATCGCGACCGGCCCCGTCGCCAGTCCCCACACCGTCCGCATGGCCCGCCCGATGCTGGAGGGCCGCGCCGCCGACAGCGTCGGCCTCGCCATCGGCCTGCGCGAGAAGGACGCCCGCTACTGCCTCGACATGGCCGGGGCCGAGGGCGTCGCCATGCCCGTCGGGGAGCGGGCGCACGCCTGGTACGCCGCCGCCCTCCCGGCCCATGCCGGCGACGACGACTCGCTCCTCCTCGCCACCGTCGAGGGCCGCGACCCCTGACGCCGCCGCTGGACCGCGCCGCCCCCGGCGCCCCATGATGCGCCCGCGGAACACGCCAAGACGGCGGCCGAAGCCGCCGCGATCGGGAGAAGACGCCATGAGACGACGCGACGCGATCCGGAGCCTCGCGCTCGCCGCCGCCCTCGCCGCCGGCGGCGGCGCCTCGGCGCAGGAGCACAGCTTCACGCTGCACCACTTCCTCGGCGCCCAGGCGCCCGCCCACGCCCGAATGCTGGAGCCCTGGGCCCGGCGGGTGGAGGCGAACTCCGGCGGCGCGGTGGAGATCGAGATCTACCCCGCCATGTCGCTCGGCGGCCGCCCGCCCGAGCTCGTCCAGCAGGCCCGCGACGGCGTCGTCGACATCGTCTGGACGGTGAACGGCTACACCCCCGGCCTCTTCCCCCGGACGGAGGTGTTCGAGCTTCCCGGCGTCTATCTCAACGACATCCGCGCCGCGAACCTCGCCATGCACGAGATGTTCGACGAGCACCTGGCCGAGGAATACCGCGGCCTCGAGGTGATGTGGCTGCACGTCCACGCGGGGCAGGGCATCATGACGACCGAGACCGAGGTCCGCTCGCCCGCCGACGCGACGGGGATGAAGATCCGCATCCCCACCCGCACCGGCGCCTGGGTGATCGAGGCGCTGGGCGCCCAGCCGCTGGCCATGCCGGTGCCCGAGGTGCCCTCGGCCCTCTCCAAGGGCGTCGTCGACGCGACGCTGCTGCCGTGGGAGATCATCCCGCCGCTCAAGCTCCAGAACCAGATCGAACACTTCATCGAGGGCCACGACGCGACCCGCCTCGGCACCACCACCTTCCAGGTCTCGATGAACCGGGCCCGCTGGGACGCCCTGCCGCCGGAGATCCAAAAGGCCTTCCGCGACGCCTCCGGCCGCGACTGGCTGGAGGAGATCGCCGAGGTCTGGCGCGCCGGCGACGACTTCGGCATCGAGATGGCCGTCGAGGCCGGCCGCAATCACGTCGTGCTGACCGAGGCCGAGACCGAGGTCTTCCTCGAGACGCTCGCGCCCGTGCAGGACCGCTGGGTCGAGGAGGTCACCGCCAAGGGCGTCGACGGCGCCGCGCTGGTCGAGCGCGCCAAGGCCCTGATCGCCGAGCACAGCGACTGAGGTGGCCGGATCCGGCGCCTGGGCGACGAGGCTGCTCGGCCTCGCCGTCCGCCTCTCCACGGGCTGGGCGCTCGCCGGGGGGCTCGTGCTCTCGGCCGTCATCGCGGTCAACGTCGTCTCGATCCTCGGCGCCGCGCTCGGCCTCGGCGCGGTGCCGGGCGACTTCGAGCTGACCGAGGTCGGCGTCGCCGTCGCCGTCTTCGCCTTCCTCCCCTACTGCCAGGCGACGGGGCGCAACGTGACGGCCGACGTCTTCACCGCCCGCGCCTCGCCGCGCTGGATCGCGCGCTTCGAGCTGCTGGCCTCCGGCGTCGCCTTCCTCTTCGCGCTGCTCCTGCTCTGGCGCATGTCGCTCGGCATGATCGACCAGCGCGAATACGGCTACACCACGACGATCCTGCAGATCCCCCTCTGGTGGGGCTACGCGGCCAGCCTCGCCTCCCTCGCGCTGCTCGCCTTCGCGGCGGCCGCCACCTGGCTCGACGCGCTCCGCCGCGCCCGCGGACGGGCCTGAGCGTGGATCCCGTCAGCCTCGGCCTCGTCGGGCTCGCGCTCCTCGTCGCGCTGATCGCGATCCGCATGCCCGTCGCCTACGCCATGATCCTCGTCGGGGGCGGCGGGATCCTGGTCGTCAACGGCCCGGCGCCGGTGCTGAGCCAGCTCAAGACCCTCGCCTGGGGCCAGTTCTCGATCTACTCGCTGACCGTGGTGCCGATGTTCGTGCTGATGGGCGCGCTCGCCGCGCGCTCCGGCCTCAGCCGGGCGCTGTTCCGCGCCGCCGCCGCCTGGCTCGGCTGGCTGCGGGGCGGCGCGGCGATGGCCGCCATCGCCGGCTGCGCGGGCTTCGGCGCGGTCTGCGGCTCCTCGCTCGCCACCGCCTCCACCATGGGCAAGGTCGCGCTGCCGGAGCTTCGCCGTCACCGCTATTCGGGCGCGCTCGCCACCGGCTCGCTCGCCGCGGGCGGGGTGCTCGGCATCCTGATCCCGCCGTCCGTGGTCCTCATCGTCTACGCGGTGATCGTCGAGGCGAACGTGGTGACGATGTTCGCCGCGGCGATGCTGCCCGGCCTGCTCGCGGTCCTCCTCTTCATCCTCGTCGTCGCCCTCTACGTGGCCGTCCGGCCGGAGGCCGCGCCCGCCTCCGGCGCCGTCGACCGGCGGGAGTTCCTCGCCGCCACGCTCGGCGTCGTGCCGGTCCTCGTGATCTTCGGCCTCGTCCTCGGCGGCATCTACGCCGGCTACTACAACCCCACCCCGGCGGCGGCGGTCGGCGTCGCGCTCGTCTTCCTCTACGGCCTCGCCACGCGCACCCTCTCCCTCGGCGACATGGCCGAGTCGCTGAAGGAGACCGCCGCGACCGCCGGCATGATCTACCTGATCCTGCTCGGGGCCGAGCTGATGAAGATCTTCATGTCCCGCATCGGCCTGCCGCAGCAGACCGCGGCCTGGATCCTCGAGAGCGGCCTCGCCCCGATGACGGTGATGGCGCTCCTGCTCGTGGCGCTGATCGCGCTCGGCTGCCTGATGGACAGCCTCTCGATGATCCTCCTCGTGATCCCGTTCTTCTGGCCGGTGCTGATCGAGATCAACGGCGGCCTCTACATGCCGGCCGAGGGCGCCGGCTTCGCCATGAGCACCGAGGACCTGAAGATCTGGTTCGGGATCCTCGCCCTGATCGTGGTGGAGCTCGGCCTCATCACCCCGCCCGTCGGCATGAACGTGTTCGTCATATCCGCCCTCGCCGAGGACGTCCCGATGTCCGAGACCTTCAAGGGCGTCATGCCCTTCTTCCTCGCGGAGCTGGTGCGCGTCGGCCTCCTCCTCGCCTTCCCAGCCCTCGTGCTCTGGCTGCCGGAGGCGATCCGATGAGCCGCCGCGTCACCGCCGGCGCCGCCCTCTTCCAGCGTCTCAAGGCGCTCGGCGTCGACTGGGTGTTCGCCAATTCCGGCACCGACTTCCCGCCGATCATCGAGGGGCTGGCCGAGGCCGCCGAGCGCGGCGTCGATCTCCCGCAGGCCCTCGCGATCCCGCACGAGCACGCCGCGATGGGCATGGCGCACGGCGTCTGGCTGGTCACCGGCCGGCCGCAGGCGGTGATGCTGCACACCAACGTCGGCCTCGCCAACGGCGCCATCGGCGCGATCAACGCGGCCTGCGAGCATGTCCCGACGCTGCTGATGTCGGGCCGGACCCCGGTGACCGAGGAAGGCCGCTTCGGCGCCCGCACCGTCCCCATCGCCTGGGGCCAGGAGATGCGCGATCAGCACGCCCTCGTCCGGGAGGCCTGCAAATGGGACTACGAACTGCGCTTTCCCGAGCAGATCGGCCCCGTCCTCGACCGCGCCCACGCCATCGCGGAGTCGACGCCGAAGGGCCCCGTCTACCTCTCCCTCCCGCGCGAGACCCTCTGCGAGACCCTCCCCGCCGAAGGCCTCGACGCCCCGCCGAGCCTGCGCCCCGTCGTCTCCGCCCCCGACCCCGCCGCCGTGGCCGAGGCGGCCCGCCGCCTCGCCGCCGCCGAGCGCCCCCTCGTGATCGCCCAACGCGGCGCCGGCGACGCCGAGAGCTTCGAGGCCTTCGCCCGCTGGGCCGAGGCCTGGGCGATGCCCGTCTCCTCGTGGTGGGCCACGCATCTCGCGATCTCGACCGAGCATCCCTGCCATGTCGGCGCCGATCCCGGCCCCTGGCTCGCCGAGGCCGACGTGGTGCTGGTGATCGACAGCCTCGCGCCGTGGTGGCCGGACCGGCACCGGCTGAACCCCGCGGCGACGGTGATCCATCTCGGCCCCGACCCCCTCTTCTCGCGCTTCCCGGTCCGCGGCTTCCGCGCCGACCTCTCCCTCGCCGGAGAGACCCGGATCGCGCTCCCCGCCCTGATCGAGGCGATGGGCGCCCCGCCCGACCTCGAAGCGCGGCTCTCCCGGATCGAGACCGCCGCGAACGATACCCGAACACGCCTCCGAACCGCCGCCGCCGCCGAGGCGTCCCGCGCTCTCACCAAGCCCCAGGTCGCCCTCGAACTCGGCGAGGCGCTCGCCGGTCGCGGCCCCTCCAGCGTCTTCTCCGAACTCGGCGTCCCGCTCGGCGTCCTTCGGCGCGAGCGCCACCGCTCCTGGTTCCAGGAGCCCCATTCCGGCGGCCTCGGCTGGAGTTTTCCGGCCGCCCTCGGCGCCAAGCTGGCGGACCCCGGCCGCCTCTGCGTCGCGGCGATGGGCGACGGATCCTACATGTTCTCCAACCCCGTCGCCTGCCACCGGATCGCCGAGGCGCTGTCGCTGCCGATCCTCGTGCTGATCCTGAACAACGCCGAATGGGGCGCCGTCCGGGCCTCCGTCGCCGGCCTTTACCCGGACGGCGCCGCGGCCCGCGCCAACGTCATGCCGCTCACGGCCCTCGCGCCGATCCCCGACTTCGCCGCGGTCGCCCGCGCGTCCCGCGCCTGGGCGCGGACGATCACGGCGCCGGAGGATCTGGCCCCGGCGATCGAGGCCGCCCTCAGGGCGGTCGAGAACGAGGGCCGGCTCGCCCTCCTCGACGTGAGGGTGTCGCCGGAATGAGGGCGCCTCGGAGCAGGACGTCGCTCTGCGAAAGCCCGCCGATGTCGTCGAACTCGATCGCGAGGTCCGCCCGACCGTCGCCGTCGACATCGCCCTAGAGGCGCAGGTCGTCGTCCTTTCGATGCCGGCGCAGCTCGCCCGCTTCGCCGCTGAAGGCGCGGCGGGCGATCCATGTGAAGGCTTCGCTTGCGCGCCCGTCTGCGACGACGTCCATGTCGATGAGGTCGATGAGGTCGATGAGGTCGACGCCGCGCTCCAAGTCGCGGATTTCATCGCGCCGGCTTCCGAGGCGAGTTTCGAACCGCGAGTCGAAGTCGAAGCGGTCGCGCCCTTGGCCGCCGCTGAGCGCCCCCGGCCCGCGCTCGCCGCGCAAACCGTCATCGTCGGCGCCTGCGCGCAGCGTGTCGGCGTTGCGTCCGCCGTTGAGCCGAGCGCGGCCGTGGTTGCCGGTCAGGAGATCCCTGCCGTAGCCGCCGTCTGTAGCGACATGCACGGCGTGTGCCTCACGAGGGGGATCCCCAGCGCGCCGATTTCTGAACCTCTGCGCCGACCCGGCGATGGAGGTTCGGCATGGGCGCGGCGATGGAGTTGAGGGACGACTTCGACGGGGCGCGTTGCGACGGCTGCGAACCAGAGCCGGGACGGCGGGAGCCGCCGGCTTCTCGCCTTGGCGGAGATCCACGATGGCAGGCGCCGCGCGGCTTGCGCGCGTCGTCCTGCGGATCGTCCGCGACCGGGTGCTCCGCTTCGACGCCGAGGTCCCGGCGGGGCTTCTCGACCGCAAGGCGCCCGGTCCCGCGGGACCAGCGCACGAAACGGCGTATGCATTCGGGGCGATCCGCCCCGCCATGGGCGAGGCCGCCGGGCTGGTCATGCCCTGGGCCGACACCTCTGCGATGGGCCCGCACCCGGCCGAGATCAGCCGGGCCGTCGACCCCGGCGCCCACGCCGTGGTGATCCTCGATCAGGCTGGACGGCGCATGTCGCGAGTGACGTCGCCCCTGATCCCGGACTGGGAGGTAAGGTACCCCGAGGACGGAGGATGCGTGACGAGCGAGGGACCGCGCCGTCGTTTCACGACGGCGTTCAGGGAGCAGGCCGTCGCGCGCCTATCGGGGCCGGGCGTCAGGCAGGCCGGCGTGGCCAGGGATGGGGGTCGCATCTTCGCAGCTCGACGGCTGGCGGCTCGAGCTGGAGACGCCTGTCGCGATCGCCGCCCAGAACGCCGCCAACGCTTCGCGCCGCGCCGCATCGGGGCGGCAGGGCGAGCGTAGCTTGGCGCGCCCCGACTTGTCCGAGCGCCTCTTCCTCTTCGCCATCGCAACCTCCTCCAGCAGAGTGTCGCGACGACCGGTTGAGACCGCCCGATACGCCTGCGGCGACCGCCGAAGGCGCATGGGGCGCTCGCCTCGACGAGCGGCAAGGGCGATTGCCTCGACGACGCGCCGATGGAGAGCGTCTTCGGCTCGTCGAAGACGGAGCTGGTCCACCGAACCGGTTTCGCCTCTCGCCATGACGCCGAGGCCGCCCTCTTCGAGCGCATCGCCATCTTCCATGACCGCCGGCGCAGGCACTCGAGCATCGGTCGCAGGACGCCGGAGCAGGCGAGGATCGACACGACCCGAGCCCAAGACCGCATGGTGAACACGCACCAGTCCGGGATCGGGGGCGACGTCAATGACCATCTGCATGCGGGATCATGCCCATGGGCTCTGATCGATGCCCGTTGGCATGACGCCGCGGACCGGGGCGATCACGCCCCGTCGCGACCGCCGGGCCGGTCGGCCCGAGGCCGAGGCTCGTCCGATCCGCCCGACCGCGCCCCGGCACGCGCCGCGCCGTCAGAAGCGCCGCCAGAGCGAGACGAAGCCGCCGAGCTCCCGCGCCGCCTCGCGGCCCCATACCGTGCCGACGGCCCCCGCCTGCACCGTCCAGAGGGGCGACAGGTCGCGCGCGAGCGAGCCCTGCAGATCGATCGCGGTCGCTTCGGGGAAGCCGCCCCGACCCTCGCCCGCGGCGACCCGACCGAACGCCTGCAGGATCGCCATCCATTCCGGGCGCGGGCGCAGCCCGAGCGTCGCGTCGACGCGCCATTCGTCCGGCGGCGCTCCGTCGCGAAAGCGCCGCCCGCCCTGCAGATCGACCCAGCCGGTCATGCCGCCGAGGCTGAAGCCGCGCCCCGCCAGCAGCCGCGTGTCGGTCTCGAGCCCGGTCGCGCCGATCTCCGCCGGCGCGCCCTCGTCGTCCGCGCCGGGGACGCGCAGCGAGCCCTGGGCCGAGACCACCACCCCCTCGCGCCGCGCGAGCCGGGCGCGCAGGCCGAACTCCGTGTAGTCCGGGCCCATCCGCTCGTCCGGCGTCGGCGCGGTCACCGTCTTGGCCTGAAGCGTGCCTTGGGCGAACAGGGTCAGCGCGTCGGTCACGCCCCGCTCCACCAGGACCGAGAGCTCGGTCTTGCGGTAGGCGCCGGCGCGGACCAGCCGGCCGGCGGCGTCGAAGGCGCGGTCCGCCTCCAGATGGCGCAGCGTGACGATCGCCTGCCCGGTCCCGGCGGCGAGGGTCCAGGCGCCCGCGCGCCCGTGACTCGGCGCCGAGGCGAGCGCCAGAAGCGCGACGAGCGCGGCGACGAGGCGGGTCGGGGACATGCGGCGAGGCTCCGCTGGCGAGGACGTCGGTCCCCGCCATTGCCCCCGACGCGGTAAATGTCGCGTTAAGCGCGCGCTCCCCCGTCGCCTCGCACCGGGGTCAGCCGGCCTTGCGGCGGCCGCGGAGCACGCCAAGCCCGGCGAGGCCGAGCGCGAGCGGCGCCACCGGCGCCGGCAGCGGAATCTCGCCGCGGACCTCGGGGTTGTCCGGGTCGGTCGGGTCGGTCGGCGCGTCCGCGAAGCCCTCGGTCACGATCGTGATCGCGCGGCCGCCGCTGCCCGCGTCCTCGAAGTCGATCGTCTCGTAACCCGGGATCGAGGCGAGGAACCCCGCATGCGAGGAGATGCTCCAGTTCGAGAGGCCGGCGCTGGTCAGGCCTTCGTTGACGGGAAAGCCCTCCTGCCCGACGCCGAGGAAGACGGAATCGTCCTGGAAATACTGGTTGAAGCCCTCGAGTTCGGCCTTGAGGAAGGAGCCTTCGGCCGTCCACCACAGGCTCCCGGTGCCGGAGAAGCCGTCGGGCAGCGAAACGATGCCGAGGCCGGCGCCGGACGCGGCCCGGTTGACCGCGTCGATCAGGAAGCCCCGCGGCCCGTCGTCGATCGGCCCCGGAAAGCCTCGGTAGTGAAAGTCGGCGTCCTGGCTCGTCAGGAACGTCCGCGATCCGCGGCGATCTGGGGGCTCGCCGCGATCACGGCCGACTCGTCGATGCCGGTGCCGAAGGAGTCGCCCTCCGAGCCGATCACGAAGACGTCGAAGAGCGACAGGTCCGGGAGCGGGGTCGGCGTCGTGGTGTCCCAGAAGTTGATGTTCCAGTCGTTGGCGCCGTCGCCGTCGAGGTCGTAGGCGCCCGCCGTCGCGGCGAGCGTCGACATGTCGGTGTTTCAGCTCGCGCTGCCGCCGGTCCAAAGCACGGCGATCGTCACCGCCTGCGCCGCGGGCCCCGTCAGCGCCAGCGGCGTCGCGATCGCCGGGACTCTCTTCGTTCCCTGCAACTCCCATGACCGGATCGTGATCCGGAAGACTTTTCGTACGCCGAACCGTGAGGCCCCCTCGTTTGCGCTGCGCGCGACCTTACGCAAGGGAAGATCGTTTCACAACGCCGCATTGCGACGGAGCGACGCCGTCGCCGGGAGCGCACGGGCCGACGCCAGGCTTGGCAATCGGCGCCGCGAAGGCCACTTTGCCGCGAGGAGTCCGGCCCGCGCCCGCGACGAAGGAGAGCCGCCATGCAGATGCCCGAGGCCGACGCCGACGTCCTCGCCCGCCGCGAGAGCATCCTCGCGCGCCTGGCCCGCGCGCTGCCCGCCGACGCGCTGGTCACCGACCCGGTCGAGACCCGCGCCTACGACTGCGACGCGCTCACCGCCTACAGCTGCAGCCCCCTCGCCGTCTGCCTGCCGCGCACCACCGAGGAGGTGGCGACGGTGATGCGCCTCAGCGCCGAGGAGGGCGTGCCGGTGATTCCACGCGGCGCCGGCACCGGCCTCGCCGGCGGCGCGCTCCCGACCGGCGACGCCGTGATCCTCGGCGTCGCGCGCATGAACCGGGTGCTGGAGACGGACTACGCCAACCGCTTCATCCGCGTCGAGACCGGGCGCACCAACCTCTCCGTCACCGGCGCGGTGGAGGCGGACGGCTTCTTCTACGCCCCCGATCCCTCCAGCCAGCTCGCCTGCGCCATCGCCGGCAACATCGCGATGAACTCCGGCGGCGCCCACTGCCTGAAATACGGCGTCACCACCAACAACCTGCTCGGCGTGACCATGGTCATGGCCGACGGCGAGGTGGTGACCGTCGGCGGCCCCTTCGCGGACGCGCCGGGCTACGACCTGCTCGGCCTGATCTGCGGCTCGGAAGGTCAGCTCGGCATCGTCACCGAAGCCTGGCTCCGCATCCTGCCGAAGCCCGAGGGCGCGCGCCCGATCCTGATCGCCTTCGACGCGGCCGAGACCGCCGGCGCCTGCGTCTTCGACGTGATCAAGGCCGGCCTCCTGCCGGTGGCGATCGAATTCATGGACAAGCCGATCATCCACCTGACCGAGGCCTTCGTCGGCGCCGGCTACCCGATGGACGCCGAGGCGATGCTGATCGTCGAGGTCGAGGGTTCGGACGCCGAGATCGACGACCAGCTCGCCCGCATCCGCGCCATCGCCGAGCGGCACGCGCCGATGGAGATCCGCGAAAGCGCCTCGGCCGAGCAGTCGGCGGCGATCTGGAAGGGCCGCAAGGCGGCCTTCGGGGCGACCGGGCAGGTGGCGGACTATCTCTGCATGGACGGCACCATCCCGACTTCCGCCCTGCCGGAGGCCCTCCGCCGCATCGCCGAGATCACGGCCGAGCACGGCCTCCGCGTCGCCAACGTGTTCCACGCCGGCGACGGCAACCTGCATCCGCTGATCATGTTCGACGCCAACGAGCCCGGCGACCTCGAGAAGGCCGAGGCCTGCGGCGCCGCGATCCTCTCGGTCTGCGTCGATCTCGGCGGCTGCCTGACCGGCGAGCACGGCGTCGGCGTGGAGAAGCGCGACCTGATGCACCGGCAATACGGCGCCGACGATCTCGATGCGCAGATGGCGGTGAAGGACGTGTTCGATCCCGCCTGGCGGCTGAACCCGGCCAAGGTGTTCCCGCTCGACGCCAGCGCCTCGCGCCGCGCCGCCCACGCCGCCGAATGAGCCTCCTCGCCCCCGCCTCCGAGGCCGAGCTCGCCGAGACGGTCGCCGGCCTGACGGAGCCGGTGGAGATCCGCGGCGGCGGCACCCGCGCCGGCCTCGGCCGCCCGGTGCAGGCCGGCGCCACGCTCTCGACCGAGGGGCTCTCCGGCGTCTCGCTCTACGAGCCGGGCGCGCTGACGCTGGTGGCCGGCGCCGGCACGCCCCTCGCCGAGATCGAGGCGACCCTCGCCGCCGAGGGCCAGCGCCTCCCCTTCGAGCCCATGGATCATCGTCCCCTCCTCGGCACGACCGGCGAGCCGACCATCGGCGGCGTCGTCTCCTGCAACGTCTCCGGTCCCCGCCGCGTGCAGGCCGGCGCCTGCCGCGACAGTCTGATCGGCGTGCGCTTCGTCGACGGCGCCGGCCGCGCCATCCGCAACGGCGGCCGGGTCATGAAGAACGTCACGGGCTACGATCTCGTGAAGCTGATGGCCGGCAGCCACGGCACCCTCGGCGTCCTCTCCGAGGTCGCCTTCAAGGTGCTCCCCGCCCCCGAGGCGACCGCGACGCTCCGGATCGAGGGGCTTTCCGACGCCGGCGCCGTGGCCGCGATGACCGCCGCGCTCACCTCCCCCTACGACGTCACCGGCGCCGCCCACCTCCCGACCGGCGCCGACGGCGCCTCTCTCACCCTGATCCGCGTCGAGGGGTTCGAGGCCTCCGTCGCCTATCGCGCCGAACGCCTGAAGGATCTCCTCTCCGGGCGCGGGGAGACGGGACTGGAGCTCGGAACAATACCCGAACGCCGCGAGGATCCCTGGGTCGCCGTCCGCGACGCCCGCCCCTTCGCGGACCGCCCCGGCGCCGTCTGGCGCGTCTCGCTCAAGCCTTCCGACGCCCCGGCCCTCGTCGCCGCCCTGCCGGAGGCCGAAGCCTTCTACGACCAGGGCGGCGGCCTCGTCTGGCTCCGCCTCGAGGAGGGCGAGGACGCCGGCGCCGAGGCCGTCCGCGGCGCGCTCGCCCCGCTCGGCGGCCACGCCACGCTGGTCCGCGCTTCGCCCGCCATCCGCGCCGCGACGCCGCCCTTTCAGCCGGAACCCGCCCCGCTCGCCGCCGTCTCCGCCGGCCTCCGCGCCCGTTTCGACCCGCGCGGCCTTCTCAATCCCGGCCGGATGGCGCCCTGAACCGTGGCCGAGATCCTCCGCCTGCCCGAGTTCTGGTCCGCCGTCTCGGCCCTCGTCTGGCCGCTGGCGCTGCTGGTCCTGGTGCTGGCGCTGCGCGCGCCGATCGCCGCGCTGCTGTCGCGCGAGACGGTCAAGCTGAGCGTGGCGGGGGTCGAGATCTCCGTCGCCGACGCCGCGCGGCGCGCCAACGCCGACCTCGTGAAACTGCAGGAGCGCGTCGCGGAGCTCGAGAGCCGCCTCGAACTCGACGAGGAGGCCTGGGCCGAGGCCGGCGGCCCGAGCCCCACACCCGACGCCGCCGTCGCCCGCACGCCGTCGCGCAGCTTCTCGATCCTCTGGGTGGACGACCATCCGGCGAACAACGCCTTCCTCGTCTCGCGTCTCGAGGAGGAGGGCCTGCGCGTGCGCGGCGAGCGCACCACCGCCGACGCCATGCGCGCCCTCGGGCAGGAGCCCCTCGACGTGGTCGTCACCGATCTCGGACGCGAGGAGGAGGGCCGGCGCAACGCGATGGCGGGCCTCGACCTGATCCGCGCCATGCGCGCCGCCGGGCACGGCCAGCCCGTCATGGTCTACGCCGGCGTCCGCGCCCTCGAGCACCGCGAGGCGCTGCAGTCGGCCGGCGCCGAGGTCGTCACCGGCGTCGGCGTCGACGTCTTCAAGTTCGTCGCCAAGCACAGGGACGCCGCCTGACCCATGCAGACCCTCTTCACCCCCGAGCAGCTCGAGGATCCGGCGACCGCCCGCTCCAACGAGATCCTGCGCGCCTGCGTCCACTGCGGTTTCTGCACCGCCACCTGCCCGAGCTACGCCGTCCTCGGCGACGAGCTCGACAGCCCGCGCGGGCGCATCTACCTGATCAAGGAGATGCTGGAGAGCGGCCGCCCGGCCGACGCGCGCACGGTCAAGCACATAGACCGCTGCCTCTCCTGCCTCGCCTGCATGACGACCTGCCCCTCGGGCGTGCACTACATGCACCTCGTCGATCATGCGCGGGAATACATCGAGCGGACCTACCGCCGGCCCTGGCACGACCGGGCGCTGCGGGCGCTGCTGGCGGCGATCCTGCCCTATCCGGAGCGCTTCCGCGTCGCGATCCTCGGCGCGTGGGTCGCGAGGCCCTTCGCGGGGATGCTTCCCGGCAAGCTCCGCGCGATGGTCGAGTTCGCGCCGAAGGAGCTGCCGCCGCCCTCCCTCATGGAGCGACCGCAGGTGCACCGGGCGGAGGGCGAGCGCCGCGCCCGCGTCGCGCTGATGACCGGCTGCGCCCAGCGCGC
>Ga0102940_1001772_pt1 | contig 13521 bp, 8 predicted proteins | sample SalPonR2_C_D1_MG_FD_78215 | JGI IMG/M metagenome (GOLD analysis project Ga0102940, IMG submission 78215) | Salt pond soil microbial communities from South San Francisco under conditions of wetland restoration - Salt Pond MetaG R2_C_D1_MG | ecosystem: Environmental > Aquatic > Marine > Intertidal...
AAACTGAACAATCAGCCACAGCCTGTAGCCCAGGGCACCTTCCGCATACAACAACGCGCCAATCAGCGATGCCCCCAGAAGTAACAGGTAAACCGGAGACGTGAGAGGAAAGGTCCAGAGCAGAGCCACCAACACAGCCAGACAGAGCACCTTGTAAACCATGGATACCTGCCACGCTTTGTAAGCGTCACTTGCCCACAGATAAGTCTGGATTCTTGCATCCAGGTTCCGAAGCTCTGCCAGGGCCCCCTCTGAACGTGAACGCGCCTTCTGAAGTGTCGACAACTCAACCCTCAGTGCTCGGCGTTTCGATTCCAAGGCATCGCGGTGGCGCACGACCTTGTTTCGCCCCTGCTTGAGCTTCTCTCCCACGACCTTGTTGGCGAGCCCAAAGCTGAAACGAGAGGCAATGGCCAGATCACGCAATGCCTTATCTATAAGTCGGATATGCGCGTTCGCCTGGGCGATCTTTGGTTTCAATGCGTTGATCTGGGCGGCAATCTTTTTCGCCCGTTGGTTATCGGTATTGTCCCATTCACCTATCGTCTTCGAAATCCCGCCCAACTCGTCTAGCAGTTCGTCACGCTCGAATCGGAATAGACCAGTGTCGGTATAAGTTATGCCGCCAATCCTGTCACGAAGCGAATTGATGTTGGGCAACTCCGCACTCTCAAGGGAGAGCTTTTGATTCTCATAAAGCTTTTCCTGAGCCTCCCAGGCACTGGGGAGCTTATCGGTCAGTCTTTCTGCCGGGTAGAAAACCAGAGCCAGCCACGGCAAAAGCAGCGGCATCAGGACGAACCTTCGGAGGAAAACACAGACTGCGATTCCCAGAAGAAAGACAACCAGACAAACCTCTGGGGGCAAGAAATTCAGGCTTTCAATTTCAAGCCCGAATCCCGGGCCAAACCCGGCAAAAGGGGATATGTGACCGGTAACGACGGCCGGCACAATGCCAAGCGCGATGGCAACCCAGAGGGCAAAGCTGGCACCGCGTCTGGTCATGAGGGAGTTTCCTTCCCGGCAAGCAGGTAGCGAGAAGTCTAGTCCAATTTATCCCCTGTGAGGTAATTGCTCCGAGCCAGTTTCACAATCCGCCCCTCGTCTCTGCCGCTTTTAGACGGCTCGGTGTCGTATTGGATTTACCTGCCATTAGCAATTAGAGCCACATTGATTAAAGGCCCTGCCCGCAATGCGGCAGCGCGGTGGCATTCAATGCAGGTAGAGGGGATCCAAAATGGCACAACTACCGAAACGGGCAAAAGTCGTAATCATTGGCCAGGGCGGTATCGTTGGCTCTTCGGTAGCACACCACCTGATCGAGCAGGGCTGGGATGACATCGTGGGCCTCGAGAAGTCCGCTATTCCCTCAGATATCGGTTCAACGTCCCACGCCTCGGATTTTTGCTTCACCACCTCCCACGACAAGCTGAACATATACACCACCAAATACAGCCAGGCGTTTTATGAAAAACGCGGCAATTATGTGAAATGCGGCGGGATGGAAGTCGCGCGCATTGATGATGACGAGCGCATGGACGAACTGCGCCGCAAGGTGGGTTCCGGCAAAGCCTTTGGCACCAATGTCAGCATGATTTCGCCCGAGCAGGCGAAAGAGTTGTTCCCGCTTGTGGACGAAAACCAGATCCAGGGCGCCATGTGGGACCCGGATGCCGGGCTGGTGGTGCCCCGCTCCCAGAGTGTTGCCGGCGACCTGGTGGAAGAAGCCGTGGCCACCGGCAAACTGCAGGCCTTTGCCTACACGCCGGCCATTCGCATTGATGTCCAGGACGGCCAGGTGCGAGGTGTTGAAACCCACAAGGGCTATATTGAGACCGAATACGTCGTACTCTCCATGGGCATCTGGGGGCCCTTGATGGCCAATACCGCCAACTCGCCCCTGCCACTGATGCCCCTGGAACACCCGTTGCTGTTTTTCGGGCCCTACGAAGAGCTCAATGGCACCGGAAAGCAGATTGTCTATCCACTGTTCCGCGACCAGGGCAACTCCGCCTATGTGCGGGACACCGGCGACCCAACCACCACCGAAGGCGGCCGTATCGAGTGGGGCTATTACGAAGCGGAGAACCCACGGCTGGTCTACCCCGGCGCCATTGCCGAGCCCGGTGATGCGCGAATGTCCCCCTCAATGCGGGATCTCTCACTGGATCAGGTTATGGACGCCTATGAAAAGGCTATTGAGATGACCCCGATCCTCGGAGAACTGGGGTGGGAAGAGAAACACTCTTTCAATGGCCTGCTGTCAGTGACACCGGATGGCGGTTCGCTCATGGGCGAGTCGCCGGAAGTACGAAACCTGTGGTTCTGCGAGGCGGTCTGGGTGAAGGACGGCCCGGGTGCGGGCAAGGTACTGGCGGACTGGATGACCCATGGCTCCCCCGAAATGGATCCCCACAGTATCGATATTGCCCGGCACTACCCACTGCAGAAAACACCGGATTACGTGTACAACCGCTGCTACGAGACCGCCAAAAAGATCTACACCCCGGCAGTTCACCCCCGTGAGCCTTACCTTACCGGCCGCAAGATGCGAACCAGCCCGTTCTACCTGCGGGAAGTCGGACTGGGCGCCTACTTCATGGAGGCCGCGGGCTGGGAGCGTGCTCACGGCTATGCAGCCAACGAGTCCACCCTGCTGGCGAAATATCGCGACCGAATCCCGGTGCGGGAACACGAATGGGACGCCCGACACTTCTGGGAGGTATCCAACGCCGAGCAGCTTGAGATGAGCGAATCCGTGGGCATGATCAACCTTTCCCATTTCGCCATCTTCGACATTTCCGGTGACAACGCGGAAGCGCTGTTGGAATACCTGTCCGTTGCCAAAGTCGGCGGTACCACGCCCAACGGCAAAGGTGTCTACACCCATTTCCTCGACGAGCGCGGGGGCGTGCGCTCCGACCTGACCATCATTCGGCGCGGTGCACAAGACTATCGGGTCGTCTGCGGTGGCGACACCGGCCATCGGGATTACTGCTGGATCACCCGTATGGCCCGGGAGAAGGGTCTGGACAATATCCGGTTGCACGACCGCACGGACGAGCTGGCGACCCTTGGGCTCTGGGGTCCAAAGGCCCGGGAGACACTGGCGCAGTTCGTTACCGACCCGGACCAGTTGTCCGCGGAAAACTTCCCGTTTGCCACCGCCCGGGAGCTGAACATTCGAGGGGTTCCGGTCTGGGCCTTCCGGATCTCCTATGTTGGAGAGCAGGGCTGGGAGCTCTATTTCCCTTTCAGTTACGGCTTGAGAATCTGGGATCTGCTCTACGATGCCGGCGTTACTCCGGTAGGCATCGAAACCTACGCCAACACCCGTCGGCTGGAGAAGAGCCTGCGGCTGCAGAACGTGGACCTGGAAACGGAATACAACCTTTACGAGGCCGGACTGCACCGGCCCAAGGTCAAAGACGCCGATTTCCACGGCAAGGCCGCGTATCTGGAACAGCGGGAGTGGCCGCGGCAGTCCGCCTACCTGTGCACCATGACCATGACCGACCATAGGGATGCGAATGGCATTCTGCGCTATCCGGTCGGCCAGTGGCCGATTCTGGATCCGCAAACCGGTGAAGTGCTGGTGGATAGCCACGGTCGCCGCTCCTACAACACCAGTGTGGCCTGGGGGCCTTCGGTGGGGAAGATCATCCTGCTGGGTTACATCCCCGCCGAGTACGCCCAGGAAGGCCGTGAACTGACCCTGGAATACTTCCAGGAACACTACCCTGTCCGAATCGAGGCGGTGGGTTACCGGGCGTTGTTTGATGCGGACAACGAGCGGGTCAAATCGTGACGGCGTTCAGAGAAGAGGCGCGGCGGTCAGCACTCGATAATGTTGACCGCCAGCCCTCCCCTGGCGGTTTCCTTGTATTTGTCCAGCATGTCACGACCGGTTTCCCGCATGGTGTGTAGTACCTTATCCAGGGAAACGTAATGCTTGCCGTCGCCCCTCAGGGCCATGATGGCAGCATCGATGGCCTTCACCGAGGCCATGGCATTACGTTCGATGCAGGGGATCTGTACCAGCCCGCCGATGGGGTCGCACGTCATGCCCAGATGATGCTCCATGCCGATTTCCGCGGCATTTTCTACCTGTTCCGGTGAGCCGCCCGTCGCCGCAGCAAGCCCGGCCGCGGCCATGGCACAGGCAGAACCCACCTCACCCTGGCAGCCCACCTCGGCCCCGGAAATGGACGCGTTTTCCTTGAACAGAACGCCAATCGCCCCGGCGGTCAGCATGAAACACACAATGCCGTCCTCGTCTGCCCCGGGGCAGAACTCCCAGTAATAGTGAAGCACCGCCGGAATAATCCCTGCCGCGCCATTGGTCGGCGCCGTAACAATCCGCCCGCCGGCGGCATTTTCCTCGTTGACGGCGAGCGCGTATAAATTGATCCAGTCCAGCGCACTCAGGGACGGTGAAATCAGATCCACCCGTTTCTTGTCCATCAGCGACCGATACAGTGATGCGGCCCTGCGCCGGACCTTGAGGCCACCGGGCAATTCGCCCTCGTGCTGAATGCCGTTCTGCACGCACTCCTGCATCACCTGCCATAGCGCCAGAATGCCGCTACGAATCTCGCCCGGCGTGCGCCACGCCTGCTCGTTGGCATACATGATGTCGGCGATGGCGAGGTTGTGTTCCCCGCACAGCCCGAGCAGCGACCTGGCACTGCTGAAAGGGTAAGGCTGCGGTGTGTCATCCTCGCGGACTTTTCGGGTGCCCTCCACTGTCGCATCCACCACGAATCCGCCGCCTACCGAGTAATAGGTTTTTTCGCACAGACACTGCCCGTCACGGTCGAATGCCTGACAGGTCATGCCGTTGGGATGCTCAGGAAGGGATTTGCGACGGTAATAGACCAGATCGGTATTCTCGCGGAAGCGAATAGCGTGTTGCCCTGCGATGCAGATGGCCCCGCCGTCACGGATCTGCTCAATGCGGCCCGGCATTAACTCCGGGTCGATCCGGTCAGGTCGTTCGCCTTCCAGTCCCATCATTACCGCAGGGCCAGTGCCATGGCCCTTGCCGGTGGCACCAAGAGACCCATACAGGGACACCTTTAGCCGGCAAACGGAAGCAAGCACACCTTCGTTTTCAAGAACTCCGGCAAACCGCCGTGCCGCCTCCATGGGCCCCACCGTGTGGGAACTGGAGGGGCCAATACCGACTTTGAACAGCTCAAACAGACTGATTGCCAATGTGCGGCCTCCTGTTGAGAAACCTGTTTCAACAGTAGCGCCAATCGGGCCCCTGCGCATGCTTTGTGACGACACTGAAAAGATGATTTACGACAGGAGGAAACGTCGCGTGGAGACCATCCTGGTATGCACCATGTCGCATGTGGACCATTCGCATTCTGGCTGCAGCCTTAGACTGAAACCAAAGAGGAGCTGATCACTTATTGCACGATTACGGTGCAGCAGCTAGTGTTCAGGTTGTGGTGGTCAGTACGGACATTTCCGGTACTGGCCGTCGCAAGTGGCCCAGGCAGGGCAAGGGGGTTGCTCATGACTGCTGATATTGGCTCGCAAACAGACAGACAAATCCCGCAGCCCTATCGGGTCGGCTTCCTGCTGATCGACAACTTCACCCTGATCGCCCTGGCCACCGCGGTCGAGCCCCTCCGAATGGCCAATCAGTTGGCGGGCACCGAACTCTATTCCTGGAAACTGCTTACTGCCGACGGCGACTATGCCCGAGCCAGTGACGGCATCACCATGGTGCCCGATGCCTCCATTCAGGAAGAGCACAACTTCGATCTGGTCATCGTTGTCGCCGGAATCGACGTTACCCGCAGTTTTTCACGCCGAGAGGTCCACTGGCTGAAGCAGATGGCCCGGCGGCATATCCTGCTGGGGGCTGTCTGCACCGGCGCATACGTACTGGCCAGTGCCGGACTGCTGGACGGCTATGCCTGCAGTGCCCACTGGGAATGCCTGGAAGCCATTCAGGAAGGCTTTCCGCGAGTCCAGACCAACAATCGCCTATTCACTGTCGAGCGTGAGCGCATGACCTGCACCGGGGGCACTGTGCCAATGCACATGATGCTCAGCTTCCTGGCAAGGCGGCATGGGCAGGAGCTCAGCAACGCCGTTTCCCACATGTTTGTCTGCGACCGGGTTCGGGAAGAGAGTGAACAGCAGCCCATGCCCATGCATCCGGGCCTGGCCCGCGCCCAACCCAAGCTGGCGGAGGCCGCCCAGTTGATGGAATCCAATATTGAAGAGCCGATCGAACTGCAGGAACTGGCAGCTCTGGCCGGCATATCACGCCGGCAACTGGAACGGCTGTTCCTGAAGCACATGGGGTGCACGCCATCGCGCTATTACCTGCGGGTACGGCTGAATCGCGCGCGCCGGCTGCTCAAGCAGACCTCCTGTTCCATCGTGGAGATTGCGTCCATGTGCGGTTTTGTATCCGCCACCCACTTCAGCCGCTGCTATCGCAAGACCATGGGGCGTGCCCCCAAATACGAACGGATGGAGGTATTCACTCCGGCCAGGGCGGACGGCCTCCTGACAGATACCATGGCCAGTTTACCGTCTTCATCCCTGCAAGCCCTCAAGCGGGCCCGGACCGAGCCCACTTACGGAACCTTTGAGGACTCCCCCGGACACACCGTCTCAGGTTAACCCCACGACAAGGCCGTTCTCATCCAGGGCAATGTCCATGGCGGCAGGCCGCCTTGGCAGCCCCGGCATGGTCATAATGTCGCCACAGACCGCCACCACGAATCCGGCTCCGGCCGCCAGGCGCACTTCCCTCACCGGCAACATATGCCCGGACGGCGCGCCCTTCACCGACGAGTCCACCGAGAAACTGTACTGGGTCTTGGCAATGCACACAGGCAGGTGACCAAAACCCAGGCTTTCATATTCGTCCAGCTGTCGTTTCGCAACCGTGGTAAATTCGACACTGCCGGCATGGTAGATACGGGTGGCAATCGTGCGAATTTTGTCCGCCAGAGGCAGGCTATCGTCATAGAGGAATTTCACCTCCGGCTTGCCCTCATCCATCTGGTCGAGCACAGCCTGGGCCAGTTCGGTGGCACCTTCACCACCGGTTGCCCAATGATCGGCGGGCACTGCCCGCACGCCCAGCTCTTCACTGATGGACTGAACCAACGCCAACTCCTCCTCGGTGTCATCCGGGAAACGGTTGATACACACCACCGGGGTCAAACCGAACTGCTGCAAGTTGCAGATATGCCGCTCAAGATTGGTGGCACCTCTGCGCAGCGCCGCCAGGTCGGGAATGGCCAGTTGGCTGCGGGGAGTACCGCCCTGCATCTTGAGGGCCCGAATGGTACAGACCACCACGGCGGCATCCGGGCGCAAACCGGTGTGGCGGCACTTGATATCAATAAACTTTTCCGCACCCAGGTCGGCCCCGAATCCGGCCTCTGTCACCACCACGTCGTTCAGAGCCAGGGCAGCACGAGTGGCGGTAACGGAATTGCAACCATGGGCGATATTGGCAAAGGGGCCACCGTGGATAAACACCGGATTATGTTCCAGGCTCTGCACCAGGTTCGGTTGCAGTGCTTCTTTCAGTAATACAGTGAGAGAGCCCTCCACGCCAAGATCACGAACCGTCACCGGCGACATGTCCGAACGCCGTCCAACGATGATATTTCCCAACCGCTGCTTCAGGTCCGCACGCCCATCCGCCAGGCAAAGGATCGCCATGATCTCGGAAGAAACGGTGATATCGAACCCGGTCTCCCGGGGCACGCCGTGTGCTGCCCCGCCCAGGCCACAGACCATGTTTCGCAGGGACCGGTCGGTAATATCCATGACTCTGCGCCAGCTTATGTAACGCGGATCCAGCCCGGCTTCATTGCCCCAGTGAATGTGATTATCAATCAGCGACGCCAGCAGGTTATGAGCACTGGTGATGGCATGGAAGTCACCATTGAAATGCAGATTGATGTCTTCCATCGGAATCACCTGGGCCCGCCCCCCGCCGGCAGCTCCGCCCTTCATGCCGAAGCAGGGCCCCAGGGAGGGCTCCCGCAAACACACGGAAGAGCGCACGCCCAGCCGGTTGAAGCCATCGTTCAGCCCTACACTGGTGGTGGTCTTACCTTCCCCGGCCGGGGTTGGTGTAATGGCGGTCACAAGCACCAGCTTGCCTTTGGGTGCAGAATCGGACGTATCCACATAGGCCATGTCCAGCTTTGCTTTGTAATGGCCAAAGGGCACCAGACTCTCTGCCGGCAAACCGAAACGCTGCTGGGCCAACAGCAGGATAGACTGGGGCTGGACCGAGCGGGCAATCTCGATATCCGGAGTGCCCGGTGGTGGAAACCCGGCCGGTGCTGGCGTGTCGGGTGTCAGTTTACTGTACTGAAGACTCATGGCACTGCCTCCCTCTTGTTCTCGCAGGACCCACTGTGATCCCGAATCCATTGCGCTGACTGGCGCAGGCCTCCGAACGGAAATAGATGGATGCCCCGCAACAGAGTTTCCGGATTAGCCAGGCAGTACTGAACCAGTGACCGGACCATGTCGTCGGGCTTCCAGGCGCGCAACATCCGGGCACTGCCGGGGCGGCGAAGCATCAGGCGTGCAGATGCGCCCACCCCACACTGGGCGGCGTAGGCGATGAGCGTTTTAACCCGCGTTGGGCCTGCCATGCCAATATAGACAGGCACCTCTTCCAGGATGTTACCCAGACTCTGCAGCCAGTCAGTCACGATCTCCGGATCGAACGCAAACTGGGTGACAACCCACAGCCGTGTGGAGGTGGTTCTGGCGTATTCACGTTTGATACTCAGAGCCTGAGCCAACGTGGCCCGGTCGGCCCAGGGATGCCCCTCCGGATGAGCAGCAACGCCGATCCCGTGGAACCGGAACTGGGTCAACAGTCCCGATTCGAGTACCGCCAGGGTGTCCGGGAAAGGCCCAGCCACCGCATCGCTGTCGCCGGCAATCAGCAACAACCGGTCCACCCGGCTTTCATGCAGTTGGGCCAACCAGTCCTGCAGCTGCCCACGGCTCTGGGCCATTCGTGCAGGCACATGAGGTACTGGCACCATGCCCAGATCGAGAAGACGACGGGAGGCTTCAAGCGTGTCGCTGAACTGCCCCTTTGGCAGGAACGGTACGTAGACACAGGTCCCCACCGGCAGAAGATCCGGCAGATCCTCCGTCGTCAGGATCTGGCGGGGTGTGGCCTCGATGGAAGCCGAGCGCACCAGGGCACGAAACCGGGTTACTGCCTCCTCATCGGGCCGATCGAACGCCTGACTTTCGTTCACCAGTGTCATAAACCGTCCACCCCATTGCTAACAGTGTGTACCAGCCAGCGGCTCCCGCCGGCTCTTCCCGTTCTGTTAATCGGCGAAGTCGATTCCCTTGGCCCGGGCTCTTTCGCGGGCGTTCGGGTTCACCGAGGGCCGGAAGGGCACTTCCACCACTTCTGCCTCCACAGCGGTTGAGCCATCCGCGGCGGCGTACTCCACTGGAAGATGCACGGTCAACCGCGTGCCGACAGCACGAAGATCGAACGGCACGTAGGCCAGCGCGATGTTCGTTTCCAGTTCCGGCGAGTACCAGGGTGATGTCACGTAGCCCTCTGGTTCACCGCCCTCCGGACCGCTGATCAGCCAGAAATCATTGGAGTAGTCAGTCACCATGCCACCGCCAAAGCGGATACCCACCATAATGTGACTGAACGGCGGACGACCGGCCTCCATCTGCTCCCGGACCTGCTCAAGCTTCTGCTTGCCGATGTAATCGGCCTCCTTGTTACGCGGCACCTGGTAGGCCAGGTTGCACTGGAACGGCAGGGTTTCCTGATCCACATCCTGCCCCCAGGACAGAATGCCCGCGGCAATCCGGCGATGGTGGGCAGGCGCTATTACCCGAAGGTTGTGCGGTTCGCCAGCGGCAAGCACCGTGTACCAGAGGTCCTCGGCGTATTTGGTCGCCTCCTTGAGGTAAATCTCGTACCCTTTCTCTCCGGTAAAGCCGGTCTGGGAAACGATCACGTCATGGCCGGCCACCTGGCCTTCCATCAAACCGTAATAGGGAATGTCCCGAACTGCGTCGCCAAACAGATCCGCCATGAGCGCTTCGGACTTGGGACCCTGGATCTGCACCGGCGCCACATCAATTTCGGCGATGGTCACATTGAAGCCCATACCAATGTTCACGCCCCGCATCCAGAGTTCCAGATCACTGTCCGAGAGGGAGAACCAGAACTCGTCTTCGGCCACCCGCAACAGAACGGGGTCATTGATGATGCCGCCCTCTTCGTTGCACAGGATGACGTATTTGCCACGCATGGGTTTGATCTTGGTGGCATCCCGGGTGATCACGTAATTCACAAAGCGCTCAGCATCCGGGCCTTTGACCTGAATCTGGCGCTCTACCGCCACATTCCACATGGTGACGTCATGTATCAGAGACTCGTACTCCAACATGGCACCGCCGTCTTCCGGGCGGACATACCCCCGTGGGTGATACATGCGGTTGTAGACGGTCGCCCGCCAACAGCCCGCCTCATAGGCCAGATGCCAATACGGCGACTTGCGGACCCGCGTGGAAATCAGCATTTCCACCGGTGTGGGCCCGGATTGACGCAGGTTGATGGGAACGCGTCGATCAGACTGATCAACGCTGCCGGGCTGGCGTGCCGCACCGGCCCGTTGCTGTGGATAATCCAGAAGTGCTTGCTCGAATTTAACGGCCATTGCTATCTCCCCCTTGCCGGGTTGTCGATAGCCCTAATGTGGCCCTCTTTGAGGTTGCCGGGAGGAACCAATACGACACTCAGAGGACTAAAAGCGTCAGGCAAACCGGAAACATTCCAGAAAGACGATTCAAAAGCGTCGAGCAACCTCTGGAAACCCCGCACCAAATGTGTAAACCATCCACCAAATCGCACCATATCGAAGCAGGCCCGACTTTACGGATTAGGCCCCACCCAGCAACCTGTGCATTATGCACAAGGACAACCCGATCACCTTGCATGATTCGAGCTGAAAAAACGGGCATGGCATAAACGTTGCCAACTTTCCTGGCGTTACTCACGACACGGAGAGATCGCCATGACCACCGAACCAACCCCGAAAGAACAGGATTACCCCCTGAGTCCGGTTCCCATGGATCAGCGCAAAAGCGTCTGGTCCATGGGACTGGTCCTTCTTGGCTTCACCTTCTTCACCGCCACCATGTGGGCCGGTGGCAGTGTTGGCGTTGCCTTCGACTTTTCCACCATGCTCATGGTGTTGGCCGTCGGCAATCTGCTATTGGGCGCCTACGCCGCAGGGCTCGGTTACATCGCTGCAAAAACCGGCCTGAACACAGCCCTGATGAGCCGATTCACCTTCGGTGAGCTCGGCAGCAAGCTTTCCGACTTTATCCTCGGTTTTACACAGATTGGCTGGTACGCGTGGGGCACGGCCACTATGGCTATCCTGTTGGTAAAACTCACGGGTATGCCGGAAGGCATGACCACACCGCTCATGGTGCTGTTCGGTTTTGCCTTCTGTATAACCGCATTTATCGGTTATCGCGGCCTTGAGTGGCTGTCTAGAGTTGCCGTGCCCGCCATGATTATTCTGGTGGCCGTCAGCATGTCCATTGCCACCTCCGATGCCGGCGGCCTGTCCGGTCTGTTGGCAATCACCCCAACCGACGAGATGGGCGTGGCAGCTGCAATCACGCTGGTCTTCGGCACCTTTGTAAGTGGCGGAACCCAGGCCACCAACTGGACCCGGTTCGCCAAATCCGGCAAGACTGCCGTGATCGCCACATTGCTCGCTTTCTTCCTCGGGAACGGATTGATGACGCTGATCGGTGCCTTCGGTGCGCTGGTCTATCAGCAAGCCGACATCGTCGACATCATGGTCGCCCAGGGCCTGGCAACGCTCGGTATCCTTATGCTGTTCCTGAATCTTTGGACCACCCAGGACAATACGGTCTACAACTTCGCGGTAGCGGGCTGCAACCTGATCCGTACCCGACGCCGCAAGTCGGTAACCATTGCCGGCGCAGCAATCGGTACCGTGCTTGCGGTAATGGGCATGTACGAGTGGCTGATCCCCTTCCTGGTTCTGCTCGGCACCTTTATTCCGCCAATCGGTGGCGTCATCATGGCCAGCTACTTTGTCGGCTATAAACGCCGGTATCCAGACCTGACCACAGTTACACTGCCAGCGTTTAACGTCCCGGGACTGGCCGCCTACGCCATCGGCTCAGCAGCAGCCTATACTTCTCCATGGATCGCACCCATTGTGGGTGTCATCGTTGCGGCACTGAGCTACAGCCTCATTCTGGTCGTCAGTGAAGCCGTGCGTGAACGTAAAGCACAGGTCATGGGAGCCATTTAAGTGACACTGCGATGCCGTGATGTACCAATGCTCCCCGGCCTGGATGCCATTCGGCTCCGGGGCGGCGAGTCCGCGGCGGACAACCCGGTACGTTGGCCCTATGTCGCAGAGAACCGCTCTTTCAAGAGCTGGGTAAAGGGTGGCGAACTGGTGTTTGTTACCGGTATCAGCCGACATCGCAGCCCTCAAAACCTGGCCGAATGCCTTTATGAGGGCAAAGAATGCAACGTCTCCGGTTTAGTCGTACTCACCGGAGATGCCTACATCGGCCAACTACCGAACACGCTATGCCGGCTGGCCGACGAACTTGCCATACCACTTTTTGAGCAGCCCTATTCTCTGCCCATGGTGGAGGTAACTGAGGCCATAGGCAGAGCGATTGTCTGGTCTGAGCACACGTCGGTTCACCAACTTGATCACGACGCCCTGGCCAACTCTGTTGAGTTGCTGGACTCCTGGATCGCATGCCGAGGCAACCAGAGCGCCATGGCAGATGCGCTGGGCTGTCACAGGAACACAGTTCGTAATCGAATGAACCAACTCACTGGATCATCGCCAGACCAGTCCAAACAGACTGACCCATTCAAAACACTGCTGCTGGCTCACCTGTTATTGAAACCATAACCACTGGTGAGTCCTATTCAGGAGAGAAGATGACCAAGCAATTAGATGCCGTAGTGAACGCACGCTTACAGGACCAGAAGGGGCTATACAGGCTCGAGATCAGCGATGGTCGTTTTTCAGGTATCGTCACCCAATCTGAAACCACCACGGCAAGAGAAGGTGAACTGGATGCCGGGAGCAACCTTGTGACACCCGCGTTCGTGGAGCCACACATTCATCTCGACGCCGCCATGACTGCGGGGGAACCCCGCTGGAACAAAAGCGGCACCCTGTTTGAAGGCATTGAATGCTGGTCCGAACGCAAGACAACCCTGAGCCATGACGATGTTATCAACCGGGCCACCCAGACCCTGAAGCTCTTTGCGGCCCACGGCATCCAGTACGTCCGTACCCACGTGGACGTTACCGACCCGAACCTGACCGCCCTTAAAGCCATGCTTGAGGTTCGCGAACAGACGGCCGGATTTGTCGACCTGCAAATCGTTGCTTTTCCCCAGGAAGGCATCTTGTCATTCAAGAACGGGCGCGAGCTAATGGA